>Ga0209541_10011418_pt1 | contig 13913 bp, 23 predicted proteins | sample RifCSPlowO2_01_FD_184027 | JGI IMG/M metagenome (GOLD analysis project Ga0209541, IMG submission 184027) | Groundwater microbial communities from Rifle, Colorado - Rifle CSP2_plank lowO2_0.1 (SPAdes) (version 2) | ecosystem: Environmental > Aquatic > Deep subsurface > Groundwater | place... | reverse complement strand
CGGCTATGGCCGCCGGTGATCATCCGCACGGCGGCGGAGAAGGCCGTCAGCCGATTGGCTTAAAACATCCCAAGACACCCTGGGGAAAGCCCGCTCTGGGAGTTAAAACCCGAAAAGTTAAAAAATGGTCAAATAAAATGATAGTAACCAGAAGAAATTTTAAATAATTGTAAAATGGCCAGGAGCGCGAAAAAAGGTCCATATATTGATGAGCGGCTATTAAGAAAAGTGTCGGGATTAAAACCCGGAAACAAAACCGCCTTGAAGACTTGGTCCCGAAGGGCCGCTATAACTCCGGAAATGATCGGTTTTAGTTTTAACGTACACAACGGAAAAGATTTTATTAAGGTTTTGGTGAGCGAGGAGATGGTTGGCCATAAACTGGGAGAATTTTCTCACTCTAAAAAATTTATCAGTCACGGAGGAAGGATGGCTAAAGAACAAGAGCAGGTTAGGAAAACCAGGTAATAATTATGGAAATTAAAGCTAAATTGGGAAATTTAAGAGTCTCGCCACGCAAAGTTCGCTTGGTGGCGGATTTGATTAGGGGTAAAAAAGCCGCGGAAGCGGAGAAGATTTTGCGTTTTTCTCCAAAAAAATCAGCTCGGGATATTTTAAAATTACTTCTATCAGCGATAGCTAATGCGGAAAATAATTTTTCTTTTAAAAAAGATAATTTATTGATAGTCAAAATTATGGTTAATGACGGCCCTACTCTAAAGCGCTGGCGGGCCCGGGCCATGGGCCGGGCTAATGAGATCAAGAAAAGAACTTCCCAAATATTATTAACTTTAGAAGCAAAATAATATGGGAAGAAAAGTAAATCCCGTAGCCCTGCGTTTGGGGATAAACAAAGATTGGATATCCAAATGGTTTTCTAAAGGAGGCAAATATTCGGCTTTATTAAAAGAAGATCATAATTTGCGGGATTTTATTGCTAAGAAATATCCGCGGGGAGCGGTGGAAAAAATATTGATTGAGAGAAACCCCAATTTAATTAATGTTATTATTCGCAGTGCTAAGCCGGGAATCATTATTGGTCGCGGAGGAAAAGGCATGGAGGACCTGAAAAAAGAATTGCATAAAATTGTTCGCACTCCGTTGCGGCTGGAGATTCAAGAAATTAGAAATCCGGACGCTTATGCTAAATTAGTGGCGGATAGTGTTGCCGAACAATTGGAGCGCCGTATGCCTTTTCGCCGGATTTTGAAGCAGACCGCGGAAAGGGTTTCGCAAAATAGAGAAGTCGCCGGGATAAGAATTCAAATAGCCGGCCGGCTGGGCGGCGCGGACATGAGTCGCCGGGAAAAAATTTCCAAAGGTAAGATTCCTTTGCAGACTTTAAGGGCTAACATTGATTTTTCTAAAGCTACGGCTATTACCACTTATGGCACGGTGGGGGTTAAGGTCTGGTTGTATAAAAATCAAGGAGAAAAAGGCGAATAAATATTTGCCTTTTTTAGTTTTTGGGGTTAATATATAAAAGAAATTCTAACAATTAAATCCAGTTGGGAGAGAATTTTTTTATAAAATTTTATGAAAAGAGAGCCTGCGAAAACCAAACACCGAAAGTGGCATAAAAAAGCGGGAATTAAAAAAGGCAATGCCGCCAGAGGAACCAAGGTGAGCTTTGGCGATTTTGGCTTAAAAGCAGTAACCGGCTCTAGGATAACTTTCAATCAATTGGAATCAGCCCGCATCGCCATGGCCAGATATATGAAAAGACAGGGAAAATTATGGATCAGGGTTTCTCTGGATAAGCCCATAACCAAAAAACCCAATGAAACCGGAATGGGCAAAGGAAAGGGATCTGTGGACCATTATGTGGTTATGATCCGGCCGGGTCAGGTTTTGTTTGAATTGTCCGGCATTCCCCAGGAAACCGCGGCCGAGGCAGTTAAGCTGGCGGCTTTTAAATTACCAATTAAAGCCAAATTTGTTAAGGCCTTTTAAAATGTTTAAAGCAGTTAAAGAAAAAAAAGAAGAATTAAGAAAATTGAGATTTTCTCTAGCCCAAGGACAGCTTAAGGATACGTCCCAAATTAAAAAAATTAAGAAAGAAATTGCCAGATTATTAACTCGGGAAAAGAAATGAAGCCGTTTAAAGGAATCGTGATCAGCGACCAGCCAGATAAAACTATAATAGTTAAGGTTAGCCGTATCAAAAAACATCGGAAATATGAAAAGCGATTCAGCGTTCACAAGAATTACTCGGTTCACGATCCAGATAACCGCTATAAAATTGGCGACCAAGTGGAATTTATTCCCTGCCCGCCGATTTCTAAAAATAAGAAATTTAAAGTATTATCATGATCGGAAAGCGAGGCAGATTATTAGTCGCGGATAACACTGGAGCCCAGGAAGTTGAGTGCATCGGAATCCTGGGAGGCACCAGAAAGCGCGTCGCCACTATCGGCGATATTATCAGCGTATCTATAAAAAACGCTCAGCCCAGAACCATGGTGAAAAAAGGAGAAGTGCATAGAGCCGTGGTGGTTAGAACCAGGAAAGAATTACGCCGAAAAGACGGTTCCTATATTAGATTTGATAACAATGAGTGTGTTTTGCTGGAAGGCGAGAACCCCAAAGGAAACCGATTGTTCGGACCTTTTCCCAGAGAATTAAGGGATAAATTTCCTAAAATTATATCTTTAGCTCCGGAAGTACTATGAAAGTGAAGAAAGGCGACAGCGTAATGATTATAAGCGGTAAAGATCGCGGTCGAAAAGGCAAAATTTTAAAGGTCTTAACCGTTAAAGAAAGAATTGTGATTGAGGGCTTAAATCTGGTTAAGAAACATCGCAAACCTCGTAAATCGGGAGAAAAAGGGCAGATAGTTTCAATTCCTGCGTCCCTGCACGTTTCTAACGTTAAATTTTTTTGTTCGGCCTGTAACCAAGGAACGCGGATTTCTTATATATTAGAAAAGCAGAAAAAATTTAGAATTTGCAAAAAATGCAAACAGAAAATATGAATCCTATGGCTAAGGCAAAATTAATTAAAGTGGTGATTAATGCCTGCCGGGAAGATTTTAAAGAAAAAGAATTGATGAATCAGGTAATGAACGATTTTATGATTATAACCGGTCAGAAGCCGATTAAAACCAGGGCTAAAAAATCTATTGCTAATTTTAAAATCCGAGAAGGCCAAGAATTAGGGGTGAAAGTCACTTTGCGAAGCAGAAAAATGAAAGATTTTGTTGGTCGTTTGGTGAATGCGGTTTTGCCGAGAGTACGGGATTTTCAAGGCCTGGATGCGAAATCTTTTGATGGCTCGGGAAACTTGACAATCGGCATCAAAGAGCATACTGTCTTTCCAGAAATAAATCCGGAGAAATCGCCCCAGCCGTTTTCCTTGGAAGTAGTACTGGTTACTAGCGCTAAAAACGATAAAGAAGGGATTGATTTATTAAGAAAAGAATGGGGTTTCCCTATCAAAGATTAACATGGCCAGAAAAGCTTTAGTCAACAAGGCGCAAGCTAAGCCAAAATTTAAAAGCCGAATTCAGCGTCGGTGCTGGCGTTGCGGAAGGGTGCGTGGAGTTTTAAGAAAATTCGGCACTTGCCGAATATGTTTCGTGGAATTAGCTGATCAAGGAAAGATACCGGGAATTAAGAAGGCATCATGGTAAACGACATTTTGTCAGACACGATAATCAGAATAAAAAATGGCTTAAATTCAGAACGAGAGTCGGTTTTAGTTAGTCGTTCTAAAACTAGTTTAGCTTTAGCTAAAATTTTTAAAAAACAAGGAGTAATTTCTAAAATTAGAAAGCGGGAAAGAGAGCTGGTGCTGAATCTTTTAAAAAATCCTTATACGATTTTTAAAAGGGTTTCGCGTCCGGGACAAAGAATATATAGAAGCTATCGGAGTATAAAACCATTAAATTATGGTTTTAGGGTGGTTTCCACTCCGCAGGGATTTATGGTTGAAAAAGACGCAGTTAAAAATAAATTAGGTGGAGAAATTATTTGCGAAGTGAAATAATCTATGTCCAGAATAGGAAAACAAGAAATCAATATTCCGGAGGGAGTGGAAGCAAAATGGGATCAGGAAGTTTTGCTAATTAAGGGTCCCAAGGGCGAATTGCAAAGAATGATTCCTAAAAAAATTGGATTAGAAATCGGCGAAACTATTAAACTAAAATGCGAAGATAGTGCTTTTTGGGGTTTATACCGAAGCTTGATTTTTAATATGGTATCTGGAGTTAGCCAGGGATTTGAGAAAAGATTGCAGATAGTTGGCGTGGGTTATAAAGCCGAAGTTAAAGAGAATAAATTGATAATGGGATTGGGCTATTCGCATTCGGTAATAATGGAGATTCCTCAAGGCTTAAGCGTAAAAGTGGAGGGAGATATAATAGCAGTTTCCGGAATAAATAAAGAACTGGTCGGCCAATTCTCTGCTAATATTAAGAAACAAAGAAAACCCGATCCTTATAAAGGCAAGGGCATCAGATATGAAGGTGAATTTATTAAATTAAAGCCTGGCAAAAAAGCCGGAACCGAGGCCTAATGAATTATGAAAAAGATTAGAGGCACCAGTGAAAGACCCCGATTAAGAGTTTACCGCTCGCTTAAATTTATTTATGTTCAAGCTATTGACGACCAAAAAAGCCACACCATAGCTTCGGCTTTTGGTCAAGATCCGGGGACCGTGGGCCGAGAGATTGCCGAAAAGTTAGGTCCGGGAAAGGCAATTATTTTTGACCGGGGGAGATATAAATATCATGGCCAAGTTAAAACTCTGGCCTCTGCCGCCAGAAAATCGGGATTAATATTTTAAATTATGGAAAGACGAAGTAAATTCAGTAGAAGACGCGGATTTAAAGATGATTTTGAAACCAAACTTTTGGATATTACCAGAGTCGCTCGGGTAGTTAAGGGCGGAAGAAGATTCGGTTTTAGAACTTTGGTGGCAGTAGGAAATAAAAAGGGCAAATTAGGCATTGGCCTGGCTCAGGCCAATGATGTTTCGGCGGCGATTGAAAAAGCCAGTCACCAGGCCAAAAAAAGATTGATAGATGTTCCGGTGGTGAACCGGGAAATCGCGGTTAAATTTAAAGCCGCGAAAATTGAATTAAGGCCGCGGTCGCAAGGACTGCTGGTGGGCGGGGTTCTGCGCCAAATCTGCCGGGTTGCCGGAATAGAAAATTTAAGCGCCAAAATGAGAGGGTCGGGAAACAAGGTGAATAACGCGCGGGCCTTTATGAAAGCATTAGATATTTTGCAGCATGCAAATACACGAATTACAACCGAAAAATAAAAGAAAAGCCAAAAAACGAGTAGGAAGGGGTGGCAAAAGAGGCACTTTTTCCGGTCGGGGGGTTAAGGGGCAAAAATCCCGGGCGGGAACCGGAAAATCCCGAATTGCCGGCGGACAAGCTTCAATTTTAAAGCGTACTCCCAAATTGCGAGGGCATTAGTTTTGGGCTATAATAAGTATAACTTTTTATGAAAAACTGGTTGGGAAAAATTATTCGGGCATTCCATCTGAAAGATTTGAGGAATAAAATTCTTTATGTTTTAGCGATGATGATAGTTTTCCGAGTATCTGCGGCCATTCCTTTGCCAGCCATTAACACTCAAGAGTTGGCTAATTTTTTTCAGAGAAATGAATTATTCGGACTTTTAAATATTTTCACTGGCGGCGCTTTGTCTAATATGTCAATTGTTATGCTGGGTGTGGGTCCTTATATTACCGCTACCATTGTGATGCAGCTTTTGACCATGGTCTTTCCTAAAATTGAAGAAATGTATAAAGAAATGGGAGAAGCCGGCAGGCATAAATTTAACCAATACTCCCGAATGTTAACCGTCCCCTTAGCTGCTTTGCAGGGATTCGCTCTGATTAGACTTTTGCAAAGCCAGGGAGTGGTTGGTCATTTGCAATCCTTTGATTTTTTAACAGCAATTTTAGTGGCAGTGGGAGGCAGTATTTTTTTGATGTGGATCGGCGAATTGATCTCGGAAAAAGGTATTGGGAATGGAGTTTCGCTTTTAATCTTTGCCGGAATCGTCGCTGGAATTCCTTCGGCCATTGGCCAGGCGGAGTTTATTTTAGAAGGTAATCCCGCATCAATTCCCATAATCATCGGCTTCTTAATATTCGCCTTATTGGTGGTTGCCGGAGTGATTTTGGTAACCGAAGCGCAGAGAAATATTCCGGTTTCCTATGCTAAACAAGTGCGGGGAAATAAAATGTACGGCGGAGTTTCCACTTATCTGCCGATGCGGGTTAACAATGCCGGGGTTATCCCGATTATTTTTGCCATTTCCCTAATGCTGATGCCCTCTATGGCCGCTTCTTTTTTAGCTAATGCTAATATTTCTTGGATTAAAAATGCGGCCCAATCGCTTAATTCCATATTTAGCAATCAATTATTCTACGGTATTTTATACTTTTTGCTGGTTATTTTTTTCACTTATTTTTATACCGCGGTAACTTTTGATCCCAAAAATATTTCCTCCAATCTTCAGAAGCAGGGAGGATTTATTCCGGGCATTAGGCCGGGAGAGGAAACCGCTAAATTTATAAAAAACATATTAAATCGAGTCACTTTGCTGGGAGCGATTTTTCTAGGTATTATCGCGGTTCTTCCTTTGTTAATGCAGTCTTTAACTAATATCGCCGCTTTAACCATTGGCGGCACCGGGCTTTTAATTGTGGTGTCGGTAGTTTTAGAAACCATTAAACAGATAGATTCGCAACTTAAAATGCGCGATTATGAATGAAGCCAGAGTGATTTATGCTTTAATTGGTCCGCCGGGAGCGGGAAAGGGGACGCAAGCTAAAATTTTAGCGGAAAAATTAGCTCTGCCGCATATTTCCACTGGCGATATTGTGAGAGAAAAAATAAAAGATCACCCGGACTTTAAAAAAGATTATGAGGCCGGAAAACTCATGCCCTCGGAAGCTATTTTGGGGTGGCTTAAAGAAAAAATTTTGGATATTAATTCCAGCATGGTTTTAGACGGTTCTCCCAGAACTTTGAGCGAAGCCGAAGGGTTAAAATATTTTTGGGCCGCTCATAATTTTATTTTAAAATTTTTTTATATTGATATTTCCCCGGAAGAAACTTTAAAAAGAAATTTATTGCGCGGCCGAGATCAAACCGACACCGAAGAAGCAATAGCCGAAAGGTTAACCGAATACCATAATCAAACTCGGCCGGTTTTGGATTTTTTAAAAAACGAAACTATTCACATCAATGGAGAACAATCAGTGGCAGCAGTGCATAGAGACATCTGGGCGTATATTAGCCCAGACCATGAATGATTTAATTTTAGCGGTTGGGCCGGGAATTAAAACTCAAGACCTGGAAGATTTGGCCGGAAGCTTAATTAAAGAGCGGGGAGTTGAATCTTCTTTTTTGGGCTACCGGGGTTATCCAGCTATTCTTTGTGTTTCGGTTAATGAGGAAGTGGTTCATGTGGTTCCGGGAAAGAGAGTTTTAAAATCCGGAGATATCGTCTCTTTGGATTTGGGAGTGAATTATCAGGGCTGGCATACTGACCTGGCGGTCACGGTTCCAGTGGGAGAAATCACTGAATCTGCCAAGTGTTTGCTTGACACTACCCGAGAGGCTTTAAAAATAGGAATAAAAAAGGTTAAAGCTGGCGCGACTACCGGAGATATTGGTTATACCATTCAAAATTTTGTTGAAAGCCAAGGTTATAACGTGATTAAGGAATTATGCGGCCACGGCATTGGCCAGAGAGTTCACGAAGATCCGGAAATTCCCAATTTTGGAGAACCAGGCAAAGGATATGAATTTTGGGAGGGGCAATTGATTTGTTTAGAGCCCATGGTAACTTTGGGGAGCGGCAGGATAAAGAAAAAGGGCCAGGGTTATCTAACTAAAGATAAAGCGCTTTCCGCTCATTTTGAGCATACTTTGCTAGTTCAAAAAAACGGGGCGAAAATTTTAACCGAATTATGAATTATTTGGGTATTGATTACGGCGAAAAAAATATTGGCTTAGCTATTGGCGACGACGAATTAAAAATTGCCACCCCCTTAAGTATTGTTCATAATATCGTGGCAGTTAGAGAAATTATTAAAACGAGAAATATTGATAAAATTGTGATTGGTTTGGCTTTGGGGACCAGAGGCGAGACCGAGCAAACCGCCAAAACTCGTGAGTTCGCCAAGAATTTTCCGGAGGCAATTTTAATTGACGAAAGATTCACCACTCGCCTGGGAAAAAATGACGCTTCAGCCGCGGCTTTAATTTTGCAAACCCATTTAGATAGGTTAAAATAAAAATATGGATAAACTTTTAGTTTTGAACTGGAAAATGAATCCCTGCTTTTTAAGAGAAGCCGAAGAATTAGCCGAAAAAGAAAATCAAAAAGGCGTGATTATCTGCGCCCCCTATGTTTATTTGCATTTGTCAGAAATAAGTGGAGCGCAGAATATGCATCAAGAAAAAAAAGGCGCTCATACTGGAGCAATATCCGGGAACATGCTGAAGGACTTGGGAATTAAATATGTTTTGATCGGCCATTCCGAATTAAACGAAGAACCGGAAATAGCCAATAAAAAAGCTCGACTAGCTATTAAATTAGGTTTGATTCCTATTGTCTGCATTGCCCAAGGCCAAGAAATAGAGGTCAAAGTTAAGAATTTAAAGGGCGAATTTATAATTGCCTATGAGCCAGCGGAAGAAGAGCAACCGCAAAATTCAGATTTGGCTTGGGAAATGTCTATTCTGATTAGAAAAAAATTAAGGCCCAGCCAGAGAAGAACAAAAATTTTATACGGCGGAGATGTAACGTTAAAAAACTGCTTAGATTATCATAAGTTAGACGGATTGCTTTTGGGCCAGGCTTCTTTAAATTACAAAAAATTTTTGAAAATCTATGCGCGTCTTAATAAGAATTGATTTTAACGGCGGATACAGAATCAAGCGTCACTTAGAAACAATTAGAAAATATCAGGGTCATAAAATTATTGTCTGCGGACACTACGGCCGGCCGCAAGAAATAGAGAAAAAATACAGTTTGAAGAAATTTCGCGGTTTTTTTCCGAAAAATGCGGTGCTTCTGGAGAATCTCCGCTTTGATCCCAGAGAAAAAGCCAACGACTCTGGTTTGGCCAAAGAATTGGCTGGCGCTTGCGATCTTTTTGTGCAAGACGCTTTTTCGGTCTGCCACCGAGAGCATGCTTCCATAGTCGGAGTTCCTAAATATATCAAAAGCGAGATGGGCTTGGTGCTTAAAAAAGAAATGGAGGAATTAAATCGAAATTTTGTCCGGCCAGTAGTTTTTGTTATGGGCGGAGGCAAAACCGAAACCAAGCTGCCTTTGGTTAATTTGCTTTTGAAACAGAGAGCAGATCACATTATATTGGGCGGTCTAATTGCTAACAAAGTTTTGGCCAGCGGCATTTATTCTAATCGTTTGCATTTGCCGGTGGATGCGGTGACTGAAGCCGGTGTTAAAGCCGTAGGTCAAGTTAAAAACAAAATGGATATTTTGGATATTGGGCCGGATTCAGTCAGATTGTTTAAAGAGATTTTGCGCGAGGCGAAAACCATAATTTGGAATGGGCCTATGGGAAAAGCTGAAGAAGAAAGTTACGATAACGGCTCCAGATCTCTGGCTCGAGCCATAGCCAAATTAACTGCTTATAAGATTATTGGTGGAGGAGAAGTGGTTAAGGTGGTGGAAGATCTGGTTTTGGAAGATAAATTTGATTATATCTCCACTGGTGGCGGAGCCATGCTGGAATATTTGGCCAAAGGCACACTTCCAGGAATAGAGGCGATAAAAAACTCCAATCATGAAAAATTGGCAGGTTAAAAACCGAAGCGAAAAAGACCTGATAGATCAATTGTTGAAAAATCGCGGCATAAAGAATCGCGATGAATTTTTTAGATCCGAATACCAGCTAGCCGATCCTTTTTTAATGAAAGGCGTAAAAAAAGCCGTGGCCAGAATTAAGCGCGCCAAAAGCATAACCATTTTTGGCGATTATGACGCTGATGGGGTGACTGCCGTTGCTATAATGAAAAGCGTTTTAGCCGAGGCAAAAATTTGGATACCCGACCGCCGCCAAGATGGCTATGGCTTAAATCAAAAAGCCATTGCCAAAGCCGAAAGCGATTTAATTATAACTGTGGATTGCGGAATTTCTGATTATTCGGAAGTGGAATTTGCCAATCGCCGGGGGATTGATGTCATCGTTACCGATCATCACCAGCTGCCGAAAAAACTTCCGCCAGCTTACGCGATTATCAATCCCCAGCAAAAAGATTGTCAATATCCTTTCAAAAGTTTTTCCGGAGCTGGAGTGGCTTTCACTTTGGCCCGCGCTTTGCTGCAAAATAATAAGGATAATAAGGGCCAAGACAAATGGCTTTTGGATTTGGCGGCTATCGGCACCGTGGCCGACATGGTTCCCTTGTTGGAAGAAAATCGGATTATAGTTAAATACGGACTTTTGGTTTTGGAAAAAACTCGGAGATTGGGTCTTAAACAAATTTTGCCTAAAAAGATTGATGTTAGATCTTTAGCTTTTCGGATCGGGCCCTTGCTTAATGCCGCCGGCCGCATGGATCACGCCAATACCAGTTATTATTTGCTTAGCACCCAGGAAGCGCCAGAAGCAGAGCGAATGGCTAAAAAATTAGAAAAAACTAATGCCGAAAGACAGCTGGCAACGGAACGGGTGGTTCAAGAAATAGAAAGCCAGATAGAAAAAGACCAGAAAATATTTTTGATTAGCAATGATCACTGGCCGGTGGGAATTTTGGGCTTAGCTGCCGGCAGATTGCTGGACCGATATCATAGGCCGGCGGTAGTTATAAGCCAAGGCATTGCTTCTTGCCGAAGCATTCCGGGTTTTGATATCACCCAAGCGCTGGAAAAGAATAAAGATATTTTAATTGAATTTGGCGGGCATCCTCGGGCCGCTGGTTTCAGAATAGAGAATAAAAATATTAAAGAATTAAAATCTCGTTTGGAGCGCCAGGCGGAAAAAATAAAAACCGCGGATTTAACTCCGATTTTAGAAATTGACGCCGAGCTAAAAAAAGAAGAATTGAATTTTGCTTTAGTGAATCGCTTGGAGCAAATGGAGCCTTTTGGCGTTGGGAACCCCCAGCCGGTTTTTTTGCTGAAAAATCTTGCCATTAGTAATTTGCAATGCGTTGGGTCTAGAAATACTCATTTGCGTTTTTACGCGGAAAATTTTAAAGCTATAGCTTTTGGTTTGGCTGGCTATAAACCGCATTTAAAAAATGGGGACAAACTGGATTTAGTTTTCCATCTGGAGGAAGACGATTGGAATGGCTATAAAAATTTAATCCTAAAAATTATAGACCTAAAGAGATCCCAACCGGACAATGATCCGAACCAAAAGAGTTGTTATCAATGAAAGCGCTTTCTAGGTTTGGCTTTAATTCTTGAGGAAGGCAAATGTAGTCAATCCGCCAGCCCACATTGCGTTCCCGGGACAAACCGCGATAAGTCCACCAGGAATATTTTTGTTTTTTAGGATGCAGGTATCGAAAACTGTCCACAAATCCTTGTTCTAAAAATTTAGTCATCCAGCTTCTTTCTTCTTTAGTAAAACCGTGTTTTCCCTCGTTTTCCTTGGGTCTGGCTAAATCAATTTCTTGGTGCGCCACATTGAAATCTCCTAAAACCAAAACCGGCTTATCTAATTTACTCAAATATTTTAAAAGTTTATCGCCGAATTTGATTTTAAAATCCAAGCGACTAAAATTTTCCCGGGCATTGGGAAAGTAGACGTTGGCCAAATAAAATTTTTCCAGTTCCAGAATTATAATTCTTCCCTCTTGATCTTGGGGAAAATTTACGATACTTTTTATTTTTATATTATTTTTGATCAAAGTTAAGGTGCCGCTATAACCCGGCTTTTGGGCACTGTTCCAGAATTCCTGATAGCCGGAAAAGTTAAACTTTTCTTGGTTTTTGGCGCTGTCGCTGATTTTAATTTCCTGCAAAGCGAGAATATTCGGGCTTTGGTATCTTAAATAATCCAAAAATCCTTTGCGCATAATCGCTCTTAGACCATTAACATTCCAAGAAAGTATTTTCATAAAAACGGCACGGGCTGGAGGAGTTGAACCTCCGACGCTGGTTTTGGAGACCAGCATTATACCGCTTAACTAAGCCCGTTTATTTTTCTATTTATTTTTAACCTCTTTATGCAAAGTGTGTTTGCGCTCCCAGGAGCAATATTTTTTCTGCTCGCTGGCTTTTTCGTCCCAATAAGTGTAATTAATGCGCTGGCACGCCGAACATTTTAGAGATATTAACTTTTTCTTTTTTTTAGCCATTTAGTTTTATTAAATTCTGGAGCCGAGACCGAGGATCGAACTCGGGACCTCATCCTTACCATGGATGCGCTCTACCAGCTGAGCTATCTCGGCACCATTTTTAAATTCTACTTTACTTTTAAAGTTTGTTCAAGATAACGGTCTTTCATCTTCCAGAAAAGAGGAATTAAAATGATAAGTGAGAAAGAAGCTAGAATTAGATTGTTTCCAGACAAGATGTTGCCGAACAAAAAATAGGCTGGCATAACGGTTGCTAAATGGGACAAAACACAGCCAACCATGAATTTATAATAACCAACTTTAAATAAACCGGCGGCATAAGAAACTAAATCTACCAAAACCCCGCCGAAAATTCTTAAAACCAAAACCGATTCTACTTGCCGATTTTCTTTAATTCGGATGTTTTTTATATTTTCTATGGCGCTGAAAGATAAGAATTTTTTTAAGAATCCCCAGCCGAAATTTTTTCCCAGATAAAAAGTAATAGATGACCCGATTATGGTGGCAACTAAGTCCAGAATATAGGCCTTAAACCAGCCGACTACGCTCACCATGGCAATGGTAAACACGCCTCCGGGAAGCGGCGGCCAGATAACCCCTAGAATCTTAATAAAAAAAACACTGAAATATAAAAACGGTAAATTATTTTCTGTCCAATGACTAAAAATCGCAAAATAACGAGAATCAGAAAACCAGATATAAGCCAAAAGAGTGGCGGTAAACGCCACTCCCAGGGCAATCGGATATTTTAATCCGTTAATTTTGAACACGAATCTATAACTTTTCCAATTCTTGGTCAATAGTTTCAAATTCTGCGTCCAAATCTTCCAAAACATCAACCTGGTCCAATTCTTCTATAATTTTAGCTTCTTCAGTGATTTCTTCCGTCTCCGCGTTTTGCTTATCAGCGCTTGGCCCCCAGAGAGCATAACCGATAAACAACGCCGCTATGACCGCAATCCCGATTATTATTCCTTTAGTGTTCATGGTTTTAATTAATTATTCTTCTTCAACTGCTTGAGGCGTTGATTGCGCTTCTTGGCTAAGAACTAACGCGGCATTTCTTAGGGCTTGGTTAGCGGCTCTTACCGAATCTCTAACTGCGACCAAATCGTTTCTTAGAGTTTGTCTCACGGCGCCGACATTTCCTTTTAAAGTAGCTTCGCTGTCAACGGCTAGAGCTAGAGAATACACTTTTTCCGCTTGAGCGGCAATCATATTTCGGCTAGCATCTATCGCGGCTTCAGCGCTAAGAATAGCATCTTTGACTGCTTGGCTTTCTGGAGCGACTTTGGTTGATCGAGCGTCAATTTTGTCCAAAGCATCTTCTAGTTTATTTAAAGTTATAGTTAAACGATCCGTGGTTCGGGAATTTAATTCATTTAATCGAGTTTCTATAACTTTAACCGCCTGTTGCTTGGCTTGATCTTTGATTACCGACAACTTTTCTTTTAAAGTATTTTTAGCTTCGCTAATTTTTTCTTGGGCGGAGGCTTTGCGAGCGCCGAAATCTTCTTTGGCCTGATCTCTTTTATCCTGGCGAATTTCGCGTACCGCCGCTCGGTCATTTTCTAAGTCTCCCAGGTCCCGCACTTCTCGGGTG
>Ga0209541_10011416_pt1 | contig 13916 bp, 21 predicted proteins | sample RifCSPlowO2_01_FD_184027 | JGI IMG/M metagenome (GOLD analysis project Ga0209541, IMG submission 184027) | Groundwater microbial communities from Rifle, Colorado - Rifle CSP2_plank lowO2_0.1 (SPAdes) (version 2) | ecosystem: Environmental > Aquatic > Deep subsurface > Groundwater | place... | reverse complement strand
AAAAGAAGGCCGATATGCCAATTAAGCCAAGTTACAACAAGAATCATTTTACATAATAGAAGAAGAATTTCATATTTTAGCAAGCTGGCTCACGCCAGCTAATATCCACGCAACGCCGTGTAAACCGCAACGTTTATAAAACAGCACTTACTCCATTGTGCTATGGAAACTGAAGAATACACAAAATATGAGAAGGCCAGGATGATTGGCTCAAGAGCGCTCCAGATAGCGACTGGTGCTCCTTTTCTGATAAAGCTTTCAGACGAAGACTTGTCTAAGATAAATTACAATCCAATAGAAATAGCAAAGATGGAATTCAGCAAAGGAATTATCCCATTGGCAATCAAAAGGCCTTTGCCAGCTCCTAAGTCAAAGAGAAAAAGCGCTGTTGTTTAGATACCAAATTGATTATAATTTCTAAATTCTTTGCCATTTCGATTATTTTATTTCTAATCCATTTTAATTTAAATTATTGTCTTACATTTAACAATATGCAGAACTTAATCAAGCGAATAGATAATAATCAAAAAAAGCAGAAAAAAATTAGTTTGTTCCGCAAAAGTTCATTCCTGCTGGAATTGTTCCTGTGCCAATCAGATACATGACAAGCATTCCTATTAAGAAAGCCACAACTATCCAGGTCACTGGATGAAGTATGATCCCTTTTTTCTGTTTCAATAATCCTAACATATAATCACCTCAATAAGTTATTGATATAGCCTGCTATTTGTATATATAAAGTTTTCTGTTGATCAAGTGCTTTTGATGTTCAATGCATACAGAAGCTCATTTAATGCTTTTTGGGATTTGGATTGTTTGTATTTCTTAGCAGAAGAAATAACGTTTTTCAATTCGATTTTTATACCTGATTTTATAAGCAATAGAGAGCAGTCTTTTCTAGTTAAGAACTGCATGAACTGGGTCACATTATGGGGATTATCTGTTGCGTATGCCTTTTCAAAGTCTATCATAACTGGCTTATTTTTGCTTATGATGATGTGTTTTATGGGCCTGTGCATCTCTTCCTTGTTAATGCCCAATTTGTCCATCTTATAAAGCTGATAAAATATCTTCCTGAGTAAGGAGGACACCAGTTTTGCATTCTGGTTTTTCTCAATGTAATCAAGAATAAATTCGCCTTCCACAAATTTGTATAGCATATAGCTTCCGTCTTTTTTTCCTTTGTGGAAAAGCAGGACTTTCGGGCCAATGCCACATTTATTTAATTTTTTTAAAGTCTTGAATTCGTTTTCAATCCTGCCGACTGCAAAGCTGTCCTTGTTTTTTGTTTTTATTGCCACTTTTTTCCCATTATAGCTAGCAGTATAGATAACTCCTCTTTTTCCTTTTGATAGATAGGCAACATTTTTGATGCCAAGAATTCTAATGTCTTTTGGTGCCATAGTCCACTTTTTTAAGTCCAGTTTCTTTTTCTCTTGTTAATATGCTGTCATGGAACAAGGCATGCACTCCAGAATGATAGGCTAGCTTTGCTATTAAAACGACTAAAACCACAAAGCTTGTTATCTCCCAGAAGGGTAATTTTATGAAGAAGGTCTGCGTGAAAATAAATATGATGGAACCGATCAACAGCCCGGTGAAATACTCGTAATGCCTTTTTGCCTGGACTACATCACCATAAATAACTAGGTATGCCAAATACAGAACAGGGATGTTTAAGAGTAGCATCACAAAAAGCGGGTATGCGATTATTGCAGTATAAATAAAAAAAGCTATCAGGATTATAAGCGCAATGATGAAGATCGATATCATAAATGGCCTATTCGGTGATTAAGTTTATATATTTTATGCCTTATCTATGAGGTAAACGTACAGATCTTCAAAGAATATATGCTTTTTTTCAAGCATCTTTGCGCTAAATCCAGAACTCTTTATCATTTCATCTACTTTTTTCTTTTTCGTTAGAGAGGAGAAAACGATCAATATTTTGCCGTCTTTTTTTAGGTGAATTCCAGCATTCTCAAAGAATTTTTGCAATACTTCATAGCCTTTCTTGCCGCCATCTAAAGTTATATCCTTAAGTCTCGCATCTTCCGGAAGATAGGGCGGATTGAAGAGTATGGTGTCAAATTTACTTTTTTTAACTGCTCTAAACAGATCACTTTGCATGAACTTAATTTTCCTGTTTTTGACAGTCTTTTTAAGATGCTCAATTATTTCATCCTGGATATCAACTGCAGCCACTTTGTTTACATTTTTGCATTTTGCCGCTTCCATTGCAAGAATTCCAGATCCTGTGCCCATGTCAAGGACATAGCCCTTTGCGTGTCTGGAGACATATTTTTTTAACAGATTACTGTCCTCCTGGGGCTCATAGATATTTTTCATGAGGGTAAATAAAACTGAGTAATATATAAATTCTATTATATATTTTTGAGTGCATAGATTAACCTAATATTTATAAACATATGAAGGAATGAGAATTTATGTCAATTGAATTAAGATTACTTGCAATTGATAATGATTTTCAGGAGTATATCACTCCTCTAGCTTTACAGCTAGCTTCGGAAAGGCTTAAAGCTGAAGGTATAATCTGGTCATCAACAAATTGCAGGCAGTCTCATGTCAGAGAATTCCTGAGCAAGGGCTTCTACCATGCCTTGCTTTTGGATAATGATTTTGGTGAGGGAACCAAGACTTTGATATATGTAAAGAATGGGAGACAGATACCATTGGTATATGTGTCTGCATACGATTTGATTGGCTTAAAAGAGCAGCATTCTGAGATTGGTGGTGCACCTGTAGTTGATAACAATCTGAATCCAGTTGATGGCATTACAATAGTAAGGAAACCTGGCCATTTTGTTGGCAAAGATGTTTCCCTCAATTCTTTAGTGCACGGCTTATACTCCTTCTTGAAAAGCTCTTCAGAGCAATATCAATTAATTCATTCTTAAAACAAAACAATTTTTAAAAACAAAACAATTTTTAAACTGATAATTCATTCTCATTACAATGTGCGGCATAATAGGCTTTTTTGGTTTTGAAGATGCAGATAAGTTAGTTATTGAAGGGCTTTCATTAATCAAAGCTAGAGGTCTTGATGGTGTTGGAATTACAGATGGAAAAACAGTTGCAATTGCAAAAGATGCTGATCATTTAAAGATTCTAAAGTCTTCATGCTCATTGGGCCATTGCCTTCATGCTATGGTCAATAATGTGCCCCAGCCTTTGGCTGGCATAAGCTCTTCCTTCGTAGCGAATTGTGAGATCTATAATTGGGAAGGGCTGAACAAAAAACACAAATTAAACGCAAGGAATGATGCGGAACTTCTTTTCATGTTATTGGAAAAAAGCCAACTGGATGAGATTCCAGAACTTCTTGATGAACTTGATGGAGTTTATGCTTTTGCGTATTGGAAAAAACACCAGATAGTATTAGCAAGAGATCTTATCGGCCTAAAGCCAATCTGGTTCACTCTTGGGGAAAATCTTGCTTTCTGCTCTGAAAAGAAAGCTCTTATTAACGCTGGATTGCAGGATATTGAAGAGTTGAATCCAAGGACGATATTGGTTTATGACACAGTCAAAAAGGAAAAAACATTGATAAAAAGAAAATTCTTTGATATACTTCCTGAGCACAACGAAAGTTTTGAGATCCAGGTAAAAAAAGTTAAAGATCTGGTTGAAGATGCGATCAAAAAAAGGATTCCGATCCAGAAATTTGGGATATTGTTTTCTGGCGGCCTTGAATCTACAATAATGGCTTTTGCCTGCAAGCAGCTGGGTATGGATTTCACTTGCTACACAGCATCATTAAAGGGAGAAAAAGATGCTCCTGACTTAGCATATGCCAAAAAAGTTGCGAAAGCTTTGCAATTAGATTTAAAATTTACGGAATTATCATTGGATGAGGTTGAATCTCATATAAAAAAAGTTGTCCCTTTGATTGAAGACACCAACTTAATCAAAGTCGGTGTCGGACTGACGATCTATACAGCATGTGAACTCGCAAAAAAAGACAAGATCAAGGTCATATTTTCAGGTGTCGGCTCTGAAGAATTGTTTGCAGGCTATGAAAGGCATAAAAATTCGATTAATGCAAATGATGAATGCTTGTCTGGTGTGAGAAAGATCTATGAGCGAGACCTTTACAGGGATGATGTGATCACAATGAACAATAATCTAGAGTTAAGGGCTCCTTTCTTGGACAAGGCTCTGACACGATATTCTCTTAAGATTCCTGCAAAGTTTAAGATCAATGAAAAATTCACTAAAGTCATCCTTAGAGATGCAAGCATCTTGATGGGAATTCCTGAAGAATTTGCTCATAGGCCAAGAAAAGCAGCTCAGTACGGTTCTGGATTTGACAAGGCAATCATCAAACTTTCAAAAATGTATAAATTCAGGCATAGAAGTGAATACATAAAACAATTTTATCCATATCCAAATCTTAAGCTGGCTGCATTGATATCAGGCGGCAAAGATTCCTGGTATTCTGCTAATATCATGAAGAAACAGAATTATGAGATTTCATGTTTAGTGACAATTGATTCAGAAAACACAGATTCATACATGTATCATACGCCAAACATTGAACTTGTAAAGCTTCAATCAGCTGCTTCAGATATTCCATTGATTATCCAAAAGACAAAAGGTGAAAAGGAAAAAGAGCTTGATGATTTAAGGATTGCATTGCAGGATGCAAAAGAAGTTTATAAGATTGAGGGTGTTGTCTCTGGAGCCATTTTTTCTAATTATCAGAGAGAAAGGATCGAAAAAGTTTGTGATGATTTAGGTCTTAAAATATTTTCGCCGTTATGGCATATGGACCAGGAATTGGAGATGAGAAATCTTATTGAACAAGGTTTTGTTTTCCTGATTTCCTCAATTGCTGCAGAAGGCCTTGATGAGAAATGGCTGGGAAAAACAATCACGTCTCAGGATGTTGACAGGTTAGCTGAAATAAGCAAGAAAACAGAGATGAATATTGCCGGTGAAGGTGGTGAATTTGAGTCATTTGTTACAGATGCTCCTTTGTTCAAGAAAAAGGTTTTGGTCAAGAAATCACACAAGATTCAAGAAAACAGATGTACCGGCAGATTCATAATTGAGCAGGCAGTTTTAGTTGGCAAATAGATCGATAGAAAATATTATTTGTCTTTAAGTAATGCAATCAATTCATCCTTTTTCTGTTCAGCAATTTCTTTTGTGTCTGCTTCTATCGTAATTCTTAATAGATCCTCTGTGTTAGACGGCCTGACATTGAACCACCATTCTTTGTCTCTTACTGTTACTCCGTCAAGAAGGCTCATTTTGCCTTTATCATATGCTTTCAATGTTTCAAGAGCTTTTTGCTTTGATTTGACAATTAATTTCAGAGGATCTGATATGTAATAGTGCTCTGTTTCCTTGAACAGTTCGCTGAATTTTTTGCCGCTTTCCGAAAGTATTTGAAGCATTAAAATGAATGTGAGCCAGGAATTATCCACATATTGGTTTCCTTTTTTATAATAGCAATGTCCTGATGATTCTGCTCCGAATATTGCCGTATGTTTTTTCATAGATTCCCTGATAAATACCCTTCCAACCTTGGATGTGATATATTTTCCATTATTTTTTTCCACGCAATCCTTGAAGAATCTGCTGCATGTAAGATCAGCGACAACACATCCCTTTTTTTTGCTTTTTAAAATCTCTGTTGCTATTACACCTGCAACAAAGCTTGGATGGATAAATTTTCCATTCTCATCAAAAAAGATTGATCGATCCCCATCGCTGTCAAATGCAACGGCAAAATCAGCTTTATTGTTTTTTATCTCTGCTGCAATGCTTGCCCACGCCACTTTATCAAGAGGATTTGGGCCGTGTCCCGAAAAATTGCTGTCTTTTTCCCAATTCAGCTTGAATATATCTTGATTTAGGAAATCCAACAAGATATCCCCTATAGTTGCCGCTGTCCCATTGCTTGAATCCACAACAATCTTATATTTTTTGAGATTCTCAACTGCAGTGTTAGACAATACAAAATCAGAAAAGCTTTTTCTGTAGTCTTTCTGGATAACTTTTCCAGGTTTTCCTTGATTTACAAGGCCTAGCTTCTGCATTTTTTTTGCTATTTTTTCAAGCCCATTGCCGTGATATATAGGCTCTCCATTCATATGCTCTAGCTTGAAGCCGTTGAATTGTTTAGGGTTATGTGATGCAGTGACCATGATTCCAAAGCTTTTTTCCTGGCTGCATGCAAACAAGAAACAGTCTGTAGTGATTATTCCAAGGTCAATTACGTCTACGCTTTCTTCAATCAGCGACTTGATCAATTTGTCTTTTATTGATTGGCTTCCATTTCGAACATCACAGGCAACAATAATTGTTTTTGGTTTGTATCTCTGGCTAAATGCTTTTGCAAGATTATATGCAAATTCTTCATTTACTTCTTCAGGATAGACGCCTCTGATATCATACATTCCAAAGACTCTGCTTGAATCTGCCATTTAATAGTTTTAGAATGATTTGTATATAAATGTTGTTATATCGGATAAAGACACGAATTTAGGCTACTTCACCTATCAAATACATGTTTGCTGCATCGATTATCTTAACTTTTAACTTATCACCTATTTTGAAATTGCCATGGATCACTATGGGTTTGTACGCATAATTTCTTCCACCCATTGTGTCAGTCCCTTTTTTCCCAATTTCATTGATAAGTATCTCTCCTTGCCAGCCCAGCCATTTTTTCTGGTTGTCATAAGCTATCTGGTTGAATATTTTTGTCATCTGTTGCGACCATTTTTGTGATAAGTTCCCATGCACCTGGTTTTTCATGTAATATGCTCGGGTATTTGGCCTTGCCACAAATCTTGAGATGTGCAATACAGTTGGATTTAGTCTTTTTACAAGTTCGATCGTCTTTTGAAAATCCTGTTCTGTCTCTCCAGGAAGCCCAAGTATTATGTCAGATGCGATTGTGATTTCAGGAATTTCTCTTTTGAATGCGTCAATAATATCAAAAAAAGTGTCGATATGATAGCCACGTCCCATGTCATCTAGGATCTTATCGCTTCCTGCCTGCACAGGTATATGCAAAAATTTGTAGATTTTATCATTCTTGAATGATTCGATCAGTTCTTTTAGGACTGGCTTTACAAATGTCGGGTTCATCATGCCAACTCTTATCTTAAAATCACCGTCAATCTTGCATAAACTGTTAAGTAATTGAGGCAACCTTGATATTTTGTCTTTTTCAAGAAGATATGAAGCAGTGTCTTGGCTGGTTAGCCAAAGTTCTTTGCATCCTTGATCGATGCATGTTTTTGCTTCAGTTATGATTGCGTCTTGGTTATATGAATCCAATTTTCCTTTTACTAATACAACTGTGCAGTATGCGCATGCCTGGTTGCATCCAGAGCTTATTGGTATTATCCCGATCACAGGATTTGCCCTGACTCTTGCATGATTTATCTTGATGGGATTAATTTTTTCCAAAAATTCTGCTTTTTCATTGCTTATAGCTTTGCTCACAGCCATTTTTATCGACAAAAGGTCATTAGTTGATATGAGGACAATATTTTCATCAAACTCATTTATCATTGGCTTGATCTCTTTTGAGATGCAGCCAGAAACAACTATTTTTTTATCAGGATATTCTCTTTTTGTTTTCCTTATCTCAGCCATCGCTTTCCTTGTTCCTTTGACAGTGCATATGTTTATCACTATGACTTCTGCATCAGACTTTTTATCCTTGATTTTATAGCCGCTGTTCTCCAGGATTCCCGCCATTACTTCAGATTCTGCAAGATTTGCTGAGCATCCTTGTGTTTTTATGTAGACTGATTCCATTGATTTAAGGGTTATTATCTAATTTATAAAAATTGCCCTTTGCCAAAAGCAAAGTTTAAATAAAGGTCTGCCAAGAGATTAGCTATGAAACTAAAAACCCCTGTTCTTATTGTCAATTTTAAGACTTATGAAGAAGGAACAGGCACAAATGCGCTTAGGTTGGCAAAGATCTGTGAGCAGGTTTCTTTAAGATCTAAAAAAAGCATTGTTATTGCAGTGCAGCCAACTGATATTTTTAGGATCCAGTCAATTGTCAAGATTCCAGTTATTGCGCAGCACATTGATCCAGTTGGTTTTGGGATGTTTACAGGTTCTGTAACAGTTGCTGCAGTGAAAGGATCTGATGCAGTTGGTACTCTAATTAACCATTCAGAAAAAAGGATGGGAATAAAAGACATTAAAGAAGCGGTTAAATTGGCAAAAGCTGATGGCCTTTTGACAGTTGTATGCTCTCCAAGCCCTGAATATAATAAGCAAGTTGTGATGTTTTCACCTGATTTTATCGCTTATGAACCGCCAGAACTGATTGGAGGAAAGATTTCTGTTTCAAAAGCAAAGCCCGGATTGATCAAGAAAGCGTTTGATATTGTGAATAATGCCAAAAATAAGGCTAAATTAATTGTTGGCGCTGGAATACACACAAAAGAAGATGTTGCAAAATCCTTGGAATTAGGCGCAGTTGGAGTTCTCGTTGCTTCAGGTGTTGTTAAAGCCAAAGATCCAAAGAAAGTTCTTGAAGATTTGGTTAGTGTTATGTGAATAAGATTATAGAAGAAATGTTCTAGCTAATCTAAGGCACTTCTACATTAAGTTTGTATACTTGTCATTCGTATTGGCTGCTTGTATGTGTCTTATAGCCAGATTCTTTTGACTTCATATGTCAAATTCCAAGTTTCGAAAAAAGCCCTTAATTCTTCAGATGTTTCTAATGGAACAGCTACAGCATTCCTGCCAATTTTTAATCCATTTAGTTTTTTAAGATAGTTTACTCGTCCGCCTGATCCGTATAAAGCGTGAGAGAAAGACTGTTTTTTTGTAATATCCAGCCTTGTCAAGATGTACTGGAAAAGCAAGTAAGGCTTTAATCCCAAAATATCAGAAATATTTTTTCCTTTGCGAATGCTGAATCCTTCATGTATTAAAGTTTTCCATAGCATGGAGTCATCAAGAATTGAAGAAAACTTTGATCTTGTGATGTGAACAGCAATATCTTCCTTTTCAAATTTGTCTAATGCGCTCTTAACTAAATCATCATTAGGCTTATTTAACACAAAACACAAATCCAGATCATTTGCGTTTTTCTTCCCCTTAATGGAAGAGCCAAAAATTATAATATCATCTAACTCCTCGTTTCCAAGCAATTGTTTACAGATTAAAGTTGCTTTTTTTAAGGATATCAAAGGTTCCTTTTTTGACATTGTCTAAATCCTCCTTGGTAACTTCTTGAGAATAAGTTTTTCTGTAAATTTTGAATAATGGAGAAACAATCCGATAGATTTCTGGAAAAAATCTTTCTAACAGTTCAAACCTGTTAGTGTGATTAAAAGGGATCTTTAATATTTTATTGTAGATAAGGAAGTCACAGATTTCTATCAATGCCTTGAAGTACATTGTGATTGCGGACTTAATCCGCCCTTTGGATTCATCATCTTTTGCAGACTCAAGATATTCCTTCAAAGTTGAAATAATCAATTCCTTTTGATCCATGTCAATAAGTGACTCATAAGTACTATTTAAGGTTTTTGGTCAATTAGTGACAAATAGAGGTTATTCATTATTTTTAGTCAATAATTGACAGAACTGAGTTAAGGCACTTCTACATTAAGTTTGTAAACTTGTCCGCCGTAGAAATGATTTACTACTCTAGCTGGTTTTACCATATCATTCAAACAGCTATCCAAATCGTTATTTGGTGTTAATCCAATATCATCACAATTCAATGAACCATCATTATGTTTATCATACACCACAATCACATCAAAAACATATGTTCCTGAACTTATGCCAGTTTTTGGAACCTGGATTCCTATGCCTGTTTTTACAGATTCTTGGTTTTTTATTTGAATATCCTCTGATTTGTAAATGACATCGAGATGGTTTGTGTTTGGAATACAATTCTGTGTACAACCATTATAACCAATTAATATAGGTACCTGTGCACCATCTTTTTCCCCAAAACCAAGTCTTTTGACAGGATTTCCAGCACCCAAATCATAATTTGGATAAGAAACCTCATTATCCGGATAAACAATAATCCTAAATAGTTTATCTGAACCCATGTTGTTCGCTATCTTTATCCCAAACACTCCTAATTCGCCTGGATCAATCCTTTTAATCCTTGGCGACACACAGACAAGCTCTCCAGGCTGGCATGTAAAATCTCCTATTTGCTTGTCAATATCTTCCTGGTTAAAGTCAATCAATTTGGTGGATTCAGTAAAAATGTCTTTTAGCAGCTTTAATCCAAATCCAAATACTACTAACGATAGAATGATGATCACAACAAAGTTGATGCTTAGTTCAAAACCTTTTTTATTTTTCATTATATATATTTATTATAGCTGTTATATAAAGTTTATTGTAGCTGCACTTCAAACGAACTTGAAGTCAAAGCCTTCGTCTTTATCTTTTTGCCGACCTTTGCCCCAAAATCCTGCAATCTGTTAGGCAGAGTAAATCCCATTGAATTCCCAATCTTTATTATCTTCCTTTCTGCATCAATTATTTGATGAAGCTCTTTTAATCTGACAAATCTTTCTGCCTGCTCTTTTGTTAATGTAGTAAAACCGCATTTTGGGCAGACCATTGCTTCAGCTTCAAAACTATCAAACATTGTTGTTTTTTCAAGCAGATATTCCCCGCAATCGCATTTTATCTTCCTTTTTTTGTCCATGATGTTTTAACTTGCCAAGTTTATGTTATAACTCTAGTTATAACTAATATATAAATAGTTTGCAAGTTAGCAATAAACAGGTTTATATATAAGTAGAGATATACTAACTATAGGTGATTATATATGAATAGTATAACAACAATACAAATTGACAAAAAAAACGTCCAGCTCTTGAAAATGGCAAAAGAACATCCTAGGCAGACATATAACGAGATTATATCTAAGATGGCAAAGACATTCATAGATTTAAGGAAAAACAATCAATATGATGAATTTCTTCACAAAGTACAGCAAAACAAGATGAAGGAACTATGGGATAACAAGGAAGATGAGGCATGGGAAAATGCATAGTTTTGGAGAAGTTATTATTGCTCAAGTTCATTTCACAGATACTTTTGAGATTAAGATACGGCCTTGCTTAGTTTTATTTGAAGAGAAAGGAAATGTAGTAGTTGCGGGCATAACTAGCAATTTAAAGATGGAAGGAATACCATTATCAAAAAAAGAAGGTGCAATAAAAGACAGCATTATAAAATTGAATTATATTTATACTGTTTCTTCCCAAATGATTAAAAGAAGTTTATTCAGTATTTCAAAAGAAAAAAAGGAGTTTGTGAAATCAGAAATTATTAAAAGGATGGAATAAATAAAAAAACCTAACTCTTAATAATCTCATATTCTTTTACTATCATAAAGACGAATATTATTAGGACAATTGCTCCTGCGCCAAGCCATAACAGGCCTTCTCTCATGTCTACAGTGTTCATTCTCCATAAGCCGATAAGCATTATAGCAACTCCTACCCATAATACTTTATCCATGACAAGCTTCATAATCTCGAATTCTTCTGTTGCAGTAAGCCTTTTCTTCATTTTAGTCATTTTGATACCCCCTTTATTCTATTTGGACGAAGATTTGTTGTGTTTCGTAAGGATTATTACTTGAATCAACTACTTGTAAAGTACAGACGAATGTACCTCGAATTCCTGAACTGGATTGTATTACCATTTTATATCCTACCGCTTCTTTAGAATTTACAGTTGTAGAAACTGAGGTATACCCTAATTGATTTATTCCAGCAGAAATGCTTCCAGATGTCGCTGATAATCCGCTTATCGAGGATGCAGGATTAGTATTAAGATCCTCACCATTTCCAACGCAGTTTGGTGCACCACTTTCATCTAACATCGGTTTTGCATCCTGACAACCGATTGGATTATTACAATAAAATCCCACATCAAATTTGACTTTTCCACCAGCAGGTATGATTACTTTTGATGGGATAGTAATAGGTGTTAATGCAGTTGCTGGATTTTCGAGTTTAGCAGCATCAAAAACAGATGCAAGACTTTCAGATCCTTTTCCAATAAACTGTCTCATAAATGTTAAGCCCAAGCCAAGCAAAGTAATTGCCAATATTATTATGACAATTGCTTCAATTGATAATTGTAATGATGCCTTTTTGTTATTTATCATTTTTATTCACCTTAAATTATGCAACTTCTATGTAAATTTGTTTTTGTTTTTTCCAACTTTCCGAACCACCAAAACTTAATGTGCAAATATAATTTCCTTGTTGAAGCGGAGCAAGTATTGCTTTAAATCCTATACTTGAGTGAGATGGGACATTTATTGTTGGTGATGTTAATAGATCAGTTGGAACTGGATTTATAGTTGTAAGCACATTGAAAGCCTTATCACAGGTGGAAATAGCAGGCTTTGCGACCTGACACTCAGAAGGACTATCACAGTAAAATCCAATAGTCAATTCAGAAGGTTTTTCTATCTGCACATTTATAGTCTCCTTTGCCGTTATCGGCTCATTAATAGTAGCAGGTTGGTCCAATTTGCTTATATCCAATATAGACCCTAGCTGCTCGCTCCCTTTCCCAATGAACTGCCTCATGAATGTTAATCCAAGGCCAAGAAGTGTTATTGCAAGTATTATGATTACTATAGCTTCAATAGAAAGACTCAATGATGCCCTCTTTTTCATATATGTACACCTCTCTTGGAAATACTTTAATTATACTATTTAAATCTTTATATTTGAAAGTATATAAATTTTACTAATAATCGCTTTTGGCTTGTTTAGAATTCATTTTTTATAAACTTTGTTATAACTTCAAGTATCAATTGCCCAGTTCATGTGTACCTATCCATTTAAGAATAGTTTCGGATAAAATAATTATCAGTAAAGCTATTAATGCATATATCCAGTTAGATTTGATAAAAACACTAATAATATGGAATAAGTCAGTAATAGTTCCATGATAACCCCCTATGGCCACTTCTGTGTAATCTGCTAAAAAAATGACTTTGAACATTAGTATAGACAAGAATGACATAAACGCAGTGAAAAATAGACTAAAGAGGAAAGAAGTATATTCGGCCTTTAACTCCTTCCTAAACTTAAAACTTGGAATATGGTTATTTATGTCCTTCACCTTCGGAATTATTGCAAGGATTTTTCTTTTCTTTAGCAATATTGAAGTTCTTATGCAGATAAGAAAGATTATCGAAACAAAAAAGGAAACTAAAGCAGTGCCAGTTCCAAACACTTTATGAATTTGATTTTGCTCCCCAAATGTTGATGTAAAATAAAAGATAAAAGTTAATGGGATTCCTAACAACAAATATGTGCCAATAATATTAAACAGATTATCAAAAAAAGGCTCATTTTCATATATTAATAGCCTGACTAACTTTGAATAGATTAATCTCGGAATCAAGGTGAATGATAAAAAGAAAAAAATAAAGAATATTGCCAATTTGACAATCAAATCAAATGAAATTTTAATCAACTCTTTTGTTTAACCAGAACTAATTCTTTAAACGACTCCAAACTTATTAACAATATGAAAGAAATTAGAGCAATCATAAAAAGGCTGTTAAATAAAAAAATGAGTGTACTGCTGCCTGCAATGAGTGCAAGTATGTTTATTGCCATATTTAGGGGTTCCATTTCATTCACCTATTACATCGGTTATATTTTAACTTGTTTATATATTTTGCTAATTATTGTATGTGGAAAGCTTCGTCGGTTGATTATTAGTTCTCGTCAATATGAATTGTATATCCTGTGGAATACAAATCTTTATTTAATAGTTGTAGTTACATTGTAACTACAATGAAGCCGATTAAAATGAGCATGGAAGGTTTTGAGGTAGTTGAAAAGGTAGCTGAAAAAGGAGGAAATAGTGCCCGAATATATGTTCCG
>Ga0209541_10011415_pt1 | contig 13916 bp, 12 predicted proteins | sample RifCSPlowO2_01_FD_184027 | JGI IMG/M metagenome (GOLD analysis project Ga0209541, IMG submission 184027) | Groundwater microbial communities from Rifle, Colorado - Rifle CSP2_plank lowO2_0.1 (SPAdes) (version 2) | ecosystem: Environmental > Aquatic > Deep subsurface > Groundwater | place... | reverse complement strand
GCACAAGGGCAACTTAGTGAAAAAGAACCGCCAAAAGATGAGTGGATGTTGGCGGGATTGTTGCATGACATAGATTTTGCAGGGGACTTGAAAAGCGAGCATCCAGCCAAAACACGGGAGGCGCTGGCGAAATACGGGGTGGAGATTCCTGATTCAGTGGATCATATTATTAAAGCCCATGATTCTAGACTAAATTTAGTTGAGAGGACCACAAAAGCTGATTGGGCGATTTTTTGTGCGGATAGTTTGACGGGCTTAATTACTGCTGTGGCGTTTGTGTATCCTTCACGGAAACTCGCTGATGTAAAACTATCATCAATTGTAAAGCGGTTTTTGAAAGATCCTAGGTTTGCAGCGGGAACCAGAAGAGATGAAGTGGCACGATGTGCGGAAGCAGAAACTTTGAATATACCGCTGGAAAAATTTATTGAGATTTGTTTTGTGTCTATGCAAAATATTGCAAGTGAGATTGGGCTATGAAATCACGGATAGTAGCAGCACGAGAATTGATGCGAAGTGATACGACTACGGCGGAGAAGTTTGAGGCGTTAGAAAAAATACTGCGGGGGATAAATCCTAAAATAGATAAAACGTTGGCGATGGCGGCAGGGGCTTTGAAAAAAGTAGAGCAATTTCAGGAAACAGCAGTGATTGAGTTGACAGCTGAAAGATTGCCGGAGAAAACTGAGAAGCAGAAAAAACGCAAAAAATATTTGCTACTATTTTTGCAGTACTGGGATGATCTTAAAGATGAGGTGGAGAGAGTACGAGGGGAATTACAATCGTCTGATTCTAATGTGGTTAAGGGAGGGAAAATTGCAGGGCTGGCGAAGGGGCCTTTGGGAGCGATTACGGCCATTGCAGCAGTGATTGCTGGTGGATTGGTGCTACTCAATAGCGTGGCGGTTTCGGTGGTAGTAAAAAATAAAGGCTGCGATACGATTTTGCCGCAAACCACTGCAGCGGTGTCTTTGCCGGGGCTAGTGATACCTAATCAACCAATTCCTGCGGGTGGGTCGGTGACTGCAACCTTGCCTCCACTGACACTGACTGTGGACAATAGCAGTGGGGATTCACTAAGATTGACTGCATATGGCTTGCATCTGAATTTTGATTATTCGGGAGAGGTGGATATCATTTTTGATGGGACATCTTTGATCGGGAAAGCTACGACTTTGAATTTGGGTGATCTGAAACAACATGAATTAATAATTAGCTGCAAATAGATTGGCGGTGATGTACATGTCACAAGACACAGTGCAAAAAATTATTGGGCGGGCGGTAACTGATAGCCAATTTCGAGAGAAATTGTTTGCTGATGTGGAATCAGTGTTAGCTGAATATTCAGACCTAACTGATGATGAAAAGGATGCTTTGCGAAAAATGAAGAAGGAAAAGGTGGATGCGTTTGCTGGGGAATTGGATGATCGAATCAGCAAGGGCCATGCGGGGAGATTCTAGGCTGCAGCTGTGATTCTGTTCATAGCTTCTTGAATATAGGGATTATCTACCTTTACTGCTAATGGGGGGTCTTCTTCTGCACCTTCCTTGATTACGTCAATTATGTCTGAGATATTTTTCAGGGCTGAAAATTCCTGTAAGGCCATATTAAACAATTCCTCTGCTCGTTCATGATTACCTTCGATGGAATATAGTAGTCCATGCATGTATGTAAGCCATGCATGCGACCTAGTTTCTGGCCGACTTAATTTGAATCCTTCTCTCATGGCTCTTCTGGCTTTTTTCAATGCCTGTTTTTTAGGGCCTGCTTGGCTACATTCTTTTGCCAAATGCCAATAAAAATTGGCAATGTTTTGATATTCTGTACCTAGTTCGTTGTGGAATTCTTCTCTGTCGAATTCTTCTATATACACCTTTGGCTTTCTCAATCCTCTGCGAATAACTGTGTTCACTCTTTCTGAAGCAGTATTGATTTCTTCTAACTTACTGGCAGGGATATTGGTTTTTAGATTGAAACCTCTGAGGTTAGACATAAGAGTCCACAATCTTTCGTAATTACCAAAATTTCTGACAGTTAATTTGATCGGTTCCTTGTGGAATAGTTTTTTCTGTAGATGAGTAACTATCGGGGCTAATCTGCTTAACGCTAATAATCTCTCTTGTTCGAATTCTTTTCCCTTTGCTACCATCACCATAGCATTAATATCCGTACCCCTGCCTACTAGTGCTCCGATGGATCTCTGTTGATTATCGGGTCCGTGTGCTTGCTCGCTAATTCTCAAAGATTGGTTGATTGCGGCTACAGCTTCTGTAACCATGCCTGCATTGTGATACGCCTGTCCTTGTTCAAAATACAGATCTGCCAATGTGTTCTTTGCAACTATTTCTGATGGCAATAAACTATCGTAATCGGAGCGAATATGAATCAAATATTCATAGTGGGCAGCAGCTACTGCGAATTCATTTTCCTTTGTAGCCACAGAAACAACTTCGGCGGCGCTCGCATAGGCTTGTGTAGCTTCTGCGGGTGTAATTTTCCAATTTTCTTCAGCAGTTTTTTCCAAAACAAATTCCTTGGTACTGACGATAGCCTGTGCCCGAGTAGAGATACTCATTAAATACAATAACGTTTTTTTATTGGCACTGTCTTCTCCCTTGGTCCTATCAATGGCAGTTTGCCAAATAGTGATTTTTTCTTCTTCTGATAAAGCTTCGAAACCTGATTCTGCTAACTCAGCTGGTAAGCGCACAACTCTTGTTGCTTCTTCTTGATCGACATGAATAAAACCTCTACGTGCTAGTTGATCTAAATCAGTACCCCATAGTTTTATGCCTTTATATAAATCACCAGCGGTGGCTAAATATCTTAGACTGTCAACTGCTTCTTCAAGCGGTACAGTGTTGCTAGTTCCAAACGCCAATGCTGCAATTATTTTTACTAAAGATCGTTGAGCTCTAATTCTAAGTGAATCAAGTCTGGCTTGACCAACTCTTTGTATATCAATTGCTTGTAAATTAGATAGCCATCCCGATAAATCTTTTTTAGGATCTGTTTTCATTATCGCCATTGTGCACGCTTCGTAGATGGCTTCCTGGGCGACTAGATGGTGTTTACTAATTATTGTTTGTGCCCATAAATTTAATTGTTCATTGATAGAATTGGTTATTCCTTGGGCATTTAGGTATGTATTGACAAAATTGCTAATTTCGGCAGCTGTTTTCAGGCAGGAAACATTAAAGTGGTGATTTGCCTTAGTCTCATGCCTTCCTTGTTCTCCTTTATTACGAATTAAAACAATAGTAATAGGTAGAGTTTCATCTGCTGCTAAGGCTTGAAAAAGTTTTGCTGAATCTTTGTCAACCCACTGTGATTCACGAACAATCACTATAGTATTGGTATTTCTATTCCTTATAGCTTGGGCTATTTCTCCGATAAGTAAGGGGTTATTGTCTCGAACATTTTTTTCTAGATCATACTCCAATTGACCTTTGCCAAAAATTTGTTGGGCTGCAAAGTATCTCATCTCTGTGCCTAATGCTGATAATGTGGTTGAGATAATTTCCGTTCCTTGTGTCTGGGCCCTATCTTCAACTACCTCCCGCGCAGCAAAAAGTGGTATGGCCCAGCCACCGCTACCATCATCAATTTTTACCTCTATTAACCCTCCATGAGATAGACCCATAATAGTTTTGATCTTGGCTATAGTTTCTTCTTGACCGGTTGCAATTTCCCTTCCAATGGCTTTGTTATACAATTCTGTCAATTTGTATATTTCTCTTCTCCATTTTTTCGATGCTATTGCACCAATGATTGGGGTAGCCAGTACTGCGTGAACCCGTACCAAAGATTCATAGGTTGTTGTGTCCAGATTTATTGTGCCTGGGCGGTCGGCAATGTGAGCTTGCCTGGCGGCTTCGTTGGCGATATGACTTAAAAAAGCGTTTTCATATAAAAGCCAACTGCCAATTCTTTCTTTATGGCCTGGTCCTAAACCTACACCAGCGGTAGCAGGAATACCACATTGATTGAGGAAATCTAATCCTTCTTGGGCTAGTTCAACCGCTCTATGAGAATCTGGAGCACTATCTAATCCTAAAAATTGAATGGCTTTTAGGCCGCCACCGTCCGTAGGATTAAGTTTGGATGTTCCTCCCGCTGCTGTGGCAGTGTCCTTAAAATAAGCGGCTACCTGGGCCACCGCATTTTCATCCAATGGTGCCGAAGCTCTTGAAGTTTGGGCGTGTTTGGATTCATAAAAAACAGCGCAAGCGCGGATAGACTCAGGATCACTTTCTATAATCTCTGCTTTTGGGGTATAGGTTCGAACACGGCTGACTAAGCTGTCTGGGGGATCAGCGTGAATATTGTGAATTACGGAAGAGTGAAAGTCTGGTATATCTTGCCTCAGGATGGCGCCTTGGGGTGTGGGTTGTAGAAATTCTTGAAAACGGGAATTTCTGACGATAGTCTCTGCCACTCCAACAGTCAGGTTTGTAGCTCTAGCTTGGGCAGCGGTCACTGTTTTTATTGCTTCTCCATAACATAGATAGGCTAGGTTTTGAGTGATAATCCTAATGGCCAATTCTTCTTCCGTAGTTATGCTTATACCCATGCGAAATTGCCAGCGTGGATCAGCGTTAATAAGCGGCAGTGCTAACCGAGCAGTTCTAATTAAATCGTAGGTTACTCCCTCAATGTCTCGTTCAGAAGAGCAAAATCCACCCCAGATTCCTCCATCTCCTGTCAGGACTAAGGGGAAAATGCCTGTTTCTGCGGCCAGTGATTCAAAAACCTTGAATGTTGACGATGTGGCTTTAGCTAGACCTTTTGGGCCTCTGTACGTGCTAGTTTTACTACTAGATTCGATGACGTCCACTAACAACAACCCCATTTGTGATTTATCTACTGCGTAAGGACCATCTTCCAATCCTCTGGCCAAATCCCATAGGGCGTAAGGAATAAGACTTGCACCGTATTTTGCTTCATTCAATTTCATATGATTTCTTCTTAAATTTAGGGCATAATTGTAGCAGAAAAGTGGCTATAGGCTATAATAGGGCTATATGCAATGTTGGACGTGTGAGGAAATATCTAAGGGGGTGTGTATTTTTTGTGGTAGAGGAGTGTGTAAAAAACATAGTAAACGTAACCCATATATTTTGGCGGCGTTTGATGAAGCGGGAGATACACCTAAGGTAATTATGGTGGATGATGCGCTGTGGTGCGGAGTGTGTAAGCCAATTCCCGAACCAGTGGATATGCCAGAGCTGGAAGGTGGCGAGACTAAGCAATGATGTGGGATCAACTTTCGAAACGAGCCAAAAAAACTTCAACCGGTTTTAATTTGTTTGCTACTTTACATGAGCGGGCCAAGTTGGAAAATGAACGGCCAAATGCGATTGATTTTGCCAAGATGAGCAGGGTGGTAGAAGACGGGGTGTTTGCTAAAACCCCTCGGATAGAAGTAAAGCGCAATTTGTTGAACGTCACCTACTATGTGCTGCATAACCCCAGAACGAATGAGTATTTTCGATTGGATAAGAGAGAAAGATTTTTGTGGGAAAAAATGGATGGGGATCATACAATCCGTGACTTAGCCTTGGAATATTTTAATCACTACGGGGCGTTTGCGTATGACAAAATTGTGGAACTGGTATTTGATTTGAAGAAACAGACTTTTTTGGAAGAGGAGTATGTGCATATTTTTCAAGATTTGTCTTATTTGGCAAAAAGTAAACGCTGGTTGGGACAATTGATCGGGCAGGCGAAAAAATTTTTGTATTGGGAGTTCCCGCTGAAAAATGTAGATGGGCTATTTGGGATTTTGTATTCGCGGCTGTTTAAGATATTCTTTGTTAAGCCGGTGGTTTGGGTGTTGGGGGTGATTAGTCTGGGAGGGATATTTGCTTTTGGGTGGGTGGGTCAACGGACAAATTTTAGCATTTTACATCATGATAATTCGCTGGCGTTGGGGATAGTATTATTGTTTTTGCTAAATTTAATGTCATTGTTTCTGCACGAGATGGCTCATGGAGTGGCGACGAAACATTTTGGGAGAAAAGTGCACAAAGCGGGATTGTTGGTGTATTTTGGCTGGCCGGCTTTTTATGTGGATACTACTGATATGTGGATGGAAAGTAAATGGAAACGGATAGTGGTATCTGTGGTGGGGCCGTGGGCGGAAGTGATTGTGGCAGGAGTAATCAGTATTTTACTGCTAATATTTCCGGGGATTTTTGGACAAGCACTGCTGTTCAAATTTGCGATGGTGTCGTATGTATCAGTGTTTGTGAACATGAACCCATTGGTGGAGTGGGATGGGTATTTTATTTTTATGGATCTTTTGGGGATTCCGTGTTTGCGCAAGAGGTCATTGTATTTTATCCAGCAGACTTTGTGGAAAAAATTGGGTAGAGAGAAATTTACAAAAGAGGAGTGGTTGTATACGGTATTTGGGGGCTTGTCGGCGGTATGGTCAGTGGTGGCGGTAGTGTTGGGGTTGCAATTTTGGCAGAAACACGTGATAAAATTGTGGCGATGACGACACTGGCACAGTTGAAACAAATAAGACAACAACGGGCGAAGAATTTGATTGAGTCGATCGTGGAAAAAAGACAACAACAGCCGCCTAAAACTTTTTTGTCAACAGTTTTTTCTTGGGATGCTTTGGGGGTGTTGATCCCGATTGCTATGGCGGTGACCGGATGGTACTTCTTGCGTAAAAAGAAAACTAAACTGAAAGCATATTTTGAGAAAATTGATGAGACATATGGTCAATTTAAAACAGAGGGGCAGCAGTGCGAAGCTGAACTCTATAACATCAAACATATGATCGAGCAGGATCTAAAAGAAGGCAAGGTAGAAGAGGGCACATATCAGTTGCTGGTCACGCGCATCGAGCGGTATTTGAAGGAAGTACGTAAACAAATGAAATAGGATGGCTATTTTCTGATTAGGGGACGGGTTAGCCATATTAGCGGTAAGATGAGAAAGCTGATACCAATGAAAATGGCAAAAGTAGAGAAGCTGATGGGAGTGATTTTGAATAGGGCGGCAAGCGGAACTATGTGGACGATGGCAGCTTGGGCAATGAATGGCACTGCGAAGGCGAGGGCAAAAATAGGCGAACGAAGATGAGACAGGTGAATAATTGGCTGACGATGGGACAGCCAAACATCCACAAAAATAAATGATTGAATCAGAGCTAAAACCGAGAAAGCGGCTACCTGAGACCATCGGCTAAATGCCCATATGACTAAAGCGGTGGCTAATACTCCTACAGTGGCAATGTAGGTAATTTCAGGACGCTGAAGAAGGCTGAGGTTGCGTTCCGGCGGACGACTCATGACTTGCTGATGACGAGGAGAAAAGGCTAACGCTAACGCAGGGATGCCGTCGGTGACTAGATTGATATAAAGTAATTGAATTGGATAAAAAATATGGGGAAGCCCAACTGCCATGCCAATTATCAATGACAGGGCTTCGGTAAAATTGCATGAAAGGAGATAAATGATGGCATTTTTGAGATTTTTGATGATATTCCTGCCTTCTTCTATCGCTGAAATAATGGTGGCAAAGTTATCATCAGTGATAACCATGTCGGCAGTTTCCCGGGCTACATCGGTGCCCACTTTACCCATAGCTACACCAACATCAGCTTGTTTTAAGGCTATAGCATCGTTAACTCCATCGCCGGTAACGGCTACGATCTCACCCAGGCTCTGATAGAGCTTGACTATGCGGTATTTATGCTGTGGGGTGGTGCGGGCAAAAACGGTGACGTGTGGCAATTTTTTGATTAGTTGCTTATCGGTAAGTTGGTCAAGTTGACTGCCGGTAATTACCTGATCGGTAGGACTCATGATGGTGGCATCTTTGGCAACTGCAGCAGCAGTTTTTTCATTATCCCCCGTGATGACCACTGTACGGATACCGGCTGCTCTAGCTTGCATAACTGCCTGTTTGATTTCAGGTCGGGGAGCATCATAGATGGCTACCATGCCCAGGAACGTATGATCGGCGGCATCCTGGTGAGTTTTTTTGTAGGAAAAGGCTAAGACTCTCAGGCCTACACTGGCCCATTCGTCGAGCGTCTGATGGATTGCCTGTAAATGTTTTTTGGTCAGAGGAATTTCTGTTGCATCCAGGCGAATGTGTCTTACTAGTTTGAGAATCGATTCCGGTGCGCCTTTGCAGAAGGTGAGGTGTTGATTTTTTTTGCTGACTTTAACCGTCATTTGCTTAGTGACACTATCAAAAGGGATCTCCTCCACCAGCTTCCATTGGTCACGGATGATGTCCGGTTGGAGGTTTTTGGTGACTGCGGCTAATAATAGGGCCCCTTCGGTAGGATCGCCCAAGATATCAAAACCTGATTTGTCTTTTTGGGGCGACAGGCTGGCCGTGGAGCATAAAATACCGTTTAATAACAGCAGTCCGTAGGTACTGTGATGATGCAGCAGGGTTGGGGGCTGGGGAAATTTTTGGTTATCAATAAAAACTTCTTTAACTTTCATTTCATTAGTGGTCAACGTGCCGGTTTTGTCGGTAGCGATTAAGGTAATGCTGCCTAGGGCCTCTATAGCGGTTAATTTACGAATAATGGCTTTTTTGCGAGCCATTTCTTTCATGCCGATAGAAAGAGTAATGGTCATTACCGCGGGTAACCCCTCTGGGACTACAGCAACAGCCAAGGAGATGGCTAACAAAAAGGCAGCGAAATATGAGGAACCCTCGAAGCTAGCAAGGAGGAAGACCACGATTGAGGCGCCTATTCCTGCCATGCCGATAATTTTGGTCAGGTGTTCTATTTTAAGCTGGAGGGGGCTTTTGCCCTCTTCGATGGTGGAAAGATTCTGGGCAATTTGACCGAATTTTGTTTGCATGGCAGTGGCAGTAACTGTTGCATATCCCCTACCCTTGCTAACTATTGTGCCCATATATACGTTGTCAGCCGTATTCTTTTCGACAGCTAGGGATTCTCCGGTTAGAGCAGCTTCATTTACCTCCAGATTGATGCTTTGGTTTATGTGGGCATCGGCCGGGATTTTTGTGCCTTCTTCGATAAACATTACATCGCCTGGGACTATGTACCGACTATCTATTTCCATTTCTTGCTCGTCGCGTAAGACGCGGATTTTGGTGACGGTTAGTTGCCTGAGAGCGGCTACTGCCTGTGAGGCTTTGTGTTCCTGAAATAGACCGAAAAAAGCATTGATGACCACTATGCTAACGATTAGGCCACCGTCAATAGTTTCACCAATAAAAAAAGATAATACAGCGGCAACCAGAAGCAAAATGGTGAGAATGTTATTTAGCTGCTCAAACAGCAGGCGGATAAAGGGTTTTGATGGGGGTTCGTCTAAAACGTTGGGTCCATGGCTATTGAGCCGCTTGCGAGCTTCGGTGCGAGTAAGACCAGTGATCATTTAACCATAACAATTTTGTAAACTACTGGACCAGCGGGGGCTGCGACGGTGATGGTGTCACCGATTTTTTTGCCCAGGACTGCTTGGCCGAAAGGGCTTTGGAGAGAGAGTTTTTTTTCTTGGGGATTAGATTCGTGAGTACCTACGAGCATAAAGGTGATTTCTTGGGAATCATTTTTTAGGGTGATAGTATTGCCAAAATCGATTGCATCCGATTGTTTGGTTTCCTGAACCTTGCCAAACATTAATAAATACTTTAGCTGACGTAGTTGGCGGTCTATGCCTCCAAGTTCAAATTTGGCGGCTTTGTAGGCGCCATTTTCGGATAAATCCCCCATTTCTCTAGCTGTTTGCAGGCGCACCAAAACTTCTTCGCGGCGGGTGGTGTAGTCTGCTAGCTGGGCTTCGAGTTTGGCGAAGCCCTCTTGGGTGAAGGGGATGACTGGGGGTTTCATAAACCCTATTATACCTGGTACAATACATAGCTTATGCAAAATATTCGGAATGTAGCTGTTATCGCCCACGTAGACCATGGAAAAACCACCCTGGTGGATGCCCTGTTGAAACAAACTCACGTGTTTCGCGAGAACCAAGAAGAGATGCAACAGGAGAGGATTTTGGATCGTAATGAGCTCGAGCGGGAACGAGGGATTACAATTTTGGCCAAGATTTGTGCCATCGAATATCAAGATGTACGGATTAATATCATTGATACCCCAGGCCACGCGGATTTTTCCGGAGAGGTGGAACGGACGCTGTCGATGGCAGATGGAGCACTGTTAATCATTGACGCTCAAGAAGGCCCCATGCCCCAAACCCGGTATGTGCTGAAAATGGCGTTGCAGCTTGGGCTCAAAGTCATCGTGGTGATCAACAAGATCGACAAGAGACATGCCAGGATACAAGAATCATTAAAACGAGTGGGTGATTTATTTTTGGAGATGGCTACCCGTGACGATCAATTAGATTTTCCGGTATTGTACGCAATTAGCCGCAGAGGAGTAGTTTTTCAGACACCTCCGGCGAATATTGATGTTGAGGGTTCGGTAAAACCACTTTTGGATACGATTGTAGCCACCGTGCCGGCACCAACAAGTGAGGTTAATTTACCATTTAAAATGGTAGTTTCGGCCTTAGATTATGATCCCCATATTGGTAGAATTGCGATTGGAAAAGTACACCAAGGCAGCGTTGTGGAAGGTAAAAAGGTGGTGCGTACCAGTAAACCCAATGAGATAATGACTATTACATCGGTGATGGTGGCCAATGGGCTTGACCGGGTTAAGGCTGAAAAAGTTGATGCGGGTGATATTGTGGCTTTGGCGGGAACCGGAAAACTCTCAATCGGTGAGACTTTGGCAGAACCCGGAGATAGCGAGGCCTTGGTTGCACCGCTAGTGTCGGAACCAACTTTGCATATTACTCTCGGGCCTAATACATCAACATTTGCGGGGAGAGAAGGTCAGTTTAGTACCAGCCGACAATTGGGTGAGCGCCTGATGAGAGAACTAGAAAATAATGTTTCTTTGCGGGTAGAAATTTTAGATGGGGGTAAGTTTAAGGTTTCAGGGAGAGGCGAACTGCATTTATCTATTCTTTTGGAGACAATGCGGCGTGAAGGATATGAAATGGAGGTCGGGCGGCCAGAAGTGATTTTGAAAAATATTAATGGGGTGCAGTCGGAACCTGTTGAGGAAGTGGTGATTATTGTGCCGTCTGAATATGTGGGGACGATTACGCAAGAGCTCGGGGCACGATTTGGAATTTTACAATCTATGGGTCCTGTGGGTGAAGAAGAAACAGAATTTGTATACCGTTTGCCTACCCGCGCCTATTTAGGCTTGCGTAATTTGCTGCTGACTTTGACAAAGGGTACGGTAATTATCAGTTCGCAAATAATTGGCTTTGAACCTGTGGGTCAGGCAATTTCTAAATCCCGCAAAGGGGCGATTTTGGCTGCGGAATCAGGTACAGCGGTTGAATATGGGCTGCGGAATGTAAAAGGAAGAGGGATTTCTTTTATTATTCCGGGAACCGAAGTGTATGAAGGAATGATTATTGGCATAAATGCTAAAGATGAAGATATCGCCATTAATGTGTGCAAGGAAAAGAACTTAACCAATCACCGCTCTAAGTCGCATAAAGGCATTACCCGGATGGCGCCGGATGTGGAGATGAGTTTAGAGCAGGCGTTGGACTTTCTATTGGATGATGAACTGTTGGAAATCACTCCCCTATCGCTTAGACTGAGAAAAAAGTTTTTGAGTGATATCGATCGGCGACGGGCTGTTCGGCCTCAACCCAATTCATAGCTAGTGACGCTATAGATTTTTTGAAGACTAATCTGGGGTGGGGTTTGGGTGAACATGCGGCCCAAGCGAAAGGCTGCAGTTAAATTATATTTGGAGGCAAGTTTTAGGGCATGGCTATTTACTTCGGGGATATCCATACCAATTTCGCTGTCTTTTGGTAAAGAGTTCATCAATCCTTGCAGAAGCTTTTCAGCAATCTCGCTGTTGTCGGCAAACAAAGGGCCAACTTTGTACCAGGATCGGCATTTGCGAATTACGCCATAGCCTTTTGGCTGGTTACCCTCACTATATCCTAAAGCTGTTCTTTCGGGGCCGTTGATCCAGCAGTTGAGAAACTTGGGACGGGCAACCGGAAAACAATCTTGGTCATATTTAAGGATTTGTTGAAAATCTATTTTTCCAAGGTCGATTAGGTGAGAATCGGATGGGTATTTTTTACTTGAGCCTTTATAGGTGATGTCGTGATATGCCAATTTGAAACCTGACTTAACGTAATTCGGTTGTTGCTCGGCGATGCCATCCAATCCCAGGTTACGGTTGCCGGCATAGTGCATAGCATGCTGCCAGATCTTTATGCCATAATCCTGGCCACGAAATTGGGGTTTGACGATGTAAAAACCCACAAAGGCATAGGTATTGTCATAAGCGACTATGGAGATACTGGAAATGGGTTCATTGCCGAGCCAACCCATAAAAAAACCGTGGGGATCGGTGTGGTAAAAACATTCTGCATCGTGTAACCCTGGATTCCAACCTTCTAAAGCTGCCCACTCCAGCGCCAATTCCAAGTCCTTTTTGGTCATGGTGCGGATGGTGTAAGTTTGGTTGTCCATAAGTCAATTATATGCTTGAATTAAGTTGTTCTTATATTCTTGAGAATATTGGAATGATGAGAGCAAAGTACTTAGAAAAGATTATCAAGGGTGCGAGCAATCACCGGCGGATTGAAATTATTGATGTGCTGGATAAGTTGCCTCAACAAACCGTAATGCAACTTTCAGAGAGGTTGAACGTAAATTACAAAACTCTTAGTGAACATTTGCGGCGACTGGCTCATGCAGGGTTAGTGGAGAAAAATTACCGCGGGGCGGAGGTGCAACATACCCTGACTGATCTGGGTGAAACCATTCTCAAATTCTTGAGAATATTGGAATAAATCATTGAATGTTTTTATTGTGAATTGAGGGAAAGGGATTGGTTGAGAGAGTTTTTTAACTGCTTGACGATTTCGTATTGGGAGGTGGGAGAGCCGTCGGGGTTGGTGAAGGAAAATTCTTGGAAAGGACCGCTGGCGGCGGCATAGACAAATGGAGTGACTGCTTTGATTTTGGTATCGTTCCAAATATTGTTGATTGCATACGAATAGTATGCGGTGATTTTATTGCTCACAGATGGTGTACTTCTCCAGCCTGTTTCAGTGATATATACGTCTAAATCTTTTTGGGTAAATTCCTTGAACAAGGTTAATTCGTGAGTAAAACCACGAAGGCTATTTTTTCCTTGGTCATAGGGAGAACCGGTAAAACCGGGGTTGGGATAAGCGTGGGAGGCCAAGGCATCAATTTTTTGGCCTAATTCTGGTTTGGCGGCAAACATACGACGTAAATAGGTAAAGCTATCCATGGTAGTGGACCCGCCTATTGGCGAGGCAGGTCCGTTGGGAGCGGCTGCGTCGAGACCTGCCGGCATGACAATATAGTGCTTGGGTTCGGTGTGAAACCAGCTAGCGGTAAAGTCGAAAACTTCGGCGTAGTCTTCGGGATTTACTTCCCCACCCCACTCGCCGGCATGATTAGGTTCGTTGAAAACAATGACTGGCAAGGAATCGCGGTGCCACTCAAGAAAATTTAAAAACGTGGCTTGGTGAACTATGTCTTTTCTGGTTGGATGTCTCCATCCCTTGGCTTCCATGGTGGTAGCCAAACGGATGATGGGGATAATATTGTGCTTGGCGGCCTCATCAAAGAACTTCTGCCACTTGCGGAGATTGAGGTCATCGGCTCGCAAAACAACAGTGACTGCACCAGGGTGGTCCGCACTGCCTTGGGCAAGATCTGCAGCCTGCTCAAGCTCATTTGGGTCCAGAAGGTGGATGCCTATGGCTGGGGTAGCCGAGGCGGACTGGGGTTGAATTAGGAATAGGGAATAAAGAATTAGGGTAAAAGCAATTCGCTTCATAAGGCCTATATTGTACAATATATGTCATGATTGTGG
>Ga0209541_10011411_pt1 | contig 13919 bp, 17 predicted proteins | sample RifCSPlowO2_01_FD_184027 | JGI IMG/M metagenome (GOLD analysis project Ga0209541, IMG submission 184027) | Groundwater microbial communities from Rifle, Colorado - Rifle CSP2_plank lowO2_0.1 (SPAdes) (version 2) | ecosystem: Environmental > Aquatic > Deep subsurface > Groundwater | place... | reverse complement strand
ACCCCGAAATTTTCCTTATTTTTGAAGAGAAGATTGGGAATGTTATTTTCTCATTGACGGGAGTGATAAAAGTGGGGATACTTATTAAAGAAAAGAGCATAGTTGTGCCTGGAGATATCATAGCAGAAGGGATGGACTATCTGCCTTCGCTGGGATGCTTCAGGGAGGGAAAGCACGTTGTTTCTGAAAGATTGGGTTTGCTTAATGTTGATAACAGGTTCATAAAGGTTATACCTTTGACGGGAAGTTATGTTCCAAAGGTAGGAGATACTGTGATAGGGGAAGTGAAAGACATGAGTTTCGGAGCATGGTTCATTGACATAGGGTGCGCCTATGATGGGACGCTGATGGTCAGAGACGCAACGGAGTTTGTTGAAAAGGATGCCGATTTGGCTCAGGTTTATAATTTCGGGGATTTTGTTGTCGCTAAAATAGTAAAGATAACAAGGCACAGCAGCATTCATATTACAACCAAGGGCCCGGGATTAAGGAAAATCCAGGGAGGAAAGGTTATTTCCGTAACGCCAAGCAAGGTTCCGAGGGTCATTGGAAAGCAGGGGAGTATGGTCAGCATGATCAAGGATGGCACGAATTGCACGATAGTTGTCGGGCAGAATGGAAAGATATGGATAAATGGAAAGAATCCTGATGATGAGCTGCTTGCTACTGAAGCAATATTAAAAGTTGAGAATGAAAGCCACATTGATGGCCTCACAGATAAGATAAAGGCATTTTTGGAGAAGAAAAAATGAGCTACACGAAGAGATTTGACAACAGAAAGTTTGACGAGATGAGAAAGATTGAAGCTAAGGTTGATATCATTCCAAGAGCTGACGGCTCTGCAATGTTCAAGATTGGCGACACGGTGGCGATTGCCGCTGTTTACGGGCCAAGAAGCCTTCATCCAAAATTTTTGCAGGATCCTGAAAAGGGAATTTTAAGATGCAATTATACTATGATGCCGTTTTCGGTTTCTGAAAGAATAAGGCCGGGTCCATCAAGAAGATCTACTGAAATCAGCCTAGTCACTTCAAAATCCTTATTGCCTGTCCTTGACCTGACGAAGTTTCCGAATGCAGTCGTTGATGTCTTCATTCAGATAATTCAGGCAAATGCAGGAACAAGGTGCGCAGGAATATGCGCTGCTTCAATGGCATTGGCTCATGCAGGAATTCCAATGAAGGACATGGTTGCTGCTGTTTCTGTCGGCAAGGTTGGAGATAAAATTGTCATTGATTTGAACAAAGAAGAGGAAGATTATGAAGACGGCGCTACCGACATTCCCGTTGCAATGACTGGGAGAAATCACGAGATAACCCTTCTGCAATTGGACGGGGAAGTTACGAAGGAAGAACTGATGAAGGGCTTGGAGATGGCAAGAAAGGGATGCCTTGATATAATTGAGATTCAGAAGAAAGCTCTCAGGGAAGCCATAAAGGAGAATCAAAATGAATAATGATTACGTTAGGTCGCTCATTGAGAGAGGAAAAAGAATAGACGGAAGAAGCCTTGATTCCTACAGAGAGATCAAACTCGAATCTGGAATCAGCAAGTATGCGGAGGGCTCTGCAAGATGCAAAATCGGCGAAACAGAAGTTTTGGTGGGAGTTAAGTTTGAAGTTGGAACTCCGTATTCTGACAGCCCAAATGAGGGTACGATAGTCGTATCGGCTGAATTGAGCCCGATTGCGAATCCTGACTTTGAGCTTGGGCCTCCAAATGAGCAGTCTGTAGAGCTCGCAAGAGTTGTTGACAGAGGGATTAGGGAGAGCAAGGCTGTTGATTTCAAGAAGTTATGCATCAAGGAAGGAGAGAAAATATTCATGCTCTTCATTGACATTCAGGTCATTAACGATGATGGAAATCTCATTGATGCTTCTGCACTAGGAGCATTGAAAGCGCTATCTGAAGCTAAATTTCCGAAGCTTGACAAGGACAACAAGGTAGTTTCCGGAGAATTTTCAGGGAAGCTGAAGCTTGAAAAGCTGCCGATAACATGCACGGTCTACAAAATAGGCGGGAGCCTCCTGGTTGATGTTGACTCGAAAGAAGAGAAGGCTGTTGATGCAAGGTTGAGCGTCAATGTGGGCAACGGAAGAATACATGCTTTGCAGAAAGGCAAGGACATTGGATTCAGCGTTGATGAAATAGGAAGAGCTGTTGACATTGCAGTCAAGAAAGAGAAAGAGCTTGCGAAACTCCTGAAATAGTTTATTTTTTAATATTTTTGGTTTTTTAATTCTGTAAAATGAATCTTAGAGCTCTTTTAGTGGATGCCATTTTCGGGCTTGTTTTAGTGGGCCAAGGGTGTGATACTTATTCCGAGAAAGTAATATTTGACAGGATGGTTAATGAAAGAAGAATGGTTTACTATTCTATCTCCCGCGGGTTTTTCTCCAAGGGATATAGGCTGGAGAGATATTCTGAGGATGGGGGGTATTTTCAGCGCTTCTATGATCATGATGGATCGGGAATAATTGGGGACCATCCAAAAGATACATATTCAATCTTGATAGATTCTCTGTGGATATATGGGGGAAGAGACTTTAATGATGTTGACAGTCTTTCTGCGTTAAGAGTGCACGAGCTTGAGATAAAAACACGCCAAAGGTTAAAAAAAGCAAGCAGAGAGTATAGAGAGTATCTCCAGATGATGAATAGAATAGTGGTTATCTAACATCCATTGAAAATATTTATATAAACAGGGTGCTTAATACATTCATGAGGATACTTGAGCAGATAAAGCCGTCAAGGCAGGAAATCAAGAGAACTTCTGAGCTGATTGATTCGGTTCTGGAAAAAATAAAGGTTCCCGATGCTAAACTTGAGCTTGGGGGGAGCTACGCAAAGGACACTTTTCTTTCCGGCAATTATGATATTGATGTGTTCGTCAGGTTTCCATATTTAAAATACAAGGATGCAGACATTTCGCAGATACTCATAAACAGCATAAAGCAGAGAAAAAAAGTCGTTCACGGCTCAAGAGACTATGTCCAGATAGAGAAGGGAAAATACATATTTGAGTTCATTCCTGTTCTTGACATAAAAAAAGCATCGTCAGCAAAAAACATAACGGATGTAAGCCCGCTGCACAAGGACTGGGTTAAGAGGCATGTCAAAAACAAGGATGATGTCAGGTTGCTGAAAAAGTTCTGCAGGGCAGGAAACATCTACGGGGCGGAGTCCTACATAAAAGGCTTTTCAGGATATGTCCTTGAAATTCTTACTTACCGCTACGGCAACTTTTTTAATCTTGTGAAGAACGCCTCGCAATGGAAGATCCCTGTGTTCATTGATCCTATTAATCATTACAGCAGCCATAAAAGCGCCCTTTCAAGCCTGAACGGCTCAAAGAAGACAAGCTTTATCCTGATTGATCCCACAGACAAGACTAGGAATGCAGCAGCAGCTATTTCAGGCGAAAAATTGGATGAGTTCATAGCACTATGCAAGAATTATCTTCACAATCCCTCGGATGAGTTTTTCATTGAGAGGGGGATAAGCATAAGGGACCTAAAGGTGAAGTCAGGGTTCAACAAGCTGCTGATCCTGAAAGTCAAGCCAAGAAGCGGGAAGAAGGATGTCGTAGGCAACAAGATATTGAAGGTTTATGATTACCTTAAAAAACAGATGATCAAGGAAGGGTTCAAATTGATAGACTCTGGCTGGGAGTTCGGCAAAAAATCTTTAATTTATTATGTTGTTGAAGATTCCCCGCTTGAGGAGCATAGGATTCATTACGGCCCTCCATCAAATAGGAAGAATCATTTTGAGGAGTTCAGGAGGAAGTGGAAGGATCACAAGATCTACTGGAAAGATAATAAGTGCTATGTAATGATAAAGAGGGGCAGTATTACCCCAAAAAGATTCCTTAAGAGGGCAATACACTCCTCATATGTAAAATCAAATGTCAAGAAAATCAGGCTTTTGTAAGAGAAACTTTGTCTTCACTCTTTGTTATCAGAATTGTTTCCCCTGAATTGAATTTCTTTTCATCCTCTATTTCAACGCTCAGAAGCCCTACGTATTCATCATCACCTATTGTGACCGCAACTTCCCTCCCATTCACTGAAACCGAATAATCTAGGCCGTTTATACTTAGAGGAAGCTTAAAGTGCCTGTTGTAATTGTTCTCTACCCTTGCTGCAAGATTTATTTCATTCTTCAATTCCTTCACGAGGTCACTGCCTGAAATTATCTCCCTCTGCTTGTACGTCATATTGATGTAATTGTTTGAGATCCAGAAGTAGGCCATTAGCACGAGCACTGCAACGCCTACAAAGATTACAAATTCAATGGCTGCCTGTGATTTCTTCATTTTAAGTTTGAGGGTTGGCGCATTCATCATTTATTTGGCATTCATCCTCGCCAAGCCCGGAGCTTGGAACGCACTGATAATCAGAGCACACGTTGTGGGTCACTTCACTCAGGCATTCTGTATCCTCGTATGGACCGCTGTCCTGCGACCATCCTCCTTGGTTTAGGCATTCATATGTGCAGTAGTAAGATCCATATCCCTCAAAATAGCACGGCTGGCATGTGATGTCAAATTTGTTGCATGACGTCTGCACGCTTACAGAGTTCCCAAGAGATCTTATTATTACCTCCTTCCTTCCTTCAAAGTCTGCAACGATCACTCCGGTAAGATTAACGTTTGAAACCTTAGCTATCTCATTCGTGTTTCCCTTTGAGTTAATTGTGTGGAATATGATTTCATTGTTTATGAATTCAACCTTTTCAATTCCGTTAGGGAAGCTCAATTCAATGGTCTTTTGAGACTCCTCCCCGTATGAATAAACCTGCTCAGCGGATGAAATTATCTCGTTCCCTATTGAATCTATCTTTGCATTGACAACAGAGTCAGAGCTGTCTCCTGAATATCTGACATAGAGGTAAGCTGCAGGAACCATTATTATCATGACTATTCCTACGATTGCCACATACTCCATTGCAGACTGGGCTTTCATATCCATTTTCTTATCTTGAGATATGTCAGTAGGATGATGATAGATATAACCATCATTCCGAGAATTATGTAGAATGACCCTTTTAAATTCCCTAAGGGAAGGAGCACGTTCATTCCATAGATTCCCGAGATTAAGGTTGGAATCAGGATCAATGACGCGATTATTGTGAATCCCTTCATTGTCTCGTTCAGCTTGTTTGAAGTGTAAGTCATATGCATGTTCATTATCTCAGTCAGCCTTGAAGTCAATGTATTTTCAGTATCGACAAGCTGGCTCAATTCGATTGAAATGTCATTGAGGTCATTCATGTTTGATATCACTGTCTTGTTTCCATTGAGAGCCTTTCTCCTGTAAAATAGGAGCTTCTTCAGCTTGAAAATCTCCCTAGGGTCATCATCAGTCTTCATGTCAAATGTTATGTCTTCAACATAGTTTACATCATCCTCGATTTTTTCAAGATTGTCATAAAAGTCTTTTATTATCTTATAGACTATTTTCTTCAGCATGAAGGATGAATCCTTAAAATAATCCGCCTCGGCTCTGAAGTCAAACTTTTCACCTGACACTGTCATTATGTATTTGCTGTGCTTTATGACTCCAAGAGTTTTTACCTTGTCATTGGTGAGGCACTTCATGATTAAGATTTCGTGCGTCTTTTCCTTCTCAAATCTTGGAAGCTCCCTCGGATCAAGAAAATCCTTGAGAATATATTCTGAAATGCCAAAAGTTTTGCTCAGCAAATTCAGGTCTTTATTGTCAAGATCATAGGCATTTATGTAGGCCAGCCCAGAAGAAACAGCCTTTGAAACATCGCTCACGCTGCCTTTTGAATTGATCACCTCAATCATACCAGAATTAAAATTACAGAATATATAAATCTTAGTGTTGGCTCAAAGCCCAAGAATCCGCAAGGGATTCAAATGTTACAGCGTAACACCGGATTGCCCGCCATTCTGATGAAATAACAAGGTTAAAATAATATAAAAAATTAGCGTAGTTACAGATGAAGAACAAAAGACACCAGAAAGAGGAGGCAATGAATAAAGTAAAGGAATTATTCAAAGAAGCTGAGCTGATGTTCAAAAGAGACCCGTCTTTGTCTGACAGGTACGTTCAATTGGCGAGAAAAATTGCCATGAGGTACACTTTAATAATTCCAAAAGAACTGAAGAGAAAGTTCTGCAAGCACTGCCATTCCTATCTTGTTCCAGGAAGGAACTGCAGGGTTAGGATCCAAAAGTCGAGAGTCATCTATTACTGCGAAAGATGCAAGAAGTTTATGAGATTTGGATTGAAGTAGGAATTTTTTTATTGTCAATTTGTTTTGCCGCTTCTCCATTAATGAGATGATGGTACAAGACTGATTTTCCTAGGAATATTCTCGTTATTTCTTCTATTTGTTTTAAATTGGTGATGCATTCAATTATACGCCCTGTTTTTGGATTAATGTAACCGAATCCTGAAAGGTCTTCTTTACCAAATTCATGATCAAAAGGCGGTTTAAGCCCTGTTCTTCCCAGATTGTATTGAAGGAAGAACAGTCTTAATGTCATTGTCCTCCCATTCACCACATCAAGCCCTTCTCCAATGCAATGCTCTCCTTCAAAAAATTCTAATGGCTGTCCGAGCAGGGGGTATTCTTGATCTCCGGAGTAAAATCTATATCTTATCCCTCCATTGTCCGCCCATGCGATAGATATACATTCTTTAAATACGGGATGAGGTTCAATTTTGTATTCTATTCCATACATTTCTTTTGTTGGCATGGCTGGTAACGCCATTGGCGGATTTATAAATTTTAGTAAGAGCTTTGAGAAAAACAAGAAGCAGGTTGAAAACTTTGCCGAGCTAAATTCTAAGAAATTGAGGAATACAATCGTTGGTTACATCACCAAATTGGCGAAAAAAACACTAAGTGATTTTATTCTAAAGTAGTAACAGAATAGAAACATTTATAAACTTCAGATTTATTCTAGTTCTGAGGTAAAACAAATGGAAATAATTCAAGATATAAAACCAAGCGATATGGATTCAGCTTATGTAGAAGTATTGCCCTTTGACAGAGCAAAGAAAGCTTTAGAAGAAGAAGGATATAGAGTAAGTTCTTTGGAGGAAAGTGCATTGTTAAGAATGCAGTACGGAAAAGATTCCTCTGTTTCAAGAAAGGGAAACTGGACAGGAGAAGCATTTGTTTATGATCCAAAAAGAAGATTATTGTGTTTAACAAAGTCATCACCAATTATGGAAAACCCTACTGAAGCAACACAAGCCAACAGAGAAGGAAATGAGTATTTTCTTACGAATGTTCAAGTTCAAAGAGCTTTGGAGGATTCAGTTGAAGTAAATAGTAGGGGAATTCCAACAGGCAGGTTTGGAGAAGATGAATTGACAGCTTATGCTTTTGGAGATGCAGCTGAGGATTATGGTTTATTCTTAAAATGTACAGGCATTAACTCAATGTCTATTTATCTTCCTGATTTAAAAGATGAACCAAAAGATGAATCATTTGCGAGACAAGTGTGGTTCGGGTATCTTAGGTATTTTAGCGGCAGGTCGAGTCTTCTTAGCGGCAGGTCGAGTCTTTATGGCTACTCCAGGAGCCTTGCCAATGGTGGCAGGTTGCGTGGGGTACGCAAAAATTTTTCCACAGGAACTAAAGGTTAAACGTAACTGTTTAAAATCCGAGCTTTTCAAAGAAACCTTTTCTGAAATTAACTTTTTCTTTCCTGATTTTAGCAAGCTCTTCAAGAAGATTTCTTTCTTTTCCAGAAACTTTATCAGGGATAATTATATTAATCTTGATAAACAAGTCACCTTTAGAACCGCTGTTCAAATGAGGAATGCCTTCGCTTCTTATCCTGAACACGCTTCCTGATTCTGTGCTTGATGGAATCTTTATTGTTTTCTTCCCCTTAAGCAGAGGAACCTCTATCTCGCTTCCAAGAACCGCCTGGCTGTAGCTTATGTCAGTGTTAAGGTACAAGTTATAATCCTTTCTCTCAAAGATATTATGAGGTTTCACATTTATGTAGACATACAAGTCTCCATTGCCAAGCCTGCTCTCTTCACCTTCATCAGATATTCTCAGCCTGGCTCCGTCATAGACACCTGCAGGAATGTTTATCTTAAGCTCTTTCACTCCGTAGATTGTTCCTTCCCCTTCGCATGAGCTGCACTTGTCCTTGGCAACTTCCCCAGTTGCGCTGCAGTACTTGCATGGCATTATCTGCTGGAAAATCCCAAACATTGTCCTCTGAACTATCTTTAATTTTCCGGTTCCGTTGCAATGTTTGCACTTTGCTGTCTTTCCGTCCTTGGCGCCGCTGCCATTGCATCTGTCACAAAGAATCTTTTTCCTGAACTTGATTTCTTTTTTTGATCCGAATGCTGCTTCCTCAAAGTCAATAGTTATGTCATACTTCAAATTCTTGGCTTTCCTCTCCCTCCTGTTGCTTCCGAAGAACATGTCAAAGATGCTTCCGTCAAAAGAATTGTCGCTGAATCCGAATTCCCTGAAGATATTTTCAAAGTCGAAGCCTCTGAATTTGTCCTCCTGGCTGAATCTCTGGTCAAAGCCATCGTGGCCGAACTGGTCATATGAAGATCTTTTTGAATCGTCGCTAAGAACTGCATAAGCCTCTGAAATTTCCTTGAATTTCTCTTCGGCTTTTGCCTTTTCCCCTTCAGGGACCCTGTCAGGATGATGTTTCAGGGCTAATTTCTTATATGCCTTCTTGATATCCTCTTTAGAAGAGCTCTTTTCCACCCCAAGTATTTCGTAATAGTCCCTCTTTGCCATAATGAAAAGAAAAGATTATTTCTCTTCTTCCTCATCAACAACTTCCGCATCAACGGCATCGTCCTTTTTATTCTTTGACTCCGCCTGTGCAGTCTGCTGGTACATTTTCATACCGATTTCATAGACAACCTTGTTCACTTTTTCAAGCTTCTTCTTGATATTGTCCTGGTCATCAGTCTTTATTACTTCCTTTAATTCATCAATTTCCTTCTGTATCTTGTCTCTTGTCTCTTTATCAATCTTGTCACTGTTCTCATCCATAAGTTTTTCTGTTGAATACACGAGATTCTCTGCGTTGTTCTTAGTATTTATTTTTTCTTTCTTCTTCTTGTCTTCCTCTGCATTCTTCTCTGCATCCTGAACCATCTTTTCAATGTCTCTCTTGTCAAGCCCTGAGCCGCCGGTGACTGCAATCTTCTGCTCTTTTCCGGTTCCCTTGTCTTTTGCAGATACATGGACTATCCCATTTGCATCAATGTCAAATGTAACCTCAATCTGAGGGACTCCTCTTGGTGCCGGAGGGATTCCTTCAAGCGTGAAGTTTCCAAGGCTCCTGTTGTCTGAGGCCATTTCTCTCTCCCCCTGCAGTACGTTTATAGTAACTGCCGGCTGACTGTCCGCCGCCGTTGAAAACACCTGGCTCTTCTTTGTGGGTATTGTCGTATTCCTCGTTATTATAGGCGTTCTTATTCCTCCAAGGGTTTCAATCCCTAAAGTTAATGGAGTGACATCCAACAAAAGAACATCCTTCACGTCTCCGCCTAAAATTCCCGCCTGGATTGCAGCTCCCAAAGCAACTGCTTCATCAGGATGGACTGACTTGTTGGGCTCTTTTCCAGTGATATCCCTGACCAACTTCTGGACTGCAGGTATCCTCGTTGAGCCTCCGACCAGAATAATCTCTTCAAGATCTTTTCCGGTCACTTTGGCATCTTTCATTGCAGCTTTTGTCGGGCCTTTTAACTTTTCCAAAATAGGGTCTATCATCTTTTCAAACTCGCTTCTTGTAATCACGATGTTAAGATGCTTTGGCCCCCTTGAATCGGAATAGATGAAAGGCAGGTTAACTTCAGTTTGTTGCGAGGAGCTCAGTTCAATTTTTGCCTTTTCTGCCGCGTCTTTCAATCTCTGAAGAGACACAGGATCCTCTCTCAAATCAATTTTGAATTCCCTCTTGAACCCTTCAGCTAAATAGTCAATCAACAGGTCATCTATATCGTCTCCACCGAGATGATTGTTTCCTGATGTTGCCTTCACTTCAAAGATTCCGCCCCCAAGCTCAAGAATGGATACATCAAAAGTTCCTCCACCGAAATCAAACACCAATATTCTGTGCTCATTTTTCTTGTCCAAGCCATAGGCGAGTGATGCTGCTGTCGGCTCGTTTACAATCCTCAGGACTTCCAGGCCTGCAATTTTTCCTGCATCCTTTGTAGCCTGCCTCTGAGCGTCTTCAAAATAAGCCGGAACAGTGATAACCGCCTTGGTTACCTTGCTTCCAAGATATGATTCTGCATCTGATTTTAGCTTTTGTAATATGTAAGCTGAAATTTCCTCAGGAGAGTATCTCTTGGCTCCAATTTCTATCTTCTCCTTTGTCCCCATCAGCCTCTTGATTGATCTTACAGTGTGCTTTGGATTCAGCATCGCCTGCCTCTTTGCCGTTTCTCCGACCACAACTTCATTGTCACGAAACAAGACAACGCTCGGGGTTGTGTTTCTTCCCTCTGAATTTGGGATTATCTTTGGTCTTCCTCCTTCCAGAACTGCAATTGCACTGAATGTTGTTCCCAAATCTATTCCTACGATTTTACTCATCTTTGCCTCCTGAGATTTTGAATATAATCTCTCTATTTTTTAATTTTTCAAATGAATTTTTTGTCAAGTGCAAGCTTAACATTTCTCCCTCTTCCTGAAAATCCACCGCTATTGAATCCTCTTCAATTATTTCCCTGAACTTGTCATTATTTTTATCATACCATTCTTTTGGCTCATTTCTTATCTGAATCAGTTTCATTTTTAACCCCCTTTCCAACTTTTACCTTAGCTGGTCTTATTATTCTATTGTGTAAAGTATAACCTCTTTGCAGCTCTTCCAGAACTTTTCCTTCTTCACCTTCATCAGTTAGAAGAACTTCATGCTTTTCAGGATCGAAATTTTCTAACTTTTCAATCTCTTTCACACCTTCTTTTTCTAACAATTCTTTTAATTGTTTGAATATCAATGAAACCCCTTTTGAGAATTCATCATCCTTGCAGTTTGACAGTGCCCTTTCAAAATTATCAAGAATTTCTAAAAGATTTATGACTAAATCTTCTTTTGCATATTTAATGAAGTCTATCTTTTCCTTGTCTATTCTTTTTTGATAGTTTTCAAATTCTGCCTTTAATCTCTTTAAGTTATCTAAGTATTCTTCCTTTAGTTTTGTTTCTTCTTCTAGTAATTTCTGAATATCTTTCTTTGAATGAGAATCTTTGTTTTCTTTCATAAAGTAGAGTTGAAATCTACATATTTATAAATATTTGTATTCTTTAGTGGTATTGTTGATACTATTTGTTCTCGATAATTTTTTTGAATAAACTTAAAAATCAGACCGTTCAGCCTCCATTGGCAGGACTTCTATTTTCCCATATTCTTTATTTTGAATCCATTATTCATCCCCTCCTGAAGTATTGAATAAAATATCATTGGATTATGAATTGCAAGATGCTTATATGCTATCTGTTTTCCCAAATTTTCATGTTTGTCTTTTAACATTTGGAGCATTTCATTTTTTGTAATGATATGAGCATCTATTTGTAGAATTGATTTAAGCTCAGCAGATTTCATAGATAATTCGCAATTCTTTTTTTCTTCCGCTGAGTTTACAAAAATTGCAATATCTAAATCAGATTTTTCTTTTTGCTTCTCTTCAGCATATGATCCAAAAATTACAAGAGACATAAATTCAGTGTTTGATAATTCTTCTCTGGTTATTTTTAAACTGCTTTTAACAAGATTAGGTATCTTTTCTTTTATTAGTATATCAAAGTATGAGAAAACAGTACTATTCTCTAGATTTAAGGAATACAGTATGATATTTCCAATTTTTCGTTTTTTAATAAGTCCTTCTGCTAGAAATTTTACAGTCGCTCTTTGAATAATTGAATTTGATTTTTCTTTTGAGTAATCTTTTATTTCTTTGTAAGTCAACTCTTTGTAGGGTTTTCTTAAAAATGCTTCAAATATCTTGATTTGTTTGGGCGTTAACATCTAAATACCTTTTTTCTAGTATAACTATACCTAAATTAAGGTATTATATAAATCTTTTGAATTTGATAAGTTTACTTCCAAATTTGAGATAATATTCGTTTTTAGTATGTTTTGAACACAGTCCGATAAGTCTTAATCTATCCAAATAGTTTTATTTCTTTGATAAGTAGATGCCTGAGCTATTTACCTAGAGGAATAAATGACAATATGGTTTGTAGTTATATGAGAGAGAGTAATTTGAACACTTTTGATCCCTTAAGATTGCATTATGAGATAAGAAGGAATAATTGTTTCTGTGTTGATATTGGAATTGTGAATCAGCAATAAATGAAATATTTAAAAGCATTAAAAACTTCATAAAAATATAATGAAATTGGTTGTTGTCATTCCAGCATATAATGAAGAGAAAACAATTAATTCTGTTATTAAGGGTTTAAAATCTAAAGGCTATAAGAATATCATTGTTGTAGATGATGGTTCTAAAGACAAAACTTATGAAATTGCTAAGAAAAATAAAGTTAAAGTTTATAGACATATAATCAATAGAGGTCTTGGGGGTGCTCTAAATACGGGGATTACTGCTGCATTAAGCGAAGGAGCAGATATAATTGTAACTTTTGATGCAGATGGTCAACATGATTCTAAAGATATACAAAGATTAGTAAAAGAGATTAGAAAGGGTTATGATGTTTGTATAGGCAACAGAATTAACAAAGATATGCCCTTTATAAGAAGATTAGGAAATAGAATACTGGATTTAATAACTTATTTCTTGTTTGGAATTTATGTGAATGATACTCAATCTGGATTAAGGGCATTTTCAAGAAAAGCTGTTTCTATGTTAAACATAAAAACCAATAAAATGGAAGTTAGTTCTGAAATAATATATGAATTAAAAAGGAACAATTTAAAATTAGCAGAAATACCTATAAAAACTATATATACTGAATATTCAATGAGTAAAGGTAATGTAAATATTTTAAGTGCACTCAAAATAGTACTAAAATTGATATTTAGGAGGATAATGTAAAATGCTGACAATTCAAATAATTGGTTTGGTTGTAATTTTTATAACTATAATAATAGTTTTATTAAGATTTAAGAAAAGACAAATCTCTTTGGTTGAATTTAGTTCATGGATTTTATTTTGGACAATAATTGCTATACTTGTCGCAGATCCTTCACTCATGACTAAAATTGCCAGATTTTTTGGAGTTGGAAGGGGCGTTGATGTTATAATTTACATTGCTCTATTCTTGATATTTTATTTAATATTTAAAATAAATTTGAGACAGGAAAAGATTGAGCAGGAAATCACTGAAATTGTGAAGGAGATCGCTCTAAAGAAGAAAAAATGAAATATCCATTTGTAACTGTAGGAATAATTACTAAAAATGAAGGAGAACACATTAAATGTACAATTGAATCAATTCTTGGTTCAGATTATACAAAAAATAGATATGAAATATTAGTTGTTGATGGAAATTCAACAGACAATACTCAAGATATAATTAAAAATTTAAAAAAAAGTAACAAAAATGTTAGATTAATTGTTGAACCTTGGGAAAAAGGGAGTCATGGCAAGGCCAGAAATCTTCTAATAGATAATGCCAAAGGAGAATTAATTGCTTTCACTGATGGGGATTGTGTTGTTAAAGAAAACTGGTTATCGTCTCTCGTTATAACACTTAAAGATGAGAGAAAAAGAAATCCGAGGGTTGTGGCGGCGGGGGGAATAAGATATCCCATTAAAACGAAAGAGTGGAGAGAAAATTTATTAAATAATATTCTAGGAACTTATTTTGGTTCTGGAGGAAGCCAGGGTTTTGTTAGAACCAAGAAAAAATATGTTGATTCAATTCCTAATTATAACTCTATTTATGTTAAAGATATAATAACG
>Ga0209541_10011410_pt1 | contig 13919 bp, 11 predicted proteins | sample RifCSPlowO2_01_FD_184027 | JGI IMG/M metagenome (GOLD analysis project Ga0209541, IMG submission 184027) | Groundwater microbial communities from Rifle, Colorado - Rifle CSP2_plank lowO2_0.1 (SPAdes) (version 2) | ecosystem: Environmental > Aquatic > Deep subsurface > Groundwater | place... | reverse complement strand
GTATTATCAAAATAAAAAAGCATTGGCTTGGTGGCTATGCTGAAGGTGTCCCACCCGATCCCATCCCGAACTCGGAAGTGAAATCCTTCAAGGCCCATGATAGTCGGACTCATCCGGCGAAAGTAGGTAGCCGCCAGACCAATGCTTTTTTGGTTGCAAAAAATCATATTATTGATAACCTTTTGTTAGTGGAGGTGATGATGGCAATCGATATGCAGCCGCCGCAGAGTTTGGAGCTGAAGCAGGTCCTTCATTTGCATTCGAGTATCAAGCACGCGAAGGTGATGCTCGAGACAAAGGAGGAAGATCGGAGGCAGTATCAGCGACTTTTGAAAGAAGCTGACAACCCGACCAGTCGGCGAATCATCAAAGATTCGCTCGTCCTGAATGGTCTTGTGATCAAGAAGTATCAGATTCAAGTCACTCAGGCGCAAAAGGACCTGAAAAATCTTCCGGCACTCTGCGGTCTCTGCGAGGGTCTGCAGATGGTCGACATCAGTGTTTCCGGACAGATGGCCCAGGTATGCTCAGCTTGTCGTGGGGATGGACTCACGAGTGGCCCACGACAGCGGGCGTATCAGCGTGAACAAAACAGGCTTCTGAGAAAGCATATGCCGGAGATCTCCAGAATTCTTGAAACGCGTCTGGCGGCCGGCTGCCGCAACATGTCAGGGCAGCACCAGATCAGTACCAAGAAGTGTCGGCCAGCGGGCAAGCGCATGAACTCGCGCTCTCGCATCGCCGTTCGTTAAGGGGCCTACCAAGGCCCCTCTTCTTTTGTTAAGATGACCACATGGCAATTTACTGGCCGCGGATTGGAAAACGATTCTTAGTAGCGCTCTTTTATCTTTTGATTCTCGGATCGGCCGGATACGGACTCTTCGCATACCAAACACGTCCGCTGTGCACCGACAAGATTCAGAACGGCACTGAAGAAGGCGTCGATTGCGGTATCCAAGCCTGTGGCATTTCATGTGTGCCCAGCCTAGAACCGTTGATGGTACAAGACGTGAATGGCAGAAAGACTCCAGCTGGGGATTATGACATAGCAGCGCTAGTGACGAATCCTAATTCTGAATATGGCTCAGGAAAGGTAGACTATGAATGGTATGTATATGATGGTCAATATCCACCTCAAAATCAGGAGGTAATTCCTGGCAGAGCCGGAACATTTTATATTCTTCCCGGACAAACTAAATACGTAGTTCTCACCTCTCTTCGGATAAACGATCCAGCTGATCCTCAATATTTAGTCGCTGTGGGGCTACGAATTGTCAGTGTAGAGTGGCAAAAGATTTTGGGGGATCCAAGCGAATTTTTTAAAGTCAGTCGAGAGGCATTCAGTTCGCAAGAGAACAGTGCCACATACGAAGCGGTCATTCTCAATCAATCTGATTTTGATTTTGATACCGTTGATGTTGCAGTAGTTGTGCCGATGCCGGGCGGGGGGATTGCCGGAACTAATATAACCAACATTGAAACATTTGCTTCCAAAACCGAACGGTCGGTTAAAATGACGTGGCCGTTCTCGGTACCTACGATTTTTCAGCCGATCGTGGAAGTTGGTACAAATGTATTCGACAATGATAACTTTCTAAAACGCAATGGAACTCAAGAGAGGTTTCAGCAATACTACTAAGCAGATTTTCTGGGGAATCGATGTCCCTTTATTCGCCGCGACTGCGGCGTTATGCGTCTTTGGGATCTTCAACATCTACGGCATCGGCGGCAATAGTTTTTTCTTTAATAAACAATTAATCTCGGTGGCGATCGGCCTGGCGGCGATGATTATATTTTCGTTTTTTAATTACCGCTATCTGAAGAATTATTCGCTGGTCGTGTTCGTGTTCTATATCGCCGGCCTCCTGTTTCTGATGAGTCCGTTTCTATTTCCGGCCACCCGCGGCGTACAATCATGGATTTCAATCGGAGCGCTTTCTTTCGAGCCGGCCGAGCTGATGAAGCTGGTCCTGATCGTGTTGATGGCTAAATACTTCTCCCAGCGCCACGCGCACATCAACGATTATCGGCATGTCGTGGTGTCGGGATTGTATTGCCTCGTGCCGGCAGTGATCACATTGGCCCAGCCTGACCTCGGTTCGGCGATGATCATTGTTATTATTTGGTTAGGTATGATTCTGGCCGCGGGAATCAACAAACGCCATCTGTTTATCTTATTCATCCTGGGATTGATCGTCGCTACTGCCGGCTGGCTTTTCGTGCTTAAGCCTTATCAGAAAGTTCGCATCGAGTCTTTTTTGAATCCGGATAAAGATCCGCAGGGGAGCGGCTACAATCTGATCCAGTCCAAAATCGCGATCGGCGCAGGCGGTTTATTCGGGCACGGCTGGGGCGAAGGCCCACAATCCTCCAACGGATTTTTGCCGGAGCCGTACAATGACTTTATCTTCGCGTCTGTCGCGGATCAATTCGGGTTAGTCGGTACGGGAGCAGTTCTTGCGGCAGTACTGTTTATCATCGCCCGTATTTTTGCCATCGGCCGTCGAGCGACTTCTAACTTCGGAAAATTATTCGCGTTGGGCATGGCGATTCTAATCTCGGCGCATGTCATCATTGCGGCCGGCGTGAATGTCGGCCTCATGCCCGTCACGGGTTTGCCGTTTCCCTTTATCAGCTATGGCGGCAGTAACATGCTGGCGATCATGATCGGCCTCGGTATTCTGCAAAGCATCAAACGGTATGGATAATCAAGATGATCTGATCATTTTTTTCTCAAGCCCGCGAGAAGTGGAGCTTCAGTTAATTCGAGACAAAGCGACTATTGACACGATTTCGGTATGGCCTGCGGATTCTAGCCTTGTGGACAAGGAGGGCATTGACTTTCATTTCGATACCATGTTGGTAAGTGCTGTTGACAAGATTTTAAAAAGGAATACAATAGAAAAGTTGCCCTTAAAAGAGGTCCAAGTGGCCGGAGAGGCCGATCCGACGAGCGTTTTCCTCCAGGTGGCGCTTGCAGTGGCAGCAGCCTTAAAAACAAGGAAATAGGCCAAGATTTGAAAGCTCTTGCATGTTCCGGACAGGAGGGTCCGAAGTATAGAAGAGCTAACAACAGCCCCCACTTGTCCTGTAAGTCTTTCCGACAATAGCATAGAGCGTCATTTTTAGAACGCGAACGGAACCTTCGTGTTCTTTATTGTCGTCTGAAAGGACAATTCATAGAATTTTAATAGAAAATACCACCTGCCATGGCCCGGAAAACATTTTCAAAATTCGACATCGACCAATTCGAGGCGCCGAACCTGGTTCAGGTGCAGCTTGATTCGTATAAATGGTTCTGGGACCATGGCTTCAAGGAACTTTTAGGTGAAGTCTCTCCGGTTGATGACTGGACCGGCAAAGAACTCGAACTTCGCTTCCTGGATTACAAACTCGATGAGCCCAAGTACAACGAGCGGACCGCGATCGAGAAGAATATTTCCTTTGAGGCGCCACTCAAGGTAAAAATCGGCCTTAAGAACAAGAAAACCGGCCTTGAGCGCGAGCAGGAACTCTTCCTGGCGGATTTTCCGCTCATGACGCCCCGGGGCACTTTCATTATTAATGGTGTCGAGCGCGTCGTTATCTCCCAGCTCATCCGCTCGCCTGGCGCATTTTTCTCACTTTCCCGTTCAAGCCGCTACAAGCGGTTTTTCGGCGCCAAATTAATCCCATCCAGGGGCGCTTGGCTCGAATTTGAAACCGAATATAACGGCGTCATTTCCGTCCGCATTGATCGCAAGCGCAAAGTGGCTGCCACCGCTCTTTTGCGGGCGCTGGGCCTCTCCAAAGACGAGGAGATCAAAAAAACTTTTGCCGATGTCGATACCGATCCCAATACCAAATATATTCTGGCCACGATCCTGCAGGATCCGTCATCGAACGAAGACGAAGGTTTCATCGAGCTCTACAAGCGCGTCCGCCCGGGCGACCCGGCCACGGCCGACAATGCCAAGCAGATGATCCAGAATCTGTTCACCAATTCGAGCCGCTACGACTTATCCAAGGTCGGCCGGTTCCGCATGAACAAGCGCTTCCAGCAGGAACTAGACTTTGAGGATCCCAAGAATCGGGTATTGCGATTGGAAGATGTAGTTTTGATCCTTAAGGAGATCATCAGGATGAATAACGACCCGCTGGCACTGGCCGACAACATCGACCATCTCGGCAATCGCCGTGTAAAGACCTTAGGCGAGCTGCTCCAGGACCGATTGCGCGTCGCGTTCTCCCGCATGGAGCGCATCGTCAAAGACCGCATGTCGACCTCCGACTTGGCCACGGTCCTGCCGTCCCAGCTCATCAACTCGCGGCCCTTCGTCGCGGCGCTGAAAGAATTCTTCGCCTCCGGCCAGCTCTCGCAATTCATGGACCAGGAGAACCCGCTTTCCGAGCTTGAGCACAAGAGGCGCTTATCCGCGCTCGGACCCGGCGGTTTGACCCGGGAACGGGCCAGCTTTGACGTGCGCGACGTGCACCCGTCCCACTACGGCCGCATTTGCCCGATTGCGACTTCCGAAGGCGCGAACATCGGATTGGTGAGCCACTTGGCGATGTATTCCAAGATTTCGCCGCTCGGATTTATTCTCACGCCCTACATTAAAGTAAAGGATGGCAAGATCACCGGCGAATTGCAGTATATGGACGCGACCGAAGAGGAGCGCTATGTGATCGCGCAGGCCGGCGACATTTCGGATACTGCCGGCAAACTCAAAAGCGGCAAGATTACCGCCCGCGTAAAGGGCCATCCCGGTACCGCGCTGGCTAAAGAAATTGATTTCGTCGATGTTTCGCCGCGCCAGCAGTTTTCGGTTGCCACTTCGCTTATTCCATTCCTGGAACATGACGACGCGAACCGCGCGCTGATGGGTACGAACATGCAACGCCAAGCGGTGCCGCTCATCCATCCGGAAGCGCCGTATGTCGGTACGGGCCTGGAAGAAAAAGTCGCCCGTGATTCGGGCATGGTCGTGATCGCGCCGGAAGCCGGCACCATTATCAAGGTTGATTCCGGCAATATCTTGTTAGAAACCGAGAAGGGCAAAGAATACGAATTTAAATTATTGAAGTTCCGCCGCTCGAACAAATTCACGAGCTTGAACCAGCGGCCGATCGTCAAAAAAGGCGACAAGGTAAAGAAAGGCCAAATTCTGGCCGATGGACCTTCCACCCAGGGCGGCGAACTCGCGCTCGGCAAAAACCTCCTAGTGGCCTATATGTCGTTTGAAGGCGCCAACTTCGAGGACGCAATCGTGCTGTCGGAACGGCTGGTCAAAGATGACATTCTTTCTTCGATTCATGTCGTCGACTACGCGGCCGATGTGCGCGAGACTAAGCTTGGTCCCGAATTGACCACTTATGATATTCCGAACGTCGCGGCTGAACGATTAAATGATCTTGACCCTGATGGCGTGGTGCGTGTAGGCGCGGAGGTCCATTCTCAAGATATTCTGGTGGGTAAGATTTCTCCGAAAGGCGAGTCCGACCTCACCGCCGAAGAGCGGCTTCTGCGCGCTATTTTCGGCGAGAAATCACGCGACGTGAAAGACTCCTCGCTCCGCCTGGATTACGGCAAACAAGGCCGAGTGGTCGGCATTAAGACATTCTCGCGCGAAGAAGGCGACAAGCTTGACGTGGGCGTAATCAAGCACATCGAGGTTTCAGTCGCCCAGCTCCGCAAAATCCAAGTCGGCGATAAGCTCGCCGGCCGCCATGGCAACAAAGGCGTCATCTCCATCATCTTGCCGGAAGAGGACATGCCTTTCCTGGCTGACGGTACGCCCGTTGATATTGTACTTTCGCCGCTCGGCGTCATTTCCCGCATGAACATCGGCCAGATTTTGGAATCCCATCTCGGTATTGCCGCCAAGAAGCTCGGCTACAAAGCCGCTACGCCCGCTATGGCCGGTCCGACGGAAGAGGACATTATGGCAGAGTTGGGGAAGGCCGGTTTCCCGGTGGATGGCCGCCAACAGCTCTATGACGGCAAGACAGGCTTACCCTATGCTAAACCGGCCCATGTCGGCATCACCTATTTCTTGAAATTGATTCACATGGTGGAAGACAAGCTGCATATGCGCTCGATCGGACCCTACTCGCTCATCACCCAGCAGCCGCTGGGCGGCAAAGCGCAGTTCGGCGGCCAGCGTTTCGGCGAAATGGAAGTCTGGGCCTTGGAAGGTTACGGGGCCGCGTACACGCTCCAGGAAATGCTGACGATTAAGTCGGACGATGTTTTGGGCCGCGCTAAAACCTACGAATCGATCGTGAACGGCGAAGAAATCAAAGCGCCGCATCTGCCCGAGTCTTTCAAAGTTTTGGTATCCGAAATCAAAGGCCTCGGTTTAAACGTAGAACTAATCGAAAAATAATATGGACCTTACCTCCATAAAACTAAAAATCGCGTCTCCCGAAGACATTTTGTCGTGGTCTTTCGGTGAAGTGACCAAGCCGGAGACGATAAACTACCGGACCCAGAAACCGGAGCGCGACGGCCTTTTCTCCGAGGCGATTTTTGGTCCGACTAAGGACTGGGAATGCTATTGCGGCAAATACAAACGCATCCGCTACAAGGGCATCGTCTGCGACCGCTGCGGCGTCGAAGTGACCCGCTCGATTGTTCGGCGCGAACGCATGGGCCATATCAAACTGGCCGCGCCCGTCGCCCATATCTGGTTCCTGCGCGGCGTACCGTCCAAAATCGCCGCGGTGCTCGGTGTCTCCCTGCCTGAACTTGAAAAAGTCGTCTACTTCGCGAGCTATATCGTCACCAAAGTGAACGAAGATTTGAAGGCCGAGGCGATGAAACGCATCGAGAGTGAATTTAAGTCTAAAATCAAAAACGTAAAGAACGAAGGGGAAGAAGAAAGCCTTAAAGAACTCAAAGATCGCGAGAAGAACAACCTGCGCAACATGCAGAAATATCAGATTATCTCGGAGCTTGATTTCCGAGACTTGTCGACCAAGTACGGCGAAGTTTTCGAAGCGGGAATCGGTGCCGAAGCGGTGAAGCGGTTATTGGAAGAACTTAATTTTGATGAGCTTGTTCTCCAGGTTGAAGGCGAGCTGAAAAACGAAACCAATCCGCTCGAATACCGAAAGATGTCCCGGCGCTTGCGCTTCGTGAAAGGCATGTCCAAAGCCGGCATCCGCCCGGAATGGATGGTCATGTCGATCCTGCCGGTAATTCCGCCGGCTCTTCGGCCGATGGTGCCCTTAGACGGCGGCCGCTATGCCACCTCTGATTTGAATGATTTATACCGCCGCGTCATCAACCGCAACAACCGATTGAAGCATTTGCTCGACTTGAAAGCCCCCGAAGTCATCACCAAGAACGAAAAGCGCATGTTGCAGGAAGCGGTCGACTCGCTCATCGACAACTCGATGAAGCGCAGCCAAACCTCGACTGCCGCCTCGACCGGCCAGAAGCGCGCGCTCAAGTCGCTCGCCGATATGCTCAAGGGCAAACAGGGCCGCTTCCGCCAAAATCTGCTCGGCAAACGCGTGGACTATTCCGGCCGCAGCGTGATCGTGGTCGGTCCGGAACTTGGCATCGCCGAATGCGGATTACCCAAGCAGATGGCCTTGGAATTGTTCAAACCGTTCGTCATTGGATTGCTAATCAAAAAAGAGCTTGCCCATAACATCAAATCGGCCAGCCGGCTGATCGAGCAGGAAACGCCCGACGTTTGGTCCGCTCTGGAAGAGGCGATGCGCGAAAAGCTCGTGTTGCTTAACCGCGCACCGACTCTGCACCGATTGTCCGTCCAGGCATTCAAGCCGATTCTTATCGAAGGAAAGGCGATCAAAGTGCCGGCCTTGCCGACCCTGGCGTTCAACGCCGACTTTGACGGCGACCAGATGGCTGTCCACTTGCCGCTGACCGAGGAAGCCCAGCGCGAGGCCCGCGAACTGATGCTAGCCAGTCACGCCATTTTGAAGCCGGCCACGGGCGATCCGGTCGCCACCGCCAAAAATGACATTGTTCTGGGCTGTTACTACCTGACTACGGTCATCGATGGCAAAAAGGGCGAAGGTAAATATTTCTCATCGTCCCAGGAAGCCCTCTTGGCGTACGAGAATGGAGCTCTCGACATCCAGGCCGCCATTAAAATCGTTGATCCGTCCATCCGCGAGGGCCGCGCTCCGATTATCGATGCTTCGGTTGGACGCGTGATTTTCAACCAAGCGTTGCCCGCCGGCCACCCTTTTGTAAATAAAAAAATGACCAAAGCCGAGCTCAAACACTTAGAATCGGATATTTGGGACGAGTACGGCGAAGAGACCACGGTTCGATACATGGACAAGATTACCGCGCTTGGTTTCCACTACGCGACTTTGTCCGGCGTGTCCTGGAGCATGGCCGATCTTCGGTTGCCGAAGGAAAAAGCCGATATCGTGACCGAAGCTGAACATCTGACTGAACAGAACCGATCCTTATATGAGGAAGGTTTGCTGACTGATCAAGAACGAAAGACGAAGGCAATTGAAATTTGGATTAACGCCAAAGCGAAGTTGTCGATCTTCGTAAAACAACAGCTCGCTCCCACCGACGCCGGCTACATGCTCGTTGATTCCGGTTCCCGCGGATCGTGGCAGGTGCTTGACCAGATGATGGGCATGCGCGGCATCGTGCAGAACCCGTCCGGCGAACTCATCGAGTTGCCGATTAAGAACTCTTTCAAAGAAGGCATGGAGCCGCTCGAATACTTTATTTCCACCCACGGCGCTCGAAAAGGTCTCGTCGACACCGCCCTTAAAACCGCCACCGCCGGCTATCTGACTCGCCGCTTGGTTGACGTGTCCCAGGACGTAGTTATTACCGAGGAAGATTGCAAAGACAAAGAGGGCTACACGCTCTATGCCGAAGATGTTAAATTCAGCGGCGAGACGCTCGGCAAGCGCATCAAAGGCCGCGTCATCATGGATGATGTTATCGGTCCGGATGGTGCCGTGATTGCCAAGAAAGGCAAAATTATCGAAAAGGAAACATCCAAGAAGATCGATCTGCTCAAACTTGATAAAATTCGCATCCGTTCCGTCTTGAAATGCCAAGCGCCGGTCGGCATCTGCCGCGTGTGCTACGGCTATGACCTAGCCAAGAACGAGCTGGTCAATATCGGGGAAGCGGTCGGCATCGTTACCGCCCAAGCGATTGGTGAACCAGGCACCCAGCTTACGATGCGCACCTTCCATACCGGCGGCGTGGCCGGCGGCGCGGACATCACGATGGGCTTGCCGCGTATTGAAGAAATTTTTGAAGTGCGGCCGCCGCAGTTTAAGGCGCTTATCGCCGATATAGACGGCAAAGTGCTCGCGATCGAGGAACGGCCCAAGCAGAAAGTGCTTATCGTTGAAGCGTCCGAGACGGCAGAAAAAAGAGAATACGTATTGATCCCGAACGTTGTGCTTACCGCCGGTGTAGGCGACCTAGTCACCGTCGGCCAGCAGCTTTCTGAAGGTAATGTTGATCTGCGCGAATTGTTCGCCGCGACCAATGATATGGATTTGGTGGCCCGCTATATTGTCCGCGAAGTGCAAAGCATCTACTCGCCGACCGGAGACAGTATTAATGACAAACATGTTGAGCTTATCGCACGCCAGCTCTTTTCACGTGCTAAAGTGCTTGATCCTGGCGACACTGATTTGCTCGGCGAATCGATTGTCGAACGCCGCCGGCTCATGATTGAAAATGAAAAAATGCGCGCCGAGAAGAAGCGCGAAGCGACCTATGAGCAGCTCTTGCTTGGTATTACTAAAGTATCTCTCTCGACTGACAGCTTCCTGTCATCGGCCTCATTCCAAGAAACCGCCAAGGTCCTCATCGATAGTGCCGTTATCGGCAAGGAAGATCACCTCCGCGGCCTCAAGGAAAATGTGATCATCGGCCGTTTGATCCCTGCCGGCACCGGATTCGTAGAAAAGATAGGGTAGCACCAAGTAACCAAAACGGCCCTAAACGGGCCGTTTTGGTTACTATTGACTTTTACCATAAAAAGGAGTATAATATAGATATAGCTTGAAGGAGAGTCGTTTTTGGAAAAATGGGATTTTTGATCCTATTCTCCCAAAAAGGACAATTCCGTTCTTCAGGGAAATCCGCCGTACATTTTCAGGAGAAGACATCATGGCAAATGGCTCCGTCGGTTTCACCTCGGTCATGGACGACATGCGTCAAATGAAGGCCGTCATCAGCCAGATTCCGGTGTTCAGGGTCCACCCCGACGTCCGGGATGAGTGGCGCCGCGCTGCCGATCTCCTCGAGAAAGGCAGCGAGGAGGAAGCGGTGAGCGTCGGGGCGGATGCCGTGAAGAGCATTCGGAACATGCTCGGTGCGTTTCTCCGGTCGTCAGTCATCGGCAAGGCGATCGGCGATGTCCGCCAGCCGGGTCATTTCCAGAAGCTTGTCGATGAGCGCGACGCCGACAACTACGACGAGGACGTCGTCGGCAGCCTCCGCAAGAAGCTCAGCGACCTCGAGGAGGCCGTCCGGGCCGAGACCAACGGCACCTTCGAGCAGCGCGTCGCGGCGTATACCGCGATGAGCCAGGCGATCGAGTCGGCCGACCAGGAGCAGAAGAAGCGCGACGAGAAGCGCCGGGTCCAGGCCGCGGCGGACAAGAAAGCCGCCAAGGTCGCGAAAGAAGAATCGACTCGCGTCGCCAACCGCCAGGCCGCACTGGCCCAGCAGCGTCAGGCTGAAGAGCAGCGCCGGCAGGTTGCCGCCGATGCCCGCTCGATCCTCTAGCAACCCGGTGGTCGCCCCTGGGGCGACCACCCCCTTTCAAAGTTCTGAATCAATTCAGGATTCTGAAAGGGATTAAATACGGAGTTCTTTCAGAGGAGAAGAGTATGCCATCCTACAGGGTAATTCGGGTGGAGGTCGACGGCTTGGTGCCGAGCCCTACGCCCAAAGTGCTTAGTAAGCAGACCGTTTGGGAAGGCATCGATCTGAAGGAACTCGAGAAAAAGTTCCCCAGAGAGTACTTCTCAAACGGCAACACGCTTGATCAGCTTCGGCCGATCAAGCTGGCCAGGACGAGAATGCTCACTGTATTCCTGGCTCGCGCCACCGAACAGGAAGAGTGGAAGCCCATCGGCGATCCGCGAATCCTGATCACGCGAAGACCTCACGAAGATCTTCGCTACCGCCGCAGATAACTTGGCCGCCCCTGGGCGGCCTCTTTCTTTACCTAATATCGGGATATTTGTCTTGTTTTTTATCAAGGTTTTATGGATAATGGATCCAATGGCAAAGCCGGAGAAAAAGGAACTCTTTGAGGAGCCCAAGCGGAAACCAGGCCGTCCGCGCAAGGATGACAGTGAGCGGGTGCCGTTGCTGGGCATTGGCCAGGAAACCCGGAATAGCATCTGGGCCGTGGCTGCCTTTAGTTTGGCGGTACTCTCGATTTTGAGCTTCGTCGATATGGCCGGCCGCGGCGGTCAGCTTTTTTCCGTTATTTCCAAGTCCCTCTTTGGCTGGGGCTTTTTCATCATTCCATTCGCGTTTGCATTTCTAGGGATCTCTTTTATCAAATCGCTTTCACGCAAAGTATATACCACCGCGGTACTGGGCACTTGTCTCTTTGTTCTTACATTCCTAGCCTTGTTTTTCATATCCGGCGGAGGCGAGATGACCACTCGGGTCAATCAGGGCGGATATTTGGGCGTAATTCTCGGCTACCCTTTGCTGGCTTCCATTGGATTTACTGCTTCGTTAATCGTTCTGCTTGCGCTGGCCATCATCGCGGTACTTGTTTCATTGGATATTTCAATTGGCGGGTTACTTAAATCTAAAGAAAAAGAAGCGCCGGCCGCGGACGTGGTGATCAAGAAGAATAATGAGATAGTACCGGCCAAGCCAGACTTTAAGCCGGCTATTACACCAATTGCTAAACCTGCTGCGGCCGAGCCGATGACTGATAAGGAATTCGTCATCAAAAACCTCAAGCCAGGCAAGTGGAATCTGCCGCCAGCTGATTTATTGAATGAAGACCAAGAAGAAGCAGTTACTGGCGACATCAATGCGAGCGCGACGATCATCAAACGAACGCTCTCGAACTTCGGTATTGATGTGGAGATGGGCGAGGTGGCCATCGGCCCAACGGTGACCCAGTTCACCTTGCGCCCGGCTGTGGGCGTGAAGCTGTCACGTATCGCCGCGCTTAACTCCGATCTTTCCCTTGCCTTGGCCGCCCACCCGATCCGTATCGAAGCGCCGATTCCGGGCAAATCCCTTGTCGGCATTGAAGTGCCGAATCACAAAGTGGCCTTGATTGGCCTGCGGACTATGTTTGATAACGACGAATTCAAAAAATCTAAATTCTTCCTGCCGCTGGCTCTAGGCCGGGACGTCTCCGGCAATCCGGTCTATGGCGGCTTGGAAAAAATGCCGCACTTACTCGTGGCCGGCGCGACCGGCACGGGCAAATCAGTGGCCATCAACGCGATTCTGCTTTCGCTGTTGTATAAGCATTCGCCGAGCGTGTTGAAATTGCTATTGATTGACCCTAAGCGCGTCGAGCTGACACTTTATAACGATATTCCGCACTTGATCACGCCAGTGATCACTGACAACAAAAAAGTGCTCGGCGCACTGAAGTGGGCGGTGTCCGAAATGGACCGGCGCTATGACCAGCTTTCAAGGGTCGGATCCAAGGATATGTTTTCATACAATGCCAAGATGACCGAGCGTAAAGAAACGATTATGCCGGCCATTGTGATCGTCATCGACGAACTGGCCGACCTCATGGCCTCCTATGGCCGCGACGTGGAAGCGGCGATCGTGCGTCTAGCCCAGATGTCCCGCGCAGTCGGCATCCATTTGATTCTTTCGACCCAGCGGCCGTCGGTTGAGGTTATTACGGGTCTCATTAAAGCTAATATCACCTCGCGAGTTGCATTATCAGTAGCCAGCCAGATTGATTCCCGAACGATTATTGACATGGCCGGTGCTGAAAAGCTCCTGGGCAAAGGAGATATGCTATTCCTCTCCGGCGATACCGCCAAACCGCGGCGTTTACAGGGGGCACTCGTGACTGAAAAGGAAGTTCATGACGTGGTGAAATTCATCAAGGATCAGGAGGTTGAAGTTGATGCGGACGAGCAGACAATTCAAGTTGACTTCAGCGCTGCTGCGAGTGCAAGCGCTAGGGGCGGCGGGAATGATGATGCCGACGATGATATGTACGTCGAGGCTAAGCAAGTGGTGATGGAAGCCGGCAAAGCGTCCGCCTCGTTGCTCCAGCGTCGCCTGCGAGTAGGCTATGCCAGGGCCGCGCGCTTACTCGATATTCTCGAAGAGAAAGGCGTCATCGGGCCTGGCGACGGTGCCAAGCCACGCGAGGTCTATCTCAAATCCGAACCAATGACCGGCATGCCGGTCCAGGGCATCCCTCCGCAAGATATTGCCTCGACGGCGGTATATGCGGACACGCCGGAATCTGAGAAAACAGAAACCTTGTAAAACCCGCCCACTGGCGGGTTTTACAATTTAAATTACTAGGTCTATACTTAAAATATCTCCTTGGAGGTGCTTATGGAAAGAAAACTCAAGGAACTCGGTCCGCTGTACCTTTTCGGTAAGTTCTTGTACAACGAACAGGTCCTACTCGAGGCATACCTGTGGTTCCACGAGCGACAGTGCGAGCGTGCTTTTGGCGAATCGATCACAACCAGCGAGCGTGTCCCGCCGGAAGAGCTCCGCTGGATCATCAACTGCTAGGAGGTGAACATGCTGCAGTTGCACGAGGGCAACTCCGAGACTTGTAGATGCTGGCTATGTGTGCGTCGGCGCGAGTACTCCCAGCGAGTGCATGTCTGGCTCCAACAGTATCTCGAAGAAATCCGACGCAGTGAGATCCTAACTGCCAAGGACTACAACTGGCGGGCAAATGCCTTGCCATACTACTGAAGGCGGCCTC
>Ga0209541_10011409_pt1 | contig 13922 bp, 19 predicted proteins | sample RifCSPlowO2_01_FD_184027 | JGI IMG/M metagenome (GOLD analysis project Ga0209541, IMG submission 184027) | Groundwater microbial communities from Rifle, Colorado - Rifle CSP2_plank lowO2_0.1 (SPAdes) (version 2) | ecosystem: Environmental > Aquatic > Deep subsurface > Groundwater | place... | reverse complement strand
GGTTTTAAGTCTTGGGCAAAAACCCAAACCGGCTCTAAATTGTTTAAAGTCAATAATTTTGATGTTGGAGTTATTTCTATAAATCCATGGGGTGTAGCAATTTTCAAAGTTTTTTGCATTCCTTTATCATAAACATCTGAAATAGGTAATAGTTCAGATTTTTGATTGCTCATATTTATTGCTGCTATTTTATGAGACTTATTTTTTTTAACTGCTTCTTCTATTGTAGTTAATCCTGCTCCATTTGTTATAATTAATGAATCTTTAGCAACACATTCTCCATAATATTTATTCATAATTTCAGGGCCATTAACTAAAATAAAATGAGCATCTGATTCATTTGCAACTGCCTTTGCTAACAAGGTTTTACCGCATCCGGGAGGTCCGTGCAACAAAACTCCTGCAGGAGGCTCGATTCCTAATCTTTTGAAAATCTCTGGATGACGTATAGGGAGCTCAATCATTTCTCTTATTTTCTTGACTTCTTCTGACAGTCCGCCAATATCTTCATATGTAACTTCCGGAATTGATTCTTCAACAACATCAACAGCTTTTGGATTAACACTTATCTGAGTTGTTTCTGTAACAATAACAGGCTGCTTTGGATTTGCCTCTACAACAATGAACTTCAATGAAGAGAAACCAAAGTTATCAAAGAATGTGTCTTCAAAATTAAAAATATCCTCGAAGAACGGAGACTCTGCCAACGTCCTGCGCCTTCTTCTAGTCCCGCCTAAAGCAACTATGTCTCCTTTAACCAATGCCCTTCCTAATAAACCACGCTTAAAAACATCTGGATGGGCCTGCACCATTATTCCTTTTTGAGCTGGAGCTATTGTAATTGTCTTTGCTTCCTTGACTTCTGCCTGCCTGACCTTAACTGTTTCGCCAATGCCTGTTTTTGCATTCCTTCTCAATATGCCATCCATCCTTATTATTGACTGGCCAACATCTGAAGGATAAGCTCGATCAATAACGCCGACAGTTGTCCTGCTTCCCTCAATCTCAACTACATCTCCTGGGCGAACACCAAGAAGATTCATTGTATGGGAGTCTATCCTGATTATTCCTTTGTAGGCTTCCTCCTGCAAAGCCTCCATTACTTTTAATTGTATTTCTTTTTTATCTATGCTCTCAGCCATTTTTGCTCCACATTCTTTTTCTGAAAAAGATGCTCAGTTTTTCCGGCTCTTCCAAAGCCATGAATAGAATATTATTTAACCTTTTTTGTATTTCATCCTGATAGTCAATTATCTCTCTTGGGATTGAAACTGTATAAGAATTCCCGACCATCCTTAACTTTACCTGGAACTGCTTGCTCCTTATCTTAGAAAAATGGTCTAGTTTTTTTTCATCATCCGGATGGAGGTAATTTTTTCCGCAATCATTGCATACCAAAGCCCGAACTTTGAATCCATCTTTAATGACTTCGGCTTTTTCCATTTTTGTATTACACTCGTCGCATAATACTTTTGCATTGAACAAATCTGACATTTTCTATTTTATAATTTTTGTTCTTTATTTGATAAGTTTTGTATATTTTCTTGTGTATACTTACCGTGTATACATATTTATAAACCTTTCTGATGATTGGTTGATCCGCTAATTTTCATTTGGGGGGTAGGTTATTAAGCTTTCTTTAACTACTTGATTTTATGATTGACAGCGAATGCTCTTTATTTGAAAAATATGAGAATGAGATAACCTGCATTTATGGAGGGGCAGGTACTGGAAAAACGACGCTTGCAAAACTTGCTGCAATCGGACAGGCTAAAAAAAATAAAAAAGTTGTATATATCGACACTGAAAACAGCTTCAACACTGAAAGGATAAAGCAGCTGGCTGGAGATGAATTTCAAAACATTCTCAATAATATAATCTTGTTCAGGCCGAAAAGATTTTCCGAGCAGAATAAAACAATTAAAGTTCTTCCAGAGATAAAAAATATTTCCTTAATAATCATCGATACGATAAGCAACCATTACAGAGCAAAAGTAAAAGAAAAGCCTAAAGTGTATAATATGTGGATGAGCAGACAATTTTCAATATTGAATGAGCTGAGCAAAAATATCCCCATTATAATAACAAACCAGGTCTATAATAGGATTGACAAAAATGAGATTACCATGGTGGGAGGAGAGATGTTTAAAAGATTGAGCAGCAGAATAATAAGGCTTGAAAAGAATCCGAGAAAAATTATTTTTGAAAGGCCTGCTGGAGAAGGGATCCATTTTGAAATAAAAAGTGATGGAATTTTTGGCTTAAAAAAAGAAAAAGATGAGCAGTGAAAAAACTATCATAGAACCAAGATCTGCTATTGAAGTCGTAATTGGTATAAGCAAATTGTCTGGATCTTCCTTTTTTTTGTAAAAATATTTTCCTGCTGAAACAGAAACTATTGCTATCAACGAAATTAAGAAGATTGCAATTATTATTGTCATTATAAGAATTTTCAAATAAAAGATAGGATTCAACTTGAACCCCCCGAATAATGCTATCACAGAGGATAAGGTGGAGATGTAAAATGATGATATGAGCGAAACTTTCAGCGTCAGGAGATAATCTTTCTTTAGAGCTTTATTCCATAAATTTTTCTTGCTGATTTTGTTTTCGTACAATAGGGTTGTATATTTTGAGGCGAATACAGTTCCGAAATTCCCTACCATCCCATTCAATGCCGGAAATATTATCAGCAAGGGAAGGGCAAGAAATATTTTTTCCTTGACTGATTGCAATCCAATTCCTCCTAATGCGCTGATTATCGAAGCCAGGACCAATACTCCCAAACTTTCCTTGATTATTTTTGTTTCTAGATTCATGTCAGCACCAGCATAGCAATTAATAAGGACATTATGCTCTCCATGTCACCTAGGCTGGTAACATAAGGCCCCATAACATTATCTGGATCATAGTGGTTTTTGTAAAGCCAGATTGTGAGCTTGGTTGTTATAGGGAACAAAACAACTGAAGAGATTATCGAAGCTGCCATCGGTATCAGCATTATCGTCGGATAATTCTTATTAAAAATAAAAAAAGTAAGAAGGTAGCTTGTAACTCCCAAGATTAAGCTGATATAAAAAATCAAAATAAAAGATGCTGCCTTGTTTTCAGCTATCAGTCTTGACTTTCTACCTGGCTTTATCTTTCTTATATGCAATTCTGTCCCCAATCTTGCTGCCAATGTCCCTGCTATTGCTCCCTTGAGCTGCAAGAATCCTGGGAGAAGAATAAACAAACCAGGAATTAAATAAAGCTTATCTGTGAATATTGCAAGCAAAGTTCCAGAGATGATCCCACCTGTGTTCGCAACTAATTCCGAGGATAAAATTTCTGAGAAATCCCTGTCAAACTTCATACAGATAAAATTATTCTTCAGGATATAAACATTTTGGTATCATCAGCTGCTAGCGCTAACTGCTTGTTTTTTTTCATTTCTCTTTTTAAGAAAATAGAAAATTACTGATGTTGTCAATGAAACAACTGCAACATAAATTAACAAAGTATTGAGCTCAGACAATGGAGCTTTCAGCCAGTCATTTACTACATTGATTATATTTTGCTTTAATCCAGCTGGGATTTCCTGAGAGATATCCGCTGAAGCTATATTAAGTGCCTGATCTACGAATCCTGGAAGCGAACTTGAGAACGAACTAAAAGCTAAAAAACCAAAAATTGCTGACAGAAAAGCATTAATTGAAACTTTAAACAGTGCTGCATAAACTGACATTGTTCCAAGGAAATAAAACAGCAAACTTAAAACAAAAATAACTACAATTGGTATTGTTAAGCTATTTAATATCTGCTCATATTGTACTATCTGATTCTTTATTTCCTCTGCTGCTGACGCTGCTGCCAGCCCAGGATTATTTATCTGCCTGCAACTTTCCTGATTTTTATTTTGATCCTGCTTGCATGCTTCCCTTATTTCAGCTACTGTCAAACCTGATTCCTTTGAAATCTGCTCGAGCAAAGTGTCTGAATTAAAAAAATTTTTCTGGAGCGATGACTCTAGAACCGGGAGATTTTCAATCAAGCTTGCTCCAAATACTGAAGCAAAAAGCATGAAGAAGGCAAGAGTAAACAGCAAGCCTGCCAAAGAGCTACTTAGAAACTTTAAAATTTTTTTCATTTTTACCATTTTTGTATATTGGCTCTATATGCTTGCATTTTGGATATTTAGGACAAGAAAAAAATGAACCATATAAACTTTTTCTTATTATCAATTCTGAGCTGCAATTCGGGCAGATTCTTTTTTCTCCCAGCACCTCATCAGGAATTGCTTTTGTCTTGCAGTCAATGTTCAGGCATATTGACTGCGGTCTTGCTCCTTTTCTTATCATCAGGACTTCCGGATAGTTGCATTCCCTGCAGATATTTTTAGTAGGCTTGACTAAAGCATTGCTTGGCAATGAGAACGTTGTTGAGCACCCTTCCTTATACTTATCACATGAAACAAACATTCCAAATTTTCCCTTTCTTATATACAAAGTGCCTTTTTTACAGACAGGACATTGGCCTATCTTCGATTCCTGCTCGCGGGTTTCTATGTTTGCTTCGGATAATTCCTTTCCAATTTTCATCTCATTTTCTTTGAAATGCGTCAGGATTTTTTTCAAATCCTTCTCTGCTCTTTTTAGCACAATTTCTTTTGTTTCTTTTTTCTCGCGAATCTTTTCCATGTCTTTTTCCAATTTCCTCGTCATCTCCTCATCAAGGATTTCAGGACAATACTTGTCTAAAGTTTGAACCGTCTTTAACCCGAGATTTGTAACCTGCAATGAAGTATCTATGACATAATTCCTCTGATAAAGCGCGTCAATAATGCTAGCCCTTGTAGCTTTTGTTCCCAAATTTTTCTGCTCGAGCTCCTTGATTATTGATGCCGGAGTATATCTTTTGGGCGGCTGTGTTTCTTTATCTAAGAGATTAATCTTTTTTATTTTTACCAGATCGCCTTCATTCATGTCTGGAAGTTTCTGCTCTTCAAGCTTAACATATTTTCCGTAGAATTTATGCCATCCAGGCTCTATTGTACGAGCTCCTTTAGAGACGAAAGGCTCTTTCTTTATATTTAGATCTATTGAAACATATTCTCTTTTTGCAGGATCTGCAAACGTTGCCAGCGTCCTGCGAACTATCAGATCATAAATCCTGTTTTCTTTCTCTGAAATCTTTTTGGGCTGAACTCCTGTCGTGTATATTGCTGGATGTGCTGGATCTGTCTTTTTTCCATTATTTGGCTTCAGCTCTTTTTTTGAAAGCAGCTCATTGCAAAGCCCTGAATATTCCTGCTGAGCTGCCAATTTGTGGATAATTGATTTAAAATTTATTTGATATGGAAACTGATTTGAACTAGTTCTAGGATATGAGATGTAAGCTTTTGTATACAAGCTTTGAGCTACTGCAAGCGAATCCTTCGGAGATATTTTAAATAGACGATAAGCTTCTAACTGCAATGAGGTCAGATCAAAAGGATTTGGAGGAAGCTGTTTCTGAATATTTTTTGATATTTTTGCTACAATAGCTGATTTCTCATTTTTAATGTTTTCAAATATTTTCTTGACTTCTCTTTCATCCCAGAATTTATCTTTCTTGTGTTTTGAATAAACATCGCCTAAAGCTTCGAGCTCCCAGAACGGAGTTGACTTGAATTTTTGAATTTCCAGCTCCCTGTCAGCTAAGATCTTTAATGCAGGTCCTTGAACCCGACCAGAAGAAAGCAGCTTGAATGAATTTGTTGCGTTCTTTATTGAGAGAGTTAATGCTCGGCTTAAGTTGATACCATAAACCCAGTCTATAACATGACGCGCTTCTCCTGATTCTATCAACGGGAAATCCAAGTGCTTTGAAGCATTATTGTATGAATCAATTAATTCCTCTTTTGTCAATGTGGAGAATTTCATCCTCTTCCCATCTTTCCTGTTCGCAATAAACCGAAGAATATTATAGCCGATCAAACTTCCTTCCAAATCGTAATCACATGCAACTATGAAAATATCCGCCCTCTTCGACAAATTTTCCAGAACAGCTACGTATTTCTTTGTAAAATCAGAAGCCTTATTTATCTCATAGCTTGGAGCCCATTCTGTCTCGAAAACAGGATAAGTCCATCCCTTCTTGTTTTTTTCGCGAAGATTAAATAAATGACCTACTGCGCATCCGACAAATATTTTCCTGCCGCCATGCACAAGCTCGTAATAAGAAACTTTATTCTCGCTCAGCTTCTTAGGCTTCCCTTCGGACAATGCTTCTGCAATCTTCTGGGCTTGGCTCGGCTTCTCTGTTATGATTAATTCGACCATTATTATTCTCCAAAATCTATATTCTTCTAAAATAAACCTTTTTAAATTTAATTAGTATTATATTTTATGCATCGCAGAGATTTTTTAGGAAGTGCTGGCATAAGCGCTATTGCTTGTCTTGCTGGATTATTGTATCCCAGAATTACTTTCTCCGATGATAAAATCATTGCCGGAAATTTATATTTATATGATGCTGATAGTCATCTTAGCGAGAATGAGCTCAATTCTACATTTACTTCCGCTATAAAGGTCTTCGAGGACAATGGGATTTATTTTAATAAAGCAACTATCTTGAATGAAAATGAATTCCCTCAATTAAGCGGATTGGATATCCTTCTTTGCGCTGTTGATAACCATCCATCTACAGGCTTATTTGGGATAAATACATGGTATAATAGTGATGACATCAATGGTAAAAATCCTTCTCTAAGCACCAATGAGGATTATAAAACCATGAAGCAGAGATTAGGTTTTCCTTATGATCAAACTACTGCCGAAGCACATATGGGTTATATCTGCCCAGAAACATTTTTTCGCAAAATCAAAACGAGACAAAGCCTTCCTGACGAAGCTGAGCTTTCAAGTGGTGATAGAATTCTTGGAATTACGAATCTAATTGTTCATGAAGTTTCTCATGGGCTTGGAGCTTCTCATGTAAAAAATGTTTATGTAAAGGATGTAAAAGGCTATATTCGAATTCCTTCCCCTGATGATTATTTGGGAGATGTATACTCTATAAAAAGAAAAAGATTCATTGAAGAGAATATAGAAAAGATGAGAGAATTTTGTGATTATATAAGGAACAATCAGGTAGAAGACGATGAATTAATTGAAATTAGAGAAAGAATGACAAGAAGATATTATTATTTCCCCAGCAATTAGATCTCTAATATTTTTCCTTTTCTACCAACATTAATAACTCTTGTTTTTCCAATCAGTTCTTCAATGCCATCTGCCTCATGGACATGGCCGCATAATGCCAAATCGGGCTGGAACTTTTCTATTGCATACCTGACAGCGTCGCTTCCAGGGAAAAAACTAGTGAACTTTTCTATCAAGCTGCCTGATGGATGGACATGGGTCACCATTATTTTTTTCTGTTTGTCCTCTATAGACTTGTGGCCTTTCTCAAGAGAATCAAAAATTTCTTCTTCTGACAATTGAAATAATCCAATGTTTGCAGAGCCACAGCCGAACATTCCAACTCTATCGAGATAATAAGAGTAGCCATGCAAATTAACTAACTTGTATCTTTCTGTCAGAAAATTTATAGTTGAAGTGGGCTCGTGATTTCCTGGAATGATTCCAATTTTCAAACCCTTCTCCTTGAATGGTCCTATAATCCCTTCTGCCCTTGAATCATTGAAAGTCAAATCACCGCATAATAAGACAAAATCAACATTGGCCTTTTTAGCCTCTTCTGCCTTTGCTCTAGCTAAGTTAATATCCCCATGAATGTCTGACAAAGCCATTATTTTCATAAAGAACTATCTTTTTTTCGGCTTTTTAAACGTTTCCGCGCATCTTTCAGAGCAGAACCTGTACTCATCCCCTTCAATTTCTTCTTCAATAAAGTCCTCTTCTAATAGCATTTTGCATTTCGCGCACTTTGTTGCTCTCTCTTGCTCTTCATACCCTTCCATGAACCCTTCTTCTTCATTAGTAATCATGTCATCTTCCTCAGCAACTTCCCTTCCCTCTTCTGTGTAGATATCTTCTTCCCTGTCGCCGGATTCAATTTCCCTTTCAACTTGGTCTTTTGATTTTCTTGCCATAGATAATTAACTTTTTTATTAATTCTTTATTAAATTTTGGAATTGCGACTATTTTTTATTCTTTTCTATTTTTTTAAAGCCGAGATATTTCTGCAGAACAGTCGGAATTTTTATTTCTCCATCTTTTGTCTGATAATTTTCCATTATTGCAACTAAAGCCCTGGAAGTTGCTATTGCTGTATTATTTAAAGTATGCACTACTTCTTTATCTCCTTTTTTATTCACAAATTTTATATTCAGCTTGCGGGCTTGAAAATCTGTGCAGTTGCTTAATGAGGTTACTTCTTCATACTGCTTTGTCGTCGGCCTGTAAACCTCTATGTCCTCGGACTTTGCCTTCCAATTCCCCAAATCTCCTGAGCAGGATTCTATTATTCTATACGGCAATTTTAATTTTTGAAATATCTGCTCTGTATTCTTTCTTAATTCTTCATACATCTTCCATGAATCTTTCTGTCTGCAAAAAATAAACTGCTCAACTTTGTTAAATTGATGCGTCCTCCACAATCCTTTTTCATTTATGCCATGGCTTCCAATTTCCTTCCTGAAGCACATTGAGTAAGAGAAATACTTTTTAGGAAGCTCATCTTCTGAAAAATTTTTATTTAAATGCATCCCCAGCAAAGGGTGCTCTGCCGTCGGTATCATATACAACTCCTCTGATTCAATCTTGTAGAGCGCTTTTTCAAACGCATCCAGGTCACCAGCAGCTGCAGCAACCTTCCTGCTGATCATCAAAGGCGTTTCAATATACTGATATTTTTTCGAGCTCATGAAATCAATTACAAACCTTATCAGCGCCTGATTGAGCAGGGCTAACTTTCCTTTCATATAATAGAATCCATTCCCAGATGTTTCTGCTGACGAATCAAAATCCAATACCCCGAGCTGCTCTCCGAGCTCAACATGATTCTTGATCTGAAAATTAAATTTGGGAATCTTCCCGTTCTTCTTTATTACTTTGTTTTGAGTGTGGTCTTTCCCTTTTGGAACAGAAGAGTGCATCAGGTTCGGAATCTGGATAAGCTGGCTATTCAACTCCAACTCGAGCTCGTGCTTCTTATCCTCAAAATCTTTTATCTTCCCCGGGATCCCCTTTACTTCCCTTATAACTGAAGATGCATCAACTTTCCTCTTAACTAAAGAATTTATCTCCATTGAAAGCTTGTTCCTTCTGTGGCGCAGCTCTTCAGCTTCCTTTTTAAGCTTCAATATTCTTGAGTAGTTTTCCGCGACTTTATCGACAAGGATTAGCTTGCTTTCCTGGTATCTTTTCCTTATGTTTTCCTTGACCAATTTTGGATTTTCTTTTATAAAACGGATGTCTAGCATGGTATAGCTAATTAAAAGGTTAATTTAAAACTTATGGTTGGCTTTATGCATATTAGTTTTATGCATGTTGGTTTCATAGTTAAGCTTATAAATTTTTAGAAACACTATTTTAGAATAAAGGGGTTAAAACAATTAAAATTTGAACGATAAGTATTTAAATATATATTAAAAAATAACTGTTGGAGAGGTGAATGGGAGGAAGAATGTCCAAACAAAAGAAGGATATATTTGAAGTGTTTTTCAGAAGAAAACCAGCAATGATACTGGTTGCGCTGAAGAAAAATTTAAAAAACAGGTATGGAAGCATACTGGCAAAAGAAGTTGACTGCACTTACTCTCACACTGTCAAGATTTTGCAGGAGATGGAAAAAGCCGGATTGGTTGGGTTTGAAAAGCAAGGCAGGATTAAAATAATACAGCTAACTGACACTGGAACTAAAATTGCAGACCATATAGGAAGGATCAAAGACCTTCTTTAATTTTTTATTTTGAAATGAAAGAAGACTCTGAATTGATGAAAGAGTGCATTGAAGAAGCTAAAAAAATTTTAAATGAAAAAAGATTAGACTATACTCATTCAGACGTCATACAGGTTGCAATTGCTTTGTTTCATGAAATGAAAAAAGAAAAATAATCATTATTGATTTCCCAACCATTCTAAGATGTCATCATCCTGATCTTTAGCTCCAATCACATCGAGCAGAACTGGAACAGAATCCTGCCCTGAGATTTCCTTCAATAACTTTCTCTCTGATTTTTGAGCTGGGACTTCTATTTTCTTGTATTTTAATCCTGCTTTATCTAATGCCTTTTCAGCTCGCTTGCAGTAAGGGCAGCCTTCCAACCTAAATAAAACTAATTTCTTTTCTGACATTTTTCAGATTTCCCCAGAATTTATTTTCCAGTTACCGAAATCATGTCCTCATCGCAGCAAGTTTTTTGCATTGATGAAGTTGACCCGCAGTATTTGCAAAGGTATATCACCATCTTTTATTTTTGAGATATATAACTTGTATATAAAGCTTGTTAGGAAAAATTTAAACTATTAAAAAAATAAAGGAAGGAGAAATTTATCTCCTCCTTTTTGATGCTTTCTTTTTTCTTCCGCCTCTGGCCATCTTTGCTTCGCAGACATCTAAGTTCTAACCTACCTAAGCAGATTTAGATTTCCTTTGCCATCTACGTAATAGAGGTAGCCAGATTTTCTTTTTATTACATTGCGTGCTATCACTTTACCCATCTTTATTCACCTCTCTTTCCCAATTTGTTATCGGGATTAAAAATGGAATGATTTGAAAGTATATAAAATTATCGTCGAAATTAGAGAATTGACCGACGGAAAAAATTGATCCGAAATCTCTGTTTTGATACTACTATTTAATAAATAAAAAAGAAAGATTTATAAGGAGAATAACAATGATCCATGTATGGCAATTGATATATTTGATGTCGACGAAATGAATTCTGTTTTAAGACAGAGAGTTAGAGAAGGAAGAGAAATAAACTTGAAGGATTTTAATATTCCTGTTTATGAATTAGGACCAGATTACGCTGTTGAGAAATTTAGTTTTAGTCCTGAAAGGAATATTTATTTACGGCAAGTCAGGGCAAAGATAGAGCCTATCTCGACAATTGCAGAGGGGCAGGGATATGATCACAATGTTTTTACTGCATTATATGAAGCAGTTCTCAATGCCCATCAACACGGAAACAGAAGAGATGCAAGTAAACAAGTAACCCTGGCACATAATATCGAGGACAATCTAGCAAGATTTACAGTGATTGATGAAGGGGGGATTATAGAACCTGAATTTATCCCCTTTGTATTGAGACATAGAGAAGGGAGGCACAATAAAAAGATGCTTGACTTTTACAGCTTTATCGGAAAACCAAAACCTGCTACAAATAATGGAACTGGGACCTCATTTATACATATGTATATGGATGAAGTTTTATACTTTAAGCACATTGATTGTGGATTAGCTGTTCATTTAACAAAAAAGAAAAGACATTCCTTATAAGATATCTGAAGAAGAAAGATTCAGTAGATTTTTAACCTTTATTTTATAATTTATTTTTATGAAAACTCCTGAACTGATGGCTCCTGTCGGAAATTTTGAGATGCTAAAAGCTGCGGTAGATGCGAGAGCAGATGCTGTTTACTTCGGCGTTAGAAATTTTAACATGAGAGCTAATGCTAAGAATTTTTCCAAAGAAGATCTGAAAGAGATAACTAAATTCTGCCATAAAAACAAAGTTAAAGCATATTTGACTTTGAACATCATAATTTATGAAGACGAGCTGAAAGGAGTTAAAGACCTATTAAAGAAAGCTAAAGAAGCAGATATAGACATGATAATCTGCTGGGACTTGAGCGTGATAAAATTAGCTAAAGAATTAAATTTGAATATATGCGCTTCAACCCAGGCTTCTATTTCAAATTCTGAAGCTGCAAATTTCTACCAAAAATTGGGAGTTAAGAGGATTGTTCTAGCAAGAGAATGCTCCTTTGACCAGATAAAAGAGATCAGGAAAAAAACGGATCTTGAGATTGAAGCTTTCATACATGGAGCAATGTGTGTTTCAGTTTCTGGCAGATGCTTTTTATCGCATCATTTGTTTAACAGAAGCGCAAACAGAGGAGATTGCCTGCAGCCTTGCAGAAGGGAATATTTAATCGTTGATAAAGAAGAGAATGGCAACGAGCTGATTCTTGGAAAGGATTATGTAATGTCTGCAAAAGATCTGTGCTCAATAAAATTCATAGATAAACTGATTGAAGCTGGAATAGATTCTTTTAAGATTGAAGGGAGGAAAAGATCTCCTGAGTATGTTTTCAATGTTACAAAAGTATACAGAGAAGCAATTGATTTGTATTTTGAAAATAAATTAAATGAAAATAAGAAAGAAGAATTATTTTTAGAATTAAAAAAAGTTTTTAACAGGGGATTTTCAGAAGGATTTTATTTTAATAAACCGAATGAGAAAGATTTTGCTGAAACAAGGAACAGCGTTGCTACAACAAAAAAAGAATACATTGGAAAGATAACTAATTATTTTGACAAGATTAAAGTTGCTGCCGTGAAAATTGAATCCGGAGAATTGAAAATCGGAGATAAAATATTAATTCAGGGAGAGAAGACTGGAAATTTGGAAATTAATATCAAAGATTTGAGACTCGATGATAAAAGAATCAGGAAAGCTGAAAAAAATCAGGAGATTAGCTTCCCCTGCTTGGAAGTAAGAAAGAATGACAAGGTTTATTTAGTTAAAGAGAATAAATAATCTTGATGAAAATAAAAGATTATGTTAATTTGTTTTTTATTACATTAGTAATTATAATCATCTTTACTGTTTTGGATTATTTTACCCATCAACTAAGTCCGGAGTATTCTGTTCCAGGATATTATTTTACAAATAAAATTATATTTGGAATTTTAATCGGATTTATTGCTTTGATTTTTTTAAATAAAATTAACTGGGGAAAAAGAGCTCTGTTAATGTCCTTGATTGTAAGTGTTTTACTGCAAACAAGATATTATCTTGAAAGTTATCCTAAAAAATTTATTTGGGAGTTTATGCTGTTTCATTTCTTAATGCTGATAATCAGTTCATTTATCGTGTTTTATATTTATTATAAAAATAAGAGAGTTAAATTTTGGCAGTAAATTAGTTTTCACTTAATAATTCCAGAATTTTATCTAATTTTTCATTGATTTCACTCAAGCCTCTTGAAGAAATATTATTTCCTGATCCTTGATTTTTGTTATTTCTGAAACAGTCATCGCAATAAACAGACTTTCCTGCAGTTGGTCTGAAAGGAACTTCACATTCTTTACCGCATGCATCGCATGTTGCAGTGTGCTTTGCCTGATGCTCGGAAGTTCTAGGCCTGAAGTCTCTTCTTGAAGATCTGTCTGAATTTCTTCTTGGGCCGTTCCTGCTTGGCTTTCTTCTTCCTTTACTACTATGATCTTCAAAATTAAAATCTCTCATAATTATTAATCCTTAAAATCAGTTTATAAAATTATGCCTAACTGCTGACGCTGATGGACAACAAAGTTTTCCATGAGCTTTTCCTTCTTAGCTAATAACTATTATGTAAGAACTAATCTATGACGTGCTGTGTTGCACAACTCAAAAAAGCTCGACGAGAAGATATATAAAGAATTGTTTGAAACTCTGAAATTATGAAAATTAAAATAGTTGCTGAGGATAAGAAAAAAGGTAAGGTGGAGATTCCCTTATCTATAAAACAGATTAGAGATATTTATGATATGGGTTATTGGATAGATACTGATGATTTGAAATTTCATAAAGCAGATAAAAACTTTTATAATTTTCATCATAAATTGACTTTTTTGGTTCATGATGTTATTGACGATGGCGGAATAGGAAGATTTGTAGATGGAAAATACAAAAGATTAAAAGAAAAGCATTATCATGTTAAGAAACCTAAATGGAAAAAATAGCTAATCTATCTTTTGTTAAAGTTTAAATAAAAACTTGTTTT
>Ga0209541_10011408_pt1 | contig 13924 bp, 13 predicted proteins | sample RifCSPlowO2_01_FD_184027 | JGI IMG/M metagenome (GOLD analysis project Ga0209541, IMG submission 184027) | Groundwater microbial communities from Rifle, Colorado - Rifle CSP2_plank lowO2_0.1 (SPAdes) (version 2) | ecosystem: Environmental > Aquatic > Deep subsurface > Groundwater | place... | reverse complement strand
ATTAAATGCCAAAAAACATTATGGTTGATTAGAAAAATAATAGAAAACTATGGGGGGGGCGAACTCAAGAAAGGAATGCCTTTAGGCAATCTGACCTCCCAATTTTTTGCTAATGTTTATCTCAATGAATTAGATAAATACATTAAACACGAACTAAAATGTAAGTATTACATCAGATATGTAGATGACTTTGTAATTTTGCATAATTCTAAAGAACAAATTGAAATTTGGAAATGTGATATTGATAAATTCCTAAAAGATAGATTAAAACTTGAGTTACACAGAGATAAGTCCAAAATAATTCCTTTATCAAGGGGAATAGACTTTGTGGGATTAGAAATTTTTATCATCATAGGCTTTTAAGGAAAAGAAATGTTAGGAAGATGAGTTTAATTATCAGTAAGTACAAAAAAGAAGAAAGCTCTAAAGAAAGACTATTTGAAAGTTTTCAAGGCTGGAGTGCTTATGCTAAATGGGCTAATAGTTACAAGCTAAGGAAAAGACTAGAAAGAAATATTAATCCCTTGTAATTAGGCCTACCAATCGCTTTTTTCGAAACGTTTTTATAACTACTTCTTAGATTTTCTCTAATGAGAATAATTCCGATAATAGGGGCATTAATATCATTTGCCATAGTAATGTTTTTTATTCCAAAGCTAATCAAATACCTAAAGAAGATAGGCATAGTAGTAAAAGATCAAAACAAGCAAGATAAACCATTAATTCCTGTTTCTGCAGGTCTAGTTGTCGTTGGGGGGATGATAGGTGGTTTAATGAGCTATGTGTTCATTCAAACATTTTTTTACAAAGACTCCTCATCTTTACTCCTAACATTCGCAGCTACAACTTCTTTGCTATTGGTAACATTAGTGGGGTTTATAGATGATTTGCTAGTAAACAGATCAAAAGACAGAACATCAGGATTAACACAATGGCAAAAGCCTTTATTGACAGCAGCTGCAGCAATACCTTTAATGGTAGTTAATGCAGGAACATCAGTAATGTGGTTTCCTTTTATAGGAGAAGTTAACTTTGGTTTAATCTACCCTTTAGTTCTAATTCCTCTAATATTTATAGGCTCTTCAAACATGGTCAACATGCTAGCAGGATTCAACGGGTTAGAGGCAGGTTTAGGTCTGATTTATATAGGAAATCTCGGACTATACGCATATCTCAACAATAGGCCATTAGCAGCACTTATTGCAGCAGTAACCTTTGCATCTTTATTGGCATTTTATTATTATAACAAATATCCTGCAAAAATATTTCCAGGAGATTCACTAACCTATTTTTTAGGAGCTTCTTTAGCAACAATAGCAATTGTGGGTAACATAGAAAAAGCAGCATTGATAGTTTCAATACCATTTTTTATAGAATTTTTCTTAAAAACCCGAGGTAAGTTTAAAAAACAAAGTTTTGGTCATTACGAAAATGGGAAAGTTAAGTCACTATATGATAAAGTTTATTCTATACCTCACTTCTTTACAATAAAGGGAAGATTTACAGAAAAGCAAGTGGTATACTTAGTTTTATTGATAGAACTAATCTTTGCAGGATTAGCGTGGGTGGTATAGTTGATAAAAAAAATAAGATCTATCTTGCTTAAAGGGTATTCAAAAGATAAAAGCCTAGTAAGGGACAGTTTTATTCTTTTTATAGCAACAATGATCATCAACATAATGGGATTTGTTTTTCATTTTTTCATGGGCAGAGCCTTAGGCCCAAGCAGTTATGGGGTCTTAGGAGCCTTGATGTCTTTGCTATTCCTGCTTGTAGTCCCAACTGTAACAATACAAACAACATTAACAAAATTTGTTTCAGAGTTAAATGCAGAAAAGCAATACGGCAAAGTAAAACACCTTCTTACAAGCATGCTGAAAACTTTTTCAATTATTTCCCTAATAGGTTTAATAATCTATATCTTTCTTAGCAAGCCAATAGCTTCTTTCTTGCACATCCCAGTAGCACCAGTACTTATCTTTGGTGGTTTTCTTGTTTTTGCTTTGTTATTGCCTATTTCAAGGGGAGTGATGCAGGGGTTGCAGTGGTTCAAAAATTTAGGAATTAATATGGCATTCGAAGGAATATCAAAAGTGGTTATAGGGATCTTTTTAGTAATGATTGGTTTAGGGGTAAATGGAGCAGCATATGCAATATTTATAGCATTCATGATCTCATTTTTCATAACATACTTCCCATTAAAAAAGATTTTAGAGCATAAAACAGAAAAATATTCTTTAAACCAAGTATATGCATACCTCTTGCCCGTAACATTGACATTATTACTACTTACTTCATTTTACAGCATTGACATCTTATTGGTAAAACATTTCTTTGATCCAGTATCTGCAGGCCATTACGCAGCAGTTTCTCTTATAGGCAAGACTGTATTCTTTGCAACTATCGCAATAACCCAGGTGATGTTTCCAAAAGTTTCAGAATTATTCAATCAAAAAAAGCCTCATAAAAAACTCCTAACAAAATCTCTTTTCTTAATATCTCTTATAGGGATCCCAATGTGTATTGTTTATTTCATCTTCCCAGATGTAGCGGTAAAAATGTTCTTTGGAAGTGAGTATCTGGACGCTACAAATTTACTTTGGAGATTTGCAGTATTTATGTTAATGTTTTCTTTTACATATACGATAGCAATGTACAATCTTTCAATAAATAGGCTTAAATTTCTTTTTGTCTTATTGTTATTTAGCATAATAGAAGCATTAGCGATATGGTTTTATCACACCAGCTTGTTACAAATAGTGACTATATTAATGGGCATAGGTTTTGTAATGTCAACAGCAATGTTTTTAACAACATTATTGAGAAAGAATGAGTACTAAACTATCAATAATAATACCTGCATATAATGAAGAAAAAAGGATTTCTAAAACTCTTGAACTTTATTTGAATTATCTAAAAGGAAAAAAAAATTTTGAAATTCTTGTTGTTATAAATGGCTGTACCGATAACACTATTGGTGCTGTCAGCAAGATAGCAAGGAAGAATAAAGAAATAAAATTTGTTGATATTGGCAAGGTCCCTAGTAAAGGAGCTGCATTACTTGAAGGATTTAAAAGGGTAGAATCAGAACTGATAGGCTTTGTAGATGCAGATCTTGCTACAGGACCAAGTGCATTCTATGATTTAGTAAAGAATATGCAGGATTATGATTGTGTTATAGCTTCCAGATGGATAAAAGGAGCAAAAATGGAACACCGCCAGCCAATAACCAGAATAATTGCTGGCAGAACATTTAACCTGTTGGTTAACTTATTCTTTAACCTAAGAATCAATGATACCCAGTGCGGAGCAAAATTATTCAAAAAACATGCAATAAAAAAGATTCTCCCTTATATTGGCAAAACAACGGGATGGGCGTTTGATGTAAACCTTCTTTACGCTCTAAAAAGAGAGAAGTTTAAGATAAAAGAAATACCTACTGAGTGGAATGAGCCAGGAGGATCTCATGTAAGGTTAAAAACAATTTTTGAGATGTTCTTGGCAATTATCCGGTTAAGATTGGTATACTCTCCGTTTAGGTTTATAGTAATAGTCTTGAATAAGGTAAAAAATGTCATATAAATTTTCTTTAGTAATAGCTTTAGCACCAGAAAGAAAGATAGAAGTTCTTGATTCTTTAAAGGAAATGGATTACGATCCTAAAAAGTACGAGGTAATAGTTGAAGTGGGAAAAAATCCATCTGAAAATCGTAATAGGGGAATACAAAAAGCAAAGGGAGAAATAATTGCTTTTATTGATGATGATGCAAGAGTGAATAAAGATCTTCTTAAAAATGCAGAGGAATTTTTTAATCAACATCCAGAAATAGATGTTGTAGGCGGTCCACAACTAACACCTAAAGATGATTCTTTTTTTGCAAAAGCTACAGGATGTGCACTTTCCTCATTCTTCGGAACATATACTATGAGCAACAGATACAGGCTAGGCGAGTTAAGTCTCAATGCAGATGAAACTAGTCTAACCTCAGCAAATTTTTTTGTAAGAAGGAAAGTATTCAAAAAAATAGGAGGATTCAATCCCCTTCTTTTTCCAGGAGAAGATCCAGAACTTATCACAAGAATGAAACAAAATGGAATAAAAGTTGCCTATTCCCCTTCAATAATAATTTATCACAGAAGAAGAAGCGATTACACCTCTTTTTGCAAGCAATTTTTTAAGTATGGCAAAGTAAGAGTATTAAAAGAAAAGATAAACAAGAAAAAAATAGGATTAGTATTTCTTACTCCCTCTTTGTTTACGTTATACCTAATTCTTGTAGTCCCACTTACAGTAATCCATAAGATATTTCTACTCCCTTTAGCCATTTACTTTATCATAGCTCTAATTTTTTCAATTGCCATATCTCTAAGAAAAAATATTCTTTATTTGCCCCTATTACCTTTCATTTTTCTTTCCATTCACGCTTCATATGGTCTAGGAATGCTTTACTCCATGTTAAAACCAAAAAAATAGGTTTAAATAGCTTTAATGATAAAATTTCTTATGAAATTTCAGAAGGTTCTTTTTATTGCACCAGCAACAGAATTTGGAGCCTATCCTCCATTAGGAATCCTTAGTGTAGCTGCATACTTAAGAGAAAAAGGATTTGAAGTAGGGGTAACAGATTACTCAGGATTAAAATTAACCAAAGAAAAGGTTAAAAGAGACATTTCCAAGTTTAATCCGGACATAGTAGCTATAGGCGTTCTGACAGGTCCTGGATTAACAAGGGCAATAATGGTAAGTGATATAGCAAAAGAACTTAATAAAATTGTAGTTTGGGGAGGACCACATCCAACGATATTACCACACTTAACATTAAGCCATCCAGCAATAGATGCAGTGATAATGGGAGAGGGAGAATACTCTTTAGAAGAATACTTAGCATATCTTAATGGATCAAATCAAGAGCCAAAAGGAATGGGATTAAAGATAAGTAACAAGATAAAAATAACCCCCGCCCAAGATAAGTTCATTGACATAAACACAAAACCAATGCCAGCTTGGGAATTAATAAAAGATATAGACAAGTACTTTCCTTATTCTAAGTATAATTATGTTTTACTGGAAGCAAATAGGGGCTGTCCCTACAAATGTGGTTTCTGCCATCATGCAAATGAGGATGTAAAATCTTATGGAGGAAAATTCAGAAACTTGAGTGCTAAGAGATTATTAGAACAATTCGATTATGTAAAAACACTCACCAAAAAGCACATTTCAAGAATGGACATTGGAGGAGACATGCATCTAACAAACCAATCATTTACAGAGCAGTTTGTAAAAGAACTAAAAGAATCAGGAAGGCATATAGGATGGCATACAGTAAGCAGATTTGATGTTATGACTGAAAAAATGGTTGATTTAATATCTGATGCAGGATGCGAAGGAATAATGCTTGGTTGTGAATCAGGAAGTCCAAGGATCCAGAGAATGCTGGGCAAAACAATAATCTTGGATAAAGCAAAAAAAATCACTAAAAAGCTCAGAGACAGTGGGATAATGGTTACAATTACTTACATGATGGGGCATCCCGATGAAACTTCAGAAGAAATTAATCTAACAAAAAAATTCATGAAAGAGATATCTGCAGATCAAAACTTGTTACAAATATATAGACCTTTCCCAGGTACACCTTACTTTGATCTATGTTTGCGTGAAAACAAGCTACAGATGCCCAAATCTCTGAAAGAGTATGTTACTTTTGGGGTTCTAGGCCATCATGCAAATATTTCAAAAGTCCCAGTTTCAGTTTTATTGAGGGAGTTTTACAAAGAAAATGCATATGAACAAACAAGATACTTTATCAATCAACAAAGATTTTTCTTAAAAAAACAGATGTATGACCAATTCTTTGATCATTTCAAAAATAATAAATTTACTTTCAAAATAAAAGAGTTTCTAACTGTCTCAGCAAGATGATAGCCGTAACCGGAGCAACAGGATTTTTAGGAAGGCATTTGGTAGCAAGACTAAGAAACAAAAATATTAAATGTTTGGTAAGAAAAGAAGATCACGGATTTAAAAAAGTAAAAGTAATAAAGGGAAACCTTAATGATAAAAAAGCTTTAGATACTCTGGTTAAAAATGCAAAAGTTGTTATACATTTGGCAGCTGTAATAGACCACAAAGATAAGGAAGAGTATAAAAAAGTTAATATAGAAGGCACAAAAAACCTCATAAACGCATGCAAAAACAATAAGGTAAAAAGGCTTATTTTTGTAAGCTCTATGGCTTCTACAAAAACATATTTGGATGATTATGGCAAAAGTAAGTCAGAAGCAGAGAATTTATTATTAAACTCCGGGTTGGAAGTGACAATACTAAGGCCTTCTTTCATATATGGAAAAAACAGCAACAGTATGCAAAAACTCTTGGAATTTCTGCACAAATTTAAAGTCATACCCATAGTAGGCGATGGAAAATACAAGTTCAGACCTGTCCATGTAGATGATGTTATAACTGCTATTACATTATGCATAAACAGTAAAAAAGCAATAAACAAAACATATGATATTCTGGGAAAAACAGAATTAACTTTCAATGAGTTTATCGATCTAGTTTGTAAAAAATACAATATTAAAAAGCGAAAAGTTCATATACCTATATCACTATGTTTGCCTATAAGCTCAATAGGTTCTCTTATTACTAAGAATTTTCCATTAAAGAAAGCCTTTGTTTTAAGTATAAAATCTGGCACAACAGGCAGCATAGAGCATGCAGAAAGGGATTTAAGTTATAAGCCTATGAGCTTTTCAGAGGGGTTGAAAAAATAAATGCTATACACTCATATTCTCAGAAGAAGCATATCATGGAGATATCCTGTTAGGGTTTTGGAAAATGCATGGTATGCAATGCGCTCTGCACCTACAGCACCAACACCCTTTAAACTAAAACTGGAAAACACCACAGTTTGTAATCTCAGGTGCAACATGTGCCCCCATGGAGTTGGCTTAAAAAGGCCTATAGGCTCATTATCTTATGAAAATTACAGGCATATTTTTGATCAGATTTATCCTTGTTATTTGAACCTAACAGGGATAGGAGAACCTTTATTGAACAAAGATATTTTCAAGATAATTGCGCATGCAAGGTCAAAAAGAACTTTTGTAAAACTTGACTCTAATGCTACCCTGTTAAATAGGGAAAACGGAATAAAAATGCTCAATGCTTCTCCCAACATATTATCGATTTCCATAGATGGTATGAAAAAAGAAACATTCGAAAAGATAAGAGTAAGGGCAAATTTTGAAACAGTAATACAGAATACAGAAAATTTCGTCAAATTAAAAAAAGAATTAAAAAAAGAAGATACAAAAATTCATACATTCATGGTAGTTCAGCAAGACAATCTTATGCAATTGCCAGAATACATAAGGTGGGCAGGTAAAATCGGTGTAGACTCAATAAATGGAACATTTGTTATTCGTTTAGGAATGAATGAAAACAAGGATATCGGGTTAGACTCTTGCTCACCTGAAGATATTAAAAGGGTAAGAAAAGAAACAATAGAAGCTCTAAAAGATGCAAAAACAGAAGTAAGAATAGGAAACTTAGTCAATTTTCTTTATAAATTTGAGAATATTCAGGGTGAGAGTGTAAATAAAGGCCATAACATGATGGCAGCATGTTATTTGCCATGGTACACCCCTTATATAACATGGGACGGAAATGTATGTCCTTGTGATTTTTATGCTGAAAATGAAATAGTTTTTGGTAATGTGTTTGAAGAGCCTTTTATGAAAATCTGGAATAATGAAAAAGCAAGAGCATTCAGAAAGCAATTAATAAAGAAAAGAGTAGGCATCTGTGCATCCTGCGGGGTCAATGAAAATATCCTTTATGACAAATACAAGTTTATCAATAAAATGCCTATAGTTCAAAAATTAACACATAGAAAGCATTAAAATTCTTATTTTCTTATACGCTATATGGAAAAACTTCCCAAGGTCAGTTTTATTATCCCCACTTATAACGGCAAAAAATTAGTAAAACGTTGTTTAAATGCTATTCTCTCCCAAAAATATCCAAGAAAGAATATAGAAATCATCGCAGTTGACGGAGGCAGTATCGATGGCACTTTAGAATTATTAAAAAAATATCCAGTTAAGATTATTAACAACAAAAAAAGGTTTCCAGAAGGAAAAGGGATGGGCAAATCTCAGGGCGTTAAAGCAGCTAAAAATGAACTAATTGTTTTTGTGGATCAAGACAATGAAATTCAAGGTGATTCTTGGCTGTTAAACATGGTTGAGCCTCTGATAAAAGACAAAGAAATAATTGGTTGTGCCTGCAAATTGAAAGTAGAAAAAAGAGATAATATCACAAATCGCTATCTAAGCTTGGTTGGTACAGATCCATTTGCAATTTATCGTTCTATAGAAGGGAGAATGGCTTTAAATAAAATCAACTTAAAAGATGAAGGCAATTACTTTACCTATATAATAAAAACAGAAAACTGTTTATGCACGGGGGGAAATTGTTTTATTATAAGAAAAAAGTTACTGAATGAAATTCATGGCTATACCCAAGATGTAGAAATGATATATGAACTAGCTTCAAGAGGAAAAAACAAATTGGCCATACCAAAAAATGCTTATACCCATCATTTGACAATTAATAATTACCTAGAATTCTTAAAAAAAAGAAACTTTTGGGCAATGCACCAAAGATCCAAGAACCTGGAAGGAAGGAAATATTCATGGGAGCCAAAAACTTTTAGGGAGTATAAAACATTTTTATCATTTTTCATAAAAGCTATAACCATAATCCCGAACTTTATTATCTCTTTAAAGTGTTATATCAAAACTAAAGAATCTGCATGGTTACTGCATGCTCCCTCTGTATTTTTAATCACATTAATATATGCAAAAGTAGGGTTCCAGGGAATGTTTAAGAAAACCTTATAAAAGTAAAGCTCCTTTTAAAATAATGAAAAAGACGCGTGTTCTATTCGTAATTCCTCCATTAAGAGGGGATTTAAGAGCGGGAATTAGAAATGTTAAAATCCCTTTAGGAGCAGCTTATTTAGCAGCATATTTAGAGAAAAATGGTTTCTTTGTCAGAATCATAGATGCTTTGGCGCATTATGACCAAGTAAAAAAAATCGGAAAAAACATGTATCACGTTGGTTTGGATTATCAAGAAATAGAAAAGAGAATGCGTGAAATTAAGCCAGATGTTGTAGGGATTAATTGCGGTTATACAGCCTATGAACAAGATGCTTTTGAAATAGCAAATTTGGCTAAAAAAGTAAACCCAAATTGCTTAGTTGTTTTCGGAGGAGCACATTCTTCAGCCAATCCTTCATCAGTATTCAAAAATCAAAATGTTGATTTAATAGTTTATGGAGAAGGAGAGTTTACATTTAATGAAGTAGTTTCCAAATATGAAAATAATGAGCAATTAGTAAACATAGAGGGGACAATTATCAGAAGCAAGGAAGGTCCAATAAAAAATAAACCCCGAGAATTCATAAAAAATTTAGATGAATTACCTTTCCCCGCTAGGCATTTGCTCCCTATGGAGCGTTACATTAATCATCCAGACAGCTCTTTATGGGCTATGCGAGGAAGAAGCACTGACATAATCACAAGCAGAGGCTGCCCTCAACATTGCTCTTTCTGCTCAATATTTACTGTGTGGGGTAGAGTTTGGCGCTCAAGGTCTCCTAAAAACGTGGTAGATGAAATAGAGCATATAGTTAAGACTTACAAGGTAACACAATTTAGGATACAAGATGATAATCTTGCTGTATCTGGTAAAAGAATCAAGGAAATATGCGAAGAAATAATAAAAAGAAAACTCGATATAAAATGGTACACCCCAAATGGAATTGCTATATGGACCTTAAATGAAGAAATTTTAACTTTAATGAAGAAAGCGGGTTATTACTTGGCCATATTTGGTATTGAATCTGGTAATGAAGAAACTTTAAAATATATTGACAAGCCTATTAACTTGAAATATGCTAAAAAAATAATAGCAACTTGCCATAAGCTAGGAATATGGACTTGCTCTACATTTTTAATCGGCTTTCCGCATGAAACAAAAAAACATATTAGAGATACAATTGAATTCGCTAAAAGTTCAGGCTTGGATTTTGCACAATTTTACGTAGCTCAGCCTTATGCTGGAACTCCTCTTTATGAAAAATTTGAAAAAGAAGGCTTACTAGATGAAGGAATAAAAGAGTCAAGCAGCCTTGGTGCATCTCAATACAAAACTCATTATTTCACAGGAAGTCAATTGCAAGAAATACAAAGACAAGCTTATGCAGAATTTATGCAGCATAAAATAAAATCATTAACAAGTCCAAGATTTATTATGAATACAATTTTACCAAAAAATAAGTCAATTGAAGAAGTAAGGTATAGTGCTAAAATAGTTAAAAACTTAGTTAGCCAAAAAGTTAGTTCCGTATTCATTAAAGATGAAGAAGATTTGGCTTAGTTAATCTTAAATATTTCTATATGTTGAAGCCTATGTGAAAGACTATAAATCAGATAAAATAAAAATTCAAGAAAAAATAAAAGGCATAGAGAATAAATTAAAAAATAACAAATTAGATTTGCGAGGATATTATATAGAAGTAAGATCAATTGTAGAAGAATTAGACAAAACGTTAATACCTGAATATTTCCCATCTTTTTCTAAAATGGTGCCGTCTTTTTTAGTAGAAAGGTTCAGAGGATTCGGCAAAAACGAAATAATGACGGTTGGGGTGAGAGCAATAATTCCTTATAAAAAATCTAACAGAACCTACGATAAGAATAAAATATTACTGCAGTTAAGATCAGATGTAAAAGTTTGGGGCATACCCTCTGGTATGGTGGACATGGGAGAGAAGTCAATAGAAAATGCTCTCAAAAGAGAAGTTTTCGAAGAGACAGGGTTAAACGTATTGAATTACAAACTAATCGCAAAAACTACAAATAGAGCATATACCCGTTTTACATATCCAAATGGGGATAAAATAAGATCTTATGACGACATGTTTGAAATAACAGACTACACAGGAGAAGTGAGATTAGATAAAACCGGTGAAGGGTTAAACCTAAAATTTTTTCACATTGACAAAATGCCAAAAAATTTCTTAGATTTTCATAAAATTCCATTAAAACAATATAAAGAATATCTTAAGACTGGAAAAGTTATAATCGGTTAGATTTAAAAAGTTTTCTTTCCTAAAAAGTAGTGTTATAAGCTGGAATTCAAGATGGTACTGGTAATGTTTGATATTGGAAATGTAGTTATTGAATGCGAACACGCAATTACTCACAGAAGATTACAAGCATATGGGGTTCCGAAAGAAGTAACTGGAAGATTTTTTGATGACGATTTCTTGGATTTTGCTAGAGGAACGTTAACACCTGAGCAGTTTTATGCGAGATTGGCTCCAAAAGGTATAAACATTACATTTGAGCAAGCCAAAGAAGCGTTTCAAAATCACCTTTATGCTGTAGACAAAAAGGTAGTAAAAATCTTAGAAGAATTAAGAGATTCTCTTCCAGAAGGAGATCTGGGATTTTTAACAGATTGTAACATCTGGCAGGTTGAGAAAGTAGAAGGTCCAAACGGTTTAATTAACTTCAGTAATTACTCCCCTATTGTATTTAGATCATGTGAAATAGGTATGATAAAGCATGACAAAGGATTGTTTCCTTATGTAACAGAAAAACTAGGAAGAAAGCCTTCAGAAATACTGCTTATAGACGATAATCCTGGAAATAATGCAATGGCAGAAAAGTATGGGGGGCAAACTTTACTGTACAGATATCCTGCTCAACTTAGGCACGATTTAGAAGAAAGAAGAATTTTAAGGAGGAATTAAAAATGTTTGAAGAACAAGAAAATCTATTATTTGCCGAATATCGGAAAGCTTTAGCTGAAAAGGGGAAAGTAAGCGCGAGAGAATATCTCACTGCAGTTTATGAAATGAGAAGAAAATTAGACAAGTTAGTACTCCCTACAATGAATGTAAATCCAGATGGAATAGCTACACACAATATCATGAGGTTCATAGGTTATGGCCCAGGAACAATGATGCCAAATAGTGGAATTAGAGGAATGATTCCTGAAAGAGATGGTTATGGATATAATCCAAGAAGGGTATTATTACAAAGAAGAGCCGATAGTGGAGAGTGGGGGATTCCTTCAGGATTTGTAGATCTAACAGATATAGACGAAGCTTCAGCTTTCGTAAGAGAAGCTAGAGAAGAAGCAGGAATTACAGTTATCGAATTAGATTTAGTAGCAAGAACAAGTAGATTGGAGCGGTGTACTCACACATATCCTAACGGGGATAAGATTAGGGGAAATGACAACTTATACAGGGTTCTTAGATATGAAGGAGAGCCAAATTTAACAGGGGACAAAGGAGAAGAAAGTAAGGGATTAAGGTTTTTTAGTATTGATAGCCTACCTGACCCATTTGTAGAAATGCATAGATATCCTGTAGAATTATACATGAGGCATCTAGAAACAGGAAAATTCATTATGGGATAACCCCCCCAACTTTTTATTTCTTTTTTAATACTTAATCCTATATATCATAATTATAGGTCTCTGTTCCTGGCTTGTAACAGGTTTCCCCTCTGCATCAAATATAGCAACAGGTTCAAATCTCTCAGGATATTTTCCAGGATACTCATAAGTCCAAGGCAAAGATTGAAAATACCCTGTAACAACTAAATAAGTAGGCTTTAATTCATCAATTACTTCAAAGGTTCCATTATCATAAAGACCAAATCCTCTAGTAGGTCTATCCACCCAGTAAGTCATCTCAGCATGGATGTTATTGCTCAAAATCCACTGTCCTTTAGCACTATTAGCTTTGATCCATTCAGCAGCACTCTTAATGCCTGCCTGATCATTTTTCTGGCCATTTAAGATTGCATGTGCCTGTGCAATTTGAGAAACAGATCCAACAAATAATAAAATACCCAATACAACAATAACCGCAACTGAAGAATACTGTTTGAAAATTTCATAAATCCAGATAATCCCACGAGCAACAATCAAGAATATTGCAGGAGCAGCAAACATCTGCCATCTTGGATCTCCTAAATCTCTTTGAATAACAACAAAAAACATTATAGTGGCAACAACCATTAAAACCGTCATTAAGTCAGCATTCAACTCTTTGCTTTTGTTTTTAACAACCAAATCAATTCCCAGAAGAAACTTCAAGCTTATGATCAAGCCAACAAAAAATAATAGGTAAAATATGAAATCTTGGCCTCCACCAAAAAATAATTGAGGAGACAAATAGGTCTTAATTACAGAAAAAACATTCCACGCCAGAGGCTTTGCTGCAGCAGCCTCAGCTCCAGCCCCATATTGTCCTAACCAAGGTAAATAGCTTCCATAATGTAACTTGCCCCAAATAAAATAAGGCAAAACTGCCAATACTAAAAATAATCCAGCAAACCAAATTTGTTTATGTTTAAGAAATTTATATTGTTCAGTTATTAACAGATACAATCCTATAATCCCAATAACTAATAGATTAGACAACCTTGTCATAAAGCCTAGTCCTAAAAATACACCGCATAAAAATAAATAGAAGGTATTTTTCTTTTCTACATTAACATAACCTTTCCAGAAAAAGTAAATTGCAGCCAATCCTAAAGCACCAGCCAATAGATCGGAATGCGCTCTTGCAATATTAACCAAAAACATCCATGAAACTGCAGCTAATAAGGCAGCAATTAATCCAACTTTCTTATCATAAAGCTCTTTTCCTAATAGGTAAGTAAATACAACTATAAACAAAGAGGGTACTACAACTGTAAAAAATCTAATTAACAATTCATTAAACCCAAGTTTAAAGAATAAAGCAATTAACAGCATGAAAAATGGAGGTCTTGCAGCTTCAACAGCCCATAATGTGTCACCAAAAGCCCAATATCTTCCAGCAGCTAG
>Ga0209541_10011407_pt1 | contig 13927 bp, 17 predicted proteins | sample RifCSPlowO2_01_FD_184027 | JGI IMG/M metagenome (GOLD analysis project Ga0209541, IMG submission 184027) | Groundwater microbial communities from Rifle, Colorado - Rifle CSP2_plank lowO2_0.1 (SPAdes) (version 2) | ecosystem: Environmental > Aquatic > Deep subsurface > Groundwater | place... | reverse complement strand
TACTTTTTGGGCTAACTAATGTGATAAATGTTGCAAAGGGAGGGGCCTCCCATGAGCAGTTTTATGACCTTTCGCGAGAGATTAAATTTGAATCAAAGCGGGTGCTGGATTACGGCGTGTTCAATGAGAAAGATACTGACGTTCTTTTGAAAGGATTTCTAAATAAATATGCAGACTATATCGCACAAGAAAAAGTGCTTTTTATTTTTGGGGATGAAGAAAAATTATGGGGTCTTTACTTTATCAATGATACTCTGACCGGAAGTGTTAATATCGGGACTGGGGGGCAGGGAGTAAGCATACCTATGCAGGCCTTGACTAATTTCGCCGCGAACGTGGCGCTTGACCCTGCTACCGACGAGATTGTAGTGGTAATTGATGATGTGAAATATAAATTTCCCCGCCGCGAGGGAAATAATCTGTTTTTTGTAATAATCAAGGAGGAAAATGAAGATTCGTTTGCTAGTGCGGGATAAAAGAGGAATGAGCGTCATTGTTGGATATGTGCTTTTGATTGTTCTAGCCATCGGCATGGCTGCGGCAGTTTATTCTTTTCTGAAGTTTTACGTGCCAAAAGAGCAAGCTAGTTGCCCTGAGAGTATTAGTTTGATTGTCCACAATATGAGCTGTGAGGGAAATGTATTTAGAATCTCACTTGTTAATAAAGGGCTTTTTACCGTCGATGGAGTGTTTATCAAGGTTGGAGAAACAGGACGTACATATAAAAAACTGATTAATTGCCCTGACCCTAATAGCAATTCGATTGAGAATTGCAACATTTACTTTGCTAATGGATATCTGGCAAGCCCATTAAAGCCAGGCAACAGTTGGAGCAGTTCTTTTCCTTACACGCAAGGTGTGGGAATGAGAGAGGTCGAAATCGAGCCACTCGTAGTTCTAAAAAATAGCACGAGAGTTTTATGTGAAAGGGCCGTTATTTCACGCACTATTGAGTGCACGTAACAATTAAAAATACACTTTAACTATATGTGGCATGCATAAGAGGGGAGTCAATCAGGTTATTACTACTGTCTTAATTATTCTTATTGTCCTGCTTATTGTGGTCATTCTGGCTTATAATATCCTCCCTGTTGTTAGGAACATAGACATTTCCTGCCTTGACGCGCTTAAGGCAATTGATTTTAATGATGTTGGATTCAACTGCCGCGTTCCTGCCTCGTCTTACTCGTCGCAACCGCTGGGAGCTTTCTCAATTAGAATATCTAGTGCTCAAATCGTGGGCTTTCAAATCGGATTTGAAGACAAGGGATCTGCAGATACATACGAGGTTCGGCAAAACACAGCTCATCAAGATTTATGTCCTCTCGATGGTGTTTTTGGAGGGTCATTATCAGTTCCTCAGAAAGGAGATGTTTTGACTTATGTTGCAAGAGGGTCTTTTGAAAAAGTCTTTATCTCGCCTATTCTCGCTTCTGGAAAAAAGTGTTTCAAAGAGGCGCGAAAAGAACAATCATTTAATGTCGCATGTGTTGATCCTCAAGTAAAGGCACGCATATTGCATTGTGTGGGGCCTGGACCTGAGCCGTTTTGCGGTGATGGAATAGTTAACGAGGGAGAGGAATGCGACGGCGATAATCTTGCCGGGCAGATGTGTACGACGATTCCGGGCGGATTTACAGGAGGCACTCTTAAATGCTATCCTGCTGGAAGCAATTCTGAAGGTCAAGAGGCATGTACTTTTGATAACAGCAGCTGCACGACTGCGCCTCCACTGCCTCGGTGCGACCTTACTCACGCCGCGTGGAGCGTGAGTGAAGCAACTGAAGGGGAAGTTGTTCAACTTGAAGTGGATGGAACGGACTGCAACGGCCAATCGATTTCGTTTGATATTCTGGAATATGATTCTGGATTGCCTGATGATCCTGTAAACAATAGCTTGAGAGCGATGTTTGTAGGAAATCGTGCCACGGCTCTTTGGACAACTACTTGGACTGATGATGGATTATTTGGATTAGGCAACCCTCCCGAATATTACTTTAAGGCGCGTGTTGAAGATAGCGATCCTGAAGAGATTATTGCCAGCCCCTATGGCATCAACGAGCCAGATATGCTCGAGGTGCATCGAGCGAGCGCATCCTGTCCTGATGGAGTAGTTGATGAGGGAGAGGAATGCGATGATGGTAATACGAATAACAATGATGCGTGCACGAACACTTGTCGTGACGCTGAATGCGGGGATAATTTGTTGTGGACTGCACAATGCACAGGAGTGCAGTGTGAGGAATGCGATGGAAATACGCAGATGTGTGTTGCTAATAATTATAATGGGTTTCAGACGTGCACTAGCACGTGCACGTTCGGCGCGTGCACAGCGACTGAGTGGTGCGGAGATGGAATGGTTAATGGAAATGAACAGTGCGACTTAGGAAGTAACAATGGAGTAGTTTGTAATGCGCCATATGGGGGAAGCTGTAACTATTGCACGGCTCAATGCAATAGTGGGAGTGTGCAGGGCGGTTATTGCGGAGATGGAATGGTTAATGGAAATGAGGTATGCGATGGAAATACGCAATCGTGCACAATTGGAGGTTCTACTTCGACTGTGCCGCCGAACAGCGGAACTGTTGTAGTTGTATCAGGTCAAGCAATTAACTCTCTTACTGTTGGAGACGCTGACGGCATTCAGGAATGCAATAATGAATGCACGGGTTACGGGGCGTGCCACGCACTATAACAGCCTTGCATATAAATGATTAGTGTTTATGTGCAATATAGTTGTCTGTACATTTTTTAAAATTAATATCTATTTTATTTAAGAAAATCTCTTGAACCAGACAGCAGAGGTTATGGCAAAGACATTTTAAGAAAATCTCATTATCTTGGCTTATTTGCTTCTTACATAGGACATTATTGCCAAATCGTGCTTTTATCATTGAAGAAAAAATAAAAGAGTTCAATAAAAAGTAGTGTAATTTTTTGATAGTAACAAAAGAAAAGCTTAAAAGTAAAGATTATTGATGTTTTCTATGAAATTAATAAATGGACTTGAAAAAATAATCGGAGAAAAAGGCAGAGAAAAACTGGTAAACAATAGATTTTATAATTGGGCGTCTGACATTGCAGCCATCAATCTCTTTTCACTTTCCTTTGCTCTTAACGAAGCTTTTATTGCTGGGATGGACTGGACAGAAGTTGGTAAAACAAGACTTGCAGCTCTTGTAGGAAACACAGTAGTTGGTAGACCCTATGGGATATATAGGGATTGGGTGATGAAAAAGATTCATGTTACGGAAGAAAGTCATTGGGTTAAAAAGTATATTGTTGATGTAGGAACATTTGCAACAGGACAAACCCCATTCTACCTTGGATTTTTAACGATTGCTGGAGCAGATGCTACCGAAATGGTAAAGGCAGCATCTTTTCTAACTCTAGCTGCACCCTTAGTAGGTAGACCTCAAGGATGGGTTTATGATAAAATGAGAGAACAGTTTGGACTTAAGACAGCATATGACAAAGCTGAAAGAAAAGAGTTAGAAGGAAAGATTTAATTATGTGCAAAGCCCACTATAACTAAAACTATAAAAAGCGCATTTACTCATGAGCTCTATGATACTAAAGCGGGGTGTGAGTCCAGTTATTGCTACCGTGCTTCTTGTCACGATTGTTATTGTGCTTGCGGCAATTGTTTTTATCTGGGCGCGAGGTTTTGTAAAGGAAGGAATACAAAAGAGGGGGGAGCCAATTGAGAGGGCGTGTGAGGGTGTTAATTTTGAAGCTTCCGTCGTGCAACAAACTAGCGGTTATACTTTGGAAATAAATAATCGTGCTAATATTCCTTTGTATGGATTTGATGTTAAGATTCTAGGAGAAGGAGAGGTTAAGGTGCATCATGTGCTTGACCAAAGCATTGATATCGGGGGCTCTGCCCAGATAGACCTGCCTGCTGAAGAATTTTCTGGAGTGCAAGATATCATTGTTATACCTATTTTGCTTGGCACAAAGGTCGACGCGCCAGAATCCCATGTTTGCGCTGACCAGTTCGGAGAAGGCGTGACGATTACGAGTGCTTAAAGATGAAATTTGATGACTCGCTTCATTGGCAAAGTTATAAAAATCATAACTGCATACTGGTTAAACTAGAATATGACACGCTGGTACGATGAAGAAGAAGATATCTTGGGGATACGAATCCAAGATAAAGCATATTGGAAAAGTATCGAATTACCTAGCGGCATCGTCATCGACTTATCAAAAGATGGAGAAGTAATCGGCATGGAAATACATAGGGCTAGTAGAATATTCTTAGGCGACATAAAGAAAGTATTAACCGCTGCAAAGGCGCCATAGGGTGTTGGTAATTTCTAGAATCAAACTTATCTTAGTTAGTTAGAAAGGTATAAAAAGCGCATTTGCTTTTCTGGGTGATGGGAGAAAGAAGAGGTGTGAGTCCAGTTATTGCTACCGTGCTCTTGCTTATTTTGACTATTGTTGCTGTTAGCATTCTAGCCGTATTTATCATTCCTTTTGTTAAAGACAGCTTGGGCGGAAGCAAGGGATGCTTTGATGTTTTAGGCGATATTAGGTTTGATAGCGAGAGCAGATATGCATGCTCATATGGAAACGCGACGGGCAATATGACTGGCTTTTCTGTGCGCGTGGATAGCGAGGAAATTATAGGTTTTAGCCTGACATTGTTTAAACAGGGCTCTGCGAATTCATACCGAATTGAAAATGGAACAACTGCTCCAAATGTGGTCGGCAGTATTCGCATGTTGGATGAAAACTTCAACGAGCCAATTACGGTCCCGACGAGTGGAGGGTTAAGGACGTATGTTGCTAAAGGTATTTTTGAGCGGGCTGAAATTAATCCAATTTTACGCAGTGGCAAACAGTGCAACGCACAGGAGGCCATTACCTTTGAAACGTGTACAGATAGAACGGCAATTGACGCTCTCTTCCGCTATTAACTCAATATGAAAAAAGGACAAGTATGGATAGAAACAGTTATTTACACGCTTGTTGGACTCGGGCTTATAGGTGTTGTGCTTGCTTTTATCACGCCTAAAATAAACGAGTATAGAGATAGGGCCGTAATTGACCAGACCATACAATCATTAAACGTTGTTGATGCTAAGGCAAGTGAAGTGCTGCAGGCGCCGTTAAATACGAGAGTTGTTGAATTCACACTAAAAAGAGGGACTCTTACTTTGAATGCAACAAACGAAACTATTTTTTATACTTTGGAAGACAGCCACGTGATTTATTCGGAGCCTGATGAGGTGACTAATATTGGAAGAATTGCTGTTCTTACAAAAGAGGGCAAGAAAACACATACCGTAACTCTAGGTCTTTCTTATTCTTTCGACCTTGATTATCAGGATAATGGGACAGCACGTGTTTATTCTGCGGCTGCAACGCCTTATAAATTCTCTTTCGAGCATCGGGGATTCTCATCCCAGGGAAAGCCCATCGTATTTTTCAGAGAGCTCTCTGGGGCATAAGTTTAAATAAAAAGCTCTGGTTTTAAGATATAAGATGGTGATTCAAGTTAATCTTAATCCTCCTATTCCTGCTCTTATTAGGGTTGAGGATAAGACAAAGATAGATGTACGTTACGCGCTGATAACGCCTTATGCTAATGCACATATTTATTGGGATTCTAAGACGGGGGAACTCGCTTATGAAATTGAGGAACCAATGCTAAAACCGGAAGACAAAGACAACCTTTCTGTAATAGAGGAGGCCATGCTTGAACTTGTTAACATCAACGTTGTCGTTGAAAAAAAGTTTGAGGCCATGATTGAGTATATAGACAAGACTGCCAGGCTGCTAATCCAGGAAATGAACTTGGATGTTTCTGAAGAGAGCTATAAAAAAATATTTTACTATCTTTACAGGGATTTTATTGGATTAAACCAGGTTGATCCAATAATGCGGGATTATTTTATTGAGGATATAGAATGCAACGGCGTCAATACTCCTGTTTATATTGTACATCGCATCTATAGAAATCTTCGGACTAACATTCTATTTAGTGATACTGACGTGCTTGCCAGTTTTGTTGAGAAGCTGGCTCAGAGATGTGGAAGATATATCTCTTATGCACAACCGCTTCTTGACGGGTCGCTTCCTGATGGTTCGAGAGTTAATGCCACATATACTAAAGATGTCACCTCTCGCGGGCCGACTTTCACCATTCGTAAGTTTACCAGGGTGCCTTGGACACCAACACAGTTAATTGCAATGAATACTCTCAGCCCTGAGATGCTGGCTTATTTCTGGCTTTTACTTCAATATAAATCAAACCTTATGATTGCTGGAGGGACGTCATCCGGAAAGACCACGCTCTTAAACGCCCTCGCGTTTTTTGTACCTCCAGATGCGCGCCTTATTTCTATTGAAGACACTCGTGAATTGAATTTGCCGAGGGAAAATTGGCTTCCTGCTGTTGCCCGTACGTCAATTGGCATTGGGAAGGTTGGAGAAGTCGACTTATTTGACTTGCTTAAAAATTCCTTTCGACAGAATCCTGATTATGTTATTGTGGGGGAAGTCAGAGGAAAAGAGGCGTTTGTTCTGTTTCAGGGAATGGCTTCTGGGCATCCAAGTATAAGCACAATTCACGCAGATTCTCTAGATACTTTGATTAGAAGACTGCAAACCCCGCCTATCAACCTTTCTCCGACTTTGGTCAACTCTCTTGATTGCGTGGCGATAATGGCTCATGCCCTTATCAAAGACCATCACACAAGAAGGTTACGCGAGATTGTAGAGGTTGTTAATATTGAGAAAGACGGAACTGCTTTGATTAACACGCCTTTCGTATGGAATCCTGCACAAGATGTGTTTTACTATAAAAAACAAAGCAAAGTTCTTGAGAAGATATCCGCGCGCTTCGGAATCAGCGTTCAGAAATTGCAGGAAGAGTTTGTGCGGCGCTCTGCGCTGCTTTATAGTTTATTTCAACGAAGAGTCTTCGGCTTTGATGAAATAAGAAAAGTCATTAATGACTATTATCGGGACCCCGACTCTGTGCTTAAGGCTTATGGCGTGAGTTGAAAGATATATAAAGATTAATCATGTTTTTATGCCATGCCGAATGGTGATATGGCCCTTGTAATGCAGGTTTTGAAAACCATGGAAGATGCAGCACACAGGCTTGAAGATGCTTATCAAAAAAAAGACGCTGTACAGCTTGAGTCGATAAAAAAAGAACTTCTTGCGCTGAATACGGCCTTGGAGAGACTCCTATGATTGGGGAAATAAAACAAAACATCGCAATAGAGCAGGATATGGCACGCGAGCTCGCACTATTTATTGGCAAACTCGATGAAGTAAATGCTGCAGATAGGGCGATGATTAACGATGTTATTGCATCTATCAAAGCGCGCATGAAACTTGCCAGCAATTCTCTTCCAAGTTTAGTAAGGGGCGTATCTTTTGCGCAGCCCCTTTCAAATAATCAAAATCTTGAAGGGATAGAGCAAGTGCATTTTCAGGAGAGCAACCAGCGCGTTGTGCTTCGCTCCCGAGATAAAGAACGATTCCTTAAAGAGCTTAATATCAGCGAACATCTTATCAAGAGATTGAAGAAAAGAGCTCTTCTAAAGGAAAAAGTTGGCGAGAATTATAAGAAGCCGAATTTGTACGCGCAGCTTGCAAACAAGTTCTTCCTTGCAAGGGCACAGAAATTACTTAGTAAGAATCGCTTTGCTAATCTTAAGAACGATATTCACAAAGGAAACGTGAATGTTTTAGTCGCGACTTATGTTTCAATGATGTTTTTCAGCACCGTCCTTGCTGTTCTCGTCGGATTGTTTCTTATGTTTTTCCTTATGTTTTTCAGCTTCACAACAGAGCTGCCTTTTTTGGAGATTTATAGCGGTTCGTGGCTTCCGAGATTTGTGAAGGTTTTCTGGGTTGTTTTTCTGCCTTCAATCATTACATTTGGACTTTTTTATTTCTATCCGTACAGCGAAAGAAGGTCGCTAACTCGCCACATCGATAGCGAGCTGCCTTTTGTAGTAATACATATGGGCTCTATTTCCGGAAGCGGAGTCGAGCCAACACATATATTTAAAATCGTTGGGTTGAGCAAGGAGTATCCATATACGCGGGGCGAAATCAGGAAACTTTTGAATCAAATAAATGTGTATGGATATGATTTGATAAGCGCCTTGAGAAATGTTGCCCGTTTTACGCCCAGTCAAAAATTTGCTGAATTACTGAATGGGCTTGGCACAACTATTAGCTCTGGGGGGGATTTGAAGACGTTTTTTGAGAAAAGAGCAGACACTCTTCTTTTGAATTACAGACTCGAGAGAGAGAAATTCATTAAAACTGCGGAGACTTTTATGGATATTTACATCAGCGTCGTTATAGCTACTCCGATGATTCTGCTGCTTTTGTTGGTGATGATTTCTGTATCCCGCATTTCCATAGGATTGAGCCTTGGGCAGATGACATTCATCATTATATTTATAGTTGCGTTCGTAAACGTGCTTTTCCTATGGGTCTTGAGCTTGAGGCAGCCGAATTACTAAGATGAAACTTACTAAAACGCACATTGTCGGAATGGTTGCAGCGGCGCTTCTTTTAATTGTTGATGTTGGTTTTTTCAGAAACGATAAAGTCTTTTTATTTATCATTGGAATTGCAGTTGTAATTGTCGTATTGCCTTTTCTAATCGGACTTATAGTGGAAAGCAAGAGTGAGCAGGAAAAGAACGAGAGATTTCTCGAATTTGCCCGCAACCTTGCAGAAAGCGTCAAGACGGGGACGCCTGTTGGAAAGAGCATCATAAATATGAGCAACAAAGATTTCGGGAGCTTAACTCCGCACATAAAAAAACTTGCAAATCAAATATCTCTCGGAATTCCAATCAGCAAAGCCTTGCAGAACTTTGCCTATGAAGTTGACAGCGATGTAGTGAGCAGGGCGACAACTCTTATCAGGGAGGCTGAGAATGCTGGCGGGGAAATTGAGTTTATATTGGACTCAACTGCAGAAGCCGTTTACCAGATAGAGAAACTAAAAAGAGAGCGCAAGGCAGCTGTCTCGAGCTTGGTTGTACAAGGATATATCATTTTCCTTATATTCGTGGGAATTATGTTAATAATGCAGTTTCGCATCCTGCCTCTAACTGCTGGAATCGGAGGTGTAACTTCATTAGAAGGATTGCAAACTCCAATCACGGCAACTGATTCGGAATCCATTAAAGACCTGACAAGGCCTTTTCTATATCTTTTGCTTGTGCAGGGGTCTTTTGCAGGGCTCACAATTGGAAAAATGGCCGAGGGCTCTATACGCGCAGGCATAAAACATTCGATTATTTTAGTGTCGCTTGCATTCCTAATTACATCGGGAGCGAATGCTTTTGCTTAGAATGAAAAAAATGTTTGTGGTTGGGTTTTTGACAATTATTATCCTGATTGTCCTCTTACTGCTAATAAATCTATATTTTATTTACCCAAATTATCTTTTTGACAAAACAAGGACTGATAATGTGGCTCCTTCGTCTCCAATGAAAATGAATCTTTTTATTTCCCAACCCCCTGTGGTGGGCGAAACGGCTGAAATTGTCGCCGTTATCAAATGGATTCCAGATATTAAGCCAGGTATGCCAAACACTTTTGCTCGAATAATATTACCAGAAGGATTCGAATTATTAAAAGGTAATTTGGAATGGGAGGGAAAATTGCAGAAAGAAGCTAATTTTAGCGTTATAGTTAAATCAGTAAAAGTTGGAAATTGGACAATAGAAGGAATTGCTCGTAATCCTCCTACAGGAGATACATTTTCTGGTGGAAGAGACTTTATTTATATTTTAATAGGAGAGCAGAGTTCTTTTATACAAGAGTGGCCTTTTCCAGAAGAGCGGGAATGTCCTCAAGGACAGAATTGCACGAGAGGTGAACCTTGGTAATTTCTGCAACAAAGTCATTAAAAACTTTTCAATAGGCCATTAATTTTTCCAGATTATATAAAAAAGCTCATTGGGCGATTTTATGAGCTTGAATGTATAACCGAGGCGCGTTGCGAGGCGCTCAATCCAACCGCGTTGAGGATGGTTCATTGGTCTGGCCGATAGTGTTTTAGTTGAAAAGCTTACAATAATATTATCGCAGTCCAAGCTTCGGATGAGCTCTTCGGCGCGCTTGTGTCCTTTATTGTCTAGCAAATCAATAACTTTAAGCACGAGAGCGAGATTTGTTTTTGGGAAATTCCTCTCTGTTCTTGCGTCCGCAAAGAATACTCTGCCTGTGATGCCTTTTGCTTTAAAGAACGACTCTACGAGCTTTAATTCGTCCTCTTTGATATCGCAGGCGTAATATGCAATTCCTGGCTCTGCTAAAGCGATAGGGTTGAGACCGCACCCTATGTCCAGGATTGTTTTTGGCTTTAGACTATGGATTATTTTTTTTAATATTTCATAATGTGGGAGGCGCTCGCGGGTTGAGGCGTGCGTCTTTAAAATAGCAGAATAGTCTTTGGCTTCGAGGAGATTCTCGTGTTTTTTAGAGCTTTGAAACCTGCCGACGTACCTACGGAGTTCGGCGCGCACTGCTTTAATGATAACTTTCTCTGACTTGTAATCCAAGGGAAATGGGGTGTGTGTTTTTTCAAGATAGGATTCTAATTCTTGTTTAACAAATTCGTCAGCCAAGCCGCGCAGCTCTTTTTTTTGCTTTATCTTTTCCACAAGCAAGGATTTCATTATAACTCTAGATATCTGATGTATAAAAAACTGTGTTTGAAGCAAGCTATTTAAATCAGTGTTTCCATTAACGAGGATGATAAAAAGAGGGATGGGGCACATAGAGGTTATTCTTGCCTTTGTGCTGTTTGTTGGATTTCTGCTATTTGGATTGTATTTTTTTAATCCACTCAATAATAACAGGCTGATTGACTCTTCGCTGTTTTATGCGATGGATGAAATAACTAAGAATACAAGCAGCGAGCTGCTAACTTATGCTGTCGTTATCAACAGCAGTGTTGCGAGTGACGCTGTTGCACTCCAATTGGATAGGAATGGGATTGAAGGAAGCGGTGTGCGTGTTGAAAAAAGCGATGGGGAAAGCTTAAACTCGCGTTACGAGAATAATAATCTGGTTTTTGAACGCCAAGGAAACTTTTTCTTTGTTTTTTTTGGGGACTTTCCTTACAATAACAGCGTGGTTTCGGGGAGTCCGGCTGTTCTTTCTGCTCCATCTAATTTTTCTATTTCGAGCTCTGACACTCGAAAAGTTCTCAGCGAACGAGGAGCGATTTATTTAAAGGAAAAATATGCTGGAAATTACGAGGGTCTTAAAACGCAATTTAACCTACCACGAAGGGTTGACTTTTCTTTTTCATTAAAACTTGGGAATGAGAGCATATCTGCCAGCCAAAATATTCCAGAAGGTATTGAAGTTTTCTCAGATAGCAAGCGGGTTGAAGTTATTAGAACAGATGGGACTCGCACGTTTGCCGACATTATAGTTGCTGTGTGGTAACGTTTATAATGTTTCTTTCACATTTAGTGAAATGTATTCAAAGGGGTGGCTGCGTATTGTTGAAGCAAGCTTGGCAGCGCTTATAGTGCTCGGCGTTCTTTTCGCCGTTTACACAAAAAACGCGGTTTCTAACGAGCCCGATTTGTCAGAGAATGCACGAGCCATACTTGAGGAAATATCTAATAATAACACGTTGAGAAACGATGTCTTAAGAAGCGATACGGCGAGAGTTAATTTAATTGTGGCTCGAGAAGTAACCGACCCATCGCTTGAATTTGAGATGCGTGTTTGCGACTTAAACGACGTGTGCGGCAAGAGCACATACACGCCCGGCAATGTATATACTGCTGAACGCGTCATTAGCGCGACAGTTGAGCAATCAACATTTGCACCTAAAAAAATGAGGTTGTTTATATGGAGAAAGCTAACGTGATGAAAAGGTTTGAATTCTTAGAACATACCGCCGACATTAAAATTAGAGTTTATGGAAAGACTCTGGGGGGGATTTTTGAGAACATAGTTCTTGCTTTGTCAAGTTACATTGCTAAGGACGTCAAGGTTAGAAATAAAATCAAAAAAAAGATATTAATTGAGAGCAAGAATAATGAAGAGCTTGTTTATCGATTCATAGACGAGCTTTTATTTTTATTGGATGCGGAGAATTTTATTGCTTGCAAGTCAAGCGTTAAGATGAACTTAAAAGACGGGAAGATTGAATGTGAACTTGAAGGAGATGACACCAGAAAGTACAAAGGATTGAATCATGTGAAAGCTGCGACTTACGCGGAGATGTATGTCAAGCAACTCAAGAATAAATCGTGGGAAGCGCAGTTTGTGATTGATGTTTGAAAATCTCAATTAGGATTTTCAAGCCAAGAAAAACTTCTTAATAAGTTTTTGATGTTTAGATTATCTTTTTAAAACAATACTGGCTACAGCCAAGACAATTCCGGAGATTAATAACGAGCCTATTACTAACTCGGGAGTTAGATTTCCAGTTATCATTAAAATAAAGACATATATCGGTCCGCTTAGGAGCGAGATAAATGCTGCCTTTGGCTTGAGCTTCCAATGGAAAGAGCACACTACGACAGGAACCATACAGAGCAGAACTCCTGCAATAGTAAGGATTACTTGTATTATATCTCTAAAGAAATAAGCGAGACTTATGCCTAAAACTGAAAAGATAACAACCAGGGTTCTTGTGACTTTCATTAATTGTTCTTGATTCATTCCTTTGTAGAACTTGTGACCAAAATAATCTTTAGCTACACTCAATGATAAGACAAAAATAAGTGTGTCTGCCGAACTCATGACAGCTGCAAAGACCAAAATTAATCCTAAACCGAGCAGACTCTGCGGAAGCAGATGATTAAACGCGTATACTGCTGCTTTATTCGAATCTAATCCTGGAGAAACAGAAGCTGCTGTAAGCCCTATTAGCGACAAAGCAAGACCTGTTATAATTATTAAAATTGCGGAACCTATTAGCCCTTTTTTAACAACGGAGTCGTCTCTTGCAGCATATACGCGCTGCCAGTATTCTGATCCAACTAGAACAGTTGCGACGCCATATAATAGAAAAGATATACTCAAGAAGACTCCAATGCCAACTGGATTAAGCAATTCAGGAACTATCGTTCTTTGTTCTCCAAGCATTATGAATCCAAATACAATGAATAAAATGAGCATGACTATGTATTGGAAAACATCTGTTCTTACAACACTTCTAAATCCGCCGAGTATCAAATAAATTAAGATAACCCCTCCTGAGAAAAGCAAAGAGAACTCGTAAGATAATCCGCTTATGGCTGATAGTATGGCTCCCCCGGCAATAAACTGGTTAGCAAGCGAGCCCAAGTATACGAAAAGAATCAATATTGCAGCCAAAACAGCTACTTTATTATTTATTTTATCTCTTAGCCAATCTGAAATAGTATGAAAGTTTTTTATTTTTCCTTCTTTTCTTATTCGGAGACCGTACCATATCAAAACCAAAAACCCTAAAGCAACCCCCACATAAATCCATAGCGCGGATATGCCAAATCGATAAACATATGCTGTGTAAGCGACAAGCGCCCCTCCACTGATGTAGCTTGCAATTACTGTGGCTATAAAACTAAAAGTTCCTAATTTCCTGCTCCCAATTAAATAATCCTGCTCTGTTTGCCTTCTGGAGCTCCACCAGCCTAAACCAATGCAAATCAACGCATATAGTCCAAGTAAAGAGATGCTGATGTTTGATAGTGCCATGTTGTTTTATTATTTTTTTAGTTTATATGTGTTTTTACACTTATATTTCAGACAACCTTTTTTCTAAAGTCTTATTAGCGTATGTAACTTCATAACTAGGATTATTTATTGCTTTAGGTCTAAACGCGCTTGATGGTGTGTTCCCTGATGCATACACGCTGGGCAAATTAACTTCCGACCTCCCTTTAGATTCTAAAATTATCTTGGCTAACTTTTTT
>Ga0209541_10011406_pt1 | contig 13927 bp, 13 predicted proteins | sample RifCSPlowO2_01_FD_184027 | JGI IMG/M metagenome (GOLD analysis project Ga0209541, IMG submission 184027) | Groundwater microbial communities from Rifle, Colorado - Rifle CSP2_plank lowO2_0.1 (SPAdes) (version 2) | ecosystem: Environmental > Aquatic > Deep subsurface > Groundwater | place... | reverse complement strand
GGCTGGGATGATCAGTTGGTCAATGTCGCTGCAGGACTGTGGAACTTCCATGTGCAAGTGACGTAAAACACCGCCGTGTTGGCGGCGGTGGAGTGTGCGTTGTTATTGTGGGACTGGTCTAGTATTTTTCTCGCCTTACCTTCCTATCAACAAGCTCCGCCCGGATTGCATTCAATTTATCACGTCCTTCTTTTGGGAAAGAGTTTTCTTGTCCAATTTTGACTATTTGCACTGCGATACCGGCAAGCTCATTCGAGGACTTCCTTTGAAGCGAACCGGTGCGCACCACTTCGACACGCTTCGATTGGGGCTCTTTTGCGATTTCTTCTCCGGAAAGCGCTTGCATTGAATTGGTCGGGTGTGTCGGCAGGGATCGAATCTCTGCTTTTTGTTGTTCCGTGCTTTCATCAACCACTTTATCGGTAGGAAGATTATCTTCGATTATTTTATCTATGAAATTAAACAATTCGTTGTGCTGACCGCCGTCCTTCAGCATACGAATTATCACCAAAGACCCAATGAGTATGCCTATGATTTTTGAAGCAAACTCATAAGCATTATATCCCACCGCCATTTGATTTGAGAAAGAAAAACCAACCAATAAATAAAGGGCGAGAAAATATGCGACTTTCTTTCTGTATTTTGGATAGGGAAACACAGAAATACCGAGATACAATCCTATGGCGGAAGTAAATATACCAGAGCTTAATCCGTACAAAATATCGGTAGTCATATCTTGTCCTCCGAATATAAGTCCCCACAGACTCCAGTCGCCAAGTAAGCCATTCACCCACCCTAAAAGTGACAAAGGAATGTTCCATATCGCAGTCGCAATGACAGCCAGTAGCTCGCCCAAGATCATCGCCGGAACAAAAAGAATGAGCCGGACCAGTTTAATAATTTTCTTCATTTATTTCATGCCTAATAAACAAACCTGTTCATCACGTACGCAAACGCATCATCTTCTTGATAGAATCGAGAGAAGCTCTGGTTGGGGAGTACCATCTCGCCATCATCACCAACATACTCAAAGATCGCCAACAGGGATCGGTAAACAGGCATGGGATCACCCATACCGTCATTTCCGACAAGATGCTTGTAAATATCGGCCTTGAGCTCCAACATTGACTTCCAAATGTCCTTAATCTCCACCACGTTGCACTCCGAGAGCATTTCTCGCCGGTCCTGATCTATGCCCTCTTTCAAAAATCCCTCAATGTCTCCTAAGGTCATCCCGATCTTTTCAAGTTCTATTTCCACGTCATTCGGCCCGACTTCGTCGAATCGAAGTTTGCCGAACTCCGCGATAATTCGTGCCAGTGTCATGGCATAGACAAACCATACCCCCTTATCCGTTGTGCCAGGTTTTGTGGAAATTATCTTTCGCTCCTGATCCATTCGATCATGCACGTCAAGCGCCCACTGAATGCGCCGCTCTACGTCGAAATAATCCAATATCTCGCCAAAAACTCCGCGGAAAATTATCTCTTTTTCTCTCGTCATGCCTTTTTTATTTCATAATATCGGCCATGGCTATTTATGGCCATTGTAAATTAAAGTGCTCGGACCGAAAAAGTAGCTCCATAGTTTTGCGCCCGTTTTCTTGGACCAATTCTGGTATCGAGCAAAAATGCTCGCCTTTGGTTTAATGATCTCTACCACTGACACTGTGGTTGTCCCAGTGGAGCTCGCAACGTCTTGATGTGTGGGAGAAAACCATAGTGTTTCTCGCTTCACCTCTGGTACAAGCTGATCTGATGCCGCTTGTTTTGTTTGCTGAGCGGCCTTTTTGTTGAGCTTTTCCCAAGTTAGGGTTTGTTGTTCAACGACGGAGGTCTCCTTAGTGCCATACTCTCTTCTTACTTGTTCGGCGATTTCTACAATATCTCTCTTGATTTCCTCCTGTGTCATCTCTGCCGGATTTTTTACGCTTGGCACGCTGACGCTAGATACCTTCTGGCATCTTGCGCTGCCAGTTCCAGTGAGTGTATATTCATCTCCTTCCACACAGATGCATTTATTGCTCCACCATTCATAAATTGAGCCCGGCAGCGAACTCTTGCAGTATGCTTCAAAGATAGCAAATTGTTCGGATTCTGGGCGCATACAAGATAAAAGATCTTGGTATTTGTAAACCGTCTGGTCTGCATTGCGAAGACACAATTGTCTCGCATTCTCGTTGGTCTGGGTTGTGGTATTTCTTTCCCCAGCGCAGTCCATTAGTCCGCTAGGTTGTCCCATTCCCCCCGCGGAAATGTAGCTCGTGGTTCGCCCTTGGTTATAACGAGTGCATATCTCATAAGACTTTATATTATTATTTTCCATCCTCTGAAATCCTTCGTCGCAGGTTTTTTGCCAATCATCTCGGGTGCTTTGAATCTGCACTTCAACTTTTGTCTTAAGTTCCTGATATTGACCATCAGGATAATAACGTGGACATTTCTGTATATTTTGACACTCTTCTGCATCTGAAAAATAGACAGAGCTGTTTACCCAACCATCATTGCATACCACCTTTCCATCCGAGTTTGCCCCCGCATTGCAATTCACTCCGCCGTGGTAAGAACATGCTCCCGACGTGGCACTTACAGTCACAGGAAACACAAAAAGCAGGCAAAGGGCTGACGTATAAATAATTTTCATGCCGGGTGTGGTGGTTACGAATAATCCTCCGGTGGGTATACAAAACCCGCCACCAGGAGGCCTTGCGGCCCTACACAAGTTTCCCTGTGCAACGTTGAGGACGCCCTGAATGACGGGTTTTCTATCCTCAACAATTTTCGACCATGCCGCCAGATCGCTCTGGTGGTTTAGGCCCTCGATATTCAGTTGTGTTTCAATTGTAGGTCAGACTCAAAAAATATCAACCATTTGATGCCCTCGGGAGGGGTCGAACCTCCAACCTCGACGATAGAAGCGTCTTGCTCTGTCCATTAAGCTACGAGGGCATGATGTGTTAGGCGAGAATCGAACTCGCTCCGCCTGCACCACAAGCAGGAGTGCTACCGATACACCACTAACACCATGCATGGTCTGGAGGGACGCACCGAGTCCCCTCATATGGAGTCTCAAAGGACAACCTTCAGGGCAATAAGCCCCATGATACAAAACACTATTGCATCAACGCCCGGATTCCGGGGTGCGATTTTCCGGACTGTCAGACCATACCAAAAAGCCACCAAGAAGAACCGCGAGAAGGTGCGGTTTTCAGTGGTGGCTAGATATGTCTTCTGAAGAGATTCACGATGGTTTGATAGTAGCAGAATAGGTGAAGGAGAGCAATGACACGAATATCTTGAGGGCTTTGAGTTGCTGTGGAGGGCGACCGTTCCTCCATCTCATCCTCCGAAGAGGGATCCCGGCAGTCTTTCCGGTGGTACCGCAACTCAAAAACTTCAAGATAAACCAAGTATATCCCCGACAGAAAAAGAAGTCAAGAGGCCAATTACCCGAGAGGGCAAGGAAGTGGCAAAAGAAGCGGTTGCTGGGTAGATGTTACTGATGTCGTGTACTGATGTCGTTGTCACACCCTAAAGCCACTTTTCAAGCTCGCAAAAGTATGTAGAGTGGGGTCTATATTACTATGATGAAAAAATTATCCAAAAAGCATCAAGGGGTGGTGGAGCCAAGGCGAATACACATTGGAAGACTCACCGCATCAGACTATACACCAATACTTGAAACAAGGGAGAGGATTCGTGGAATGACGACTTCAATTCCAGAAGACGCAGATGGGCTCAAAAAACTTATTGCTTCTCTCATAAAAACGGGGAGGAACTTGGACCATCTTTTTTCATTCGGCAAAACTTCCGGGTGGAGTTATCAGATTACAGAAGATCTCATCGAAAGTTACCAACAGTGGGCACTTCGCTGTTATTTGCTGCTGAGATCAGAATATGCTGTTGCACAGGATTGGCAGCTCCAGTACCCGATTTTATCTGAAAATGACGGGGTGTCAGGACTCGTTGGGTTCTACGCGATGAGCCCCAGTGAGGAAAACTTCAACATAACCAACAAGGGATTGCGTCTGGGAGTAAGCTATGAAGATGACGAAAAGCGCATTGTTTCTACCGAAGAAGGAATCGCGCAATTTAACAACGCCCACGCCTCACTGAAAAGAAAAATTGAGATTCTAGCTCAAATTCTAAAATCTTTTTCTATATACGCCAACAAAACAGGGGGCAAGTTTTACATCACAAAAGACGATGCGCGTTACTATTTTGACGGAAATCTTGTCTACTTCAAAAGTAAAAACGCACAGTACGCCGTCATGTTTGACGTAGTGTATTCTCTGAAGCCACTGGGTGGAAAAGTGGAATACAAAAAAATAATTGAGCAGTGTAAAAAGCGGAGACTTAAAAATGTTGGCAAAAAGTCTGTCCTCCGTGCGCTTACAGGGAAAGACGCCAATCTTTTCAAATATGTAAAAGAAATTAAACAGGAGCCCGCATATGGCATCAGTTTATTCGTTGCGATGCAAAACGGGACAGAAATAGAGTTCAATAACAAAAAATAGATTTTTCTCGTGGGTTCTCTCGAAATCAGCTTCTTGTAAGCTGGTTTTTCCTTTTATTTTTAGCATTTTTTGCCGTACTCAAAAAATACCAGAGAAGTACAGAGACGGTCTCAATTTTTCAATAATTAGCGGTGGTGAGTTCGTAACACTCTCACATTACCCAATAATTATTACGATATGGTCGAGAACGACGAGAAATACCGGGGCACGTCTTTGGATCAGCAAACAGACTTTTTCTACACCTACGACCTTGGTTGTAGCGCCGCGCTTGTCAGTGCGGGCTTTTCGCTTGTCTCTCTGGATCGAGAGAACCTGCGAAAGGTGCAGTTCATATTCCGGAGGTCGGACGGAATAGACGAGTTTGTGGATGCATATTGGGCGGACAGCCTAGAAGTGCGGGCACGGACCTATTTTGACGCTCTCAAAATGCTCAAAAATCGCCTTTACAGCGAATAAGCCATGGTTACGGACGAGAACATTACCAAATACCAAGATCTTTATCGCGCGAGGTTCGGGCGGGAAATCTCTCGCGAGGAGGCGCGGGAGCAGGGAACGAGGCTCGTCCGGTTGATGCAGTTGGTTTACCAGCCGATGACTCAAGAAGAGTACGACGAAACAGTCGATCTCCAAAAGAGACTCGAAAAATTACCAAAATAACTAAATTAATATGAAAGAAAAACTCATAATCGACGAAGAGTGCGTTCAGAGGGTGGCGGAGGCGGTTACCGGCAGAGAGCTTACCAATGAGGAGTGCAAGGACATTTTCGTTGCTATTTGCGAAGACTATTTAATGCTCGTGCATGACAAGGTGCGTGAAGTGATCAACTTCAATGAAATGCTCGAGAGAAACAAGAGTACAGAAAAGTCATTCCCACAATACAGGGTCTTTCATCGAAATAAGAACGCATATCAGCTCGTTTTTGAGCAAATGGGCGTATTTGGCAACGAAGAAGATGCCCTTCTGTTTGTTCGTCACGACCTTATCACTGAATTTGACGAGTGGCGGATTGTTCTCGTGGGCAAAGATGGGGCCGAGAAGGAAGTCTGCGAAATTAACTGCTAACCAAAATTAATATGAACCTAGAAAATATTACCATCAAAGAATACTTGGATCGTAATGGAATCAAATATCATGAAGCAGCGGATGAATTGGTGGCGCACTGCCTCTTCAGTAACTGTGACAAGGACAGCATCGGAAACGAGGCGCACCTCTATTTCAGCGTTGCCACGGGGCAGTATGACTGCAAGAAATGCGGTGCGAAAGGAAATATCCTCACCCTCGCCAAACATTTAGGTGATATTCCAGAAAAGAGAGTGCCGGTCCCACGCAATCCCACCTTCAATGAGGGGCTTATCGGAAAATGTCACGCGGAGCTTCCTCTACGTATTCGCGAATACCTCAATAACCGTGGAGTATCGAACGAGTTTATCGGAAAATATAGGATTGGCTTTGGGAGGTTCTACGGTAAACACTGGATTACCATCCCCATTAAAGACCAAGATGGCAACTACTCGTTTTTCAAACTACGTCAGGACCCGAGTGCCGGGGACGAAAAAATCACTTTCCCAAAAGGTGAGGCTCAACTTTACGACTGGGAGGTGCTTGATCGCCCTCAAGAGACACTCTTCATCTGCGAAGGTGAGCTGGACCGATTGCTCCTTGTTTCTCTTGGGGTCTCCGCCATCACCTCAACGCATGGGGCGGGCACATTCAAAGAAAGTTGGCTGGAAAAGATGGGAAAAAGTCGGAAAACCTACATTTGCTACGACAATGACGATGCGGGACGAAAAGGATCCGAGAGGGTCGCGAAATTATTGGAAAACCTTGGAACAACAGAGGTCTATATTGTGACACTCCCCGATGAGGTTGGTGAACACGGAGACATCACGGACTACTTCATAAAACTTTCCGGAACTGTGGAAGATTTGTTCGGCAAATACGCCAAACGCTATCCGGAGCCGATTGATATTTCGCAGTTTCAACCCATGGGCTCTGAAAAACTAGCAGAGACACTTGAGCTGACCATCAAACACGACCAAGAAAATAAGATAGCCGCTTTTCTCTGTGAGCTCGCGGCGTACACCGAAGATGCTCAGTTCAACATCTCGTTTAACGCCCCATCATCGACAGGCAAGAGTTTCATACCCACGGAAATTGCTCGCCTCTTCCCCGAGGATGATGTAGTCGAACTTGCTTACTGTAGCCCTACGGCATTTTTCCATGACCACGGCGAATATGATAAGGAGAAGAGGGGGTATACGGTGGACCTGTCGAGAAAAATCATTATCTTTCTTGATCAACCTCATACGGGGCTTCTCGCACATCTGCGTCCACTCCTTTCGCACGACAAGAAGGAGATCGTCATCAAGATCACAGATAAATCTCAAAAACACGGGATGAGAACCAAAAACATTCTATTGCGGGGGTACCCCTCCGTAATTTTCTGCACAGCGGGACTGGAAATAGACGAACAAGAGGCGACTCGCTTCCTCCTGCTTTCCCCCGAAGTCAGCCAAGACAAAATCCTACATGGCATCACCGCGGCCATTAGAAAAGATGCGGATAAGGCGAAATTCAATGAGTGGCTCAACGAGAATCCAGAGCGAGGACTTCTCAAAGATCGCATACTGGCCATCCGAGCAGAACATGTCCGCGACATCAACATTGGCGATGCAGTAAAGGTTGGGGAGCGTTTCCTTGCAACGAACAAAATACTCAAGCCAAGACATCAGCGCGACATCAAGCGGCTCATGGCCATCATCAAGTCCTTTGCTTTGCTCAATATGTGGTGGCGAGAACGGAGTGGTTCGACGGTCATCGCGAACAATGATGACATCGAGGAGGCATTCCGTATTTGGGAGAAAATCTCGATCAGTCAGGAGTTGAACTTGCCACCCTACATCTACAATCTATTCAACGAGGTCATATTGCCAGCATGGAATGAGAAGAACAACCGCGAGACGGTGCGAGTAGGAGCAGTTCCCGCACAAGGGATTACGCGGCAAGAGATACTTGATAAGCATTACCGGGTGTACGGACGAATGCTTGCGGGTCAGCAACTCCGACAACAGATACTCCCGATGCTTGAAACGGCGGGTCTCATCATCGAGGAAGGAGACCCGAATGATAAGCGAAAACGCCTTGTATATCCCTCAAACGCAATAATCGGAGTGCCGGAAAAAAATAGTGTTCCGGGGGGTGGGGTATCACGCACAGACAATGCCCAAAATGATCCAGCGGAGAAAGCATCGGGCGAATTTTAGCAATAAATATGCAAAATAAATCAATAATATGTCGATATTCCATGCTAAATCGCCCATAAATGCCTGTTTTCCCTACATATTTCATAGCAAACCAAAAACATGAAAAAACTATTACGCAGAGCCATGAAAAGTCATTTTGGGGAGAAAAAAGGGCGTTTATTCTCAAATGATTTCGGCAGAAAAGGTAAAACCCCCCCTTTATGAGCAAGATAGAGGCCGATGACTTGTTTAAAATTTCAACAAGTTTTCTCAAAAAACACGGGTACTTTAAAAATTGGCTAGCAGGGACAATCGCTTCCTACTCCAGTTGTTCTGGGAAATCCTCAGTTAGCGTTGAGGTTGTAATGCGTGAAGATGGCGGATGCTTTCGTATTCAATTCATACAAAATCGAGGCACAAATGAAGAGACGAACTTTGACCATCAAATACCTCTTACAACCACTCCGTGCCGTTTCGGGGGTAGGCGTTATTGGTTCAAGTGTACTTTGTACAAAAATGACAGGTATTGTGGAAAACGAGTCGGAGTGCTGTACAAGCGTGGGGACTATCTCGCCTGTCGCCACTGTTTCAACTTGACTTACAGCTCAAGAAACGAAAATCGTCGCCATGTTCCCCTTTTTCCGCAGTTTGGCATCATGGACATTGAAAAAAAGATAGCTGAACAACAAAAGCGGGTGAAAGTACCGTATTACCGTGGTCGGCCAACGAAGCAGCAACGGAAGCTCGATCGTCTCTGGGATGAGTATGTGGCGTTTGCAAAAAGATACAACCTACTTGAATGAATAATTGTCCGTGTTATTATAAATGCACTACCCAGTTTGCCCCCCACATTATGGGAACGAAAGGATTTTTTAATACGACGATGGTGTCCCTCAAGGCGCGGTTTGCCATCATCCTATCCTTTCGATAGTGCATGCTGGGTAGTCAGACCGCGCCTTTAGTGTGCATCATTAACTAAACAACTATGAAAAATCAAAATGTGACAAAAAAGGAAATAACTTACTTTCTCTATGCTCGGAAGTCGTCGGAAAGCGATGACCGACAGGTGCAGTCAATCGATGACCAGATTGATCGACTCAAGAAGCTTGCGAATGCACGGAGACTTAAGATCAAGAAGGTCTTAACAGAATCGAAGTCGGCAAAGAAGCCCTACAATCGACCGGTCTTTACGGACATGATGGATCGAATCAAGAAGGGTGAGGCGAGCGGGATTCTGTGCTGGCAGTTCAATCGTTTATCACGTAACTCCATCGACAGCGGAGAAATACAATGGATGTTGCAGGAGGGCGTAATTCAGTCTATTCAAACACCGGAGAAGGAGTACCTTCCGGATGATAACGTTCTCCTTATCAGCGTGGAGAGCGGGATGGCGAACCAGTTCATTCGTGACTTGAAGAAAAACAGCATTCGAGGAATGGAGGGCAAGGCAGAGCGTGGGTGGCTTCCCTCTCGAGCTCCCGCCGGTTACAACAACGACCTTCTCGAGCACATTATCGTCAAAGACCCCGAACGCTTCCACCTCGTGCGAAAAATGTGGGACATGATGCTTACCGGCAACTACACCCCAACCCAGATTCGCAATATTGCCTCTGATGAGTGGGGCTTTCGCACTGCGAAGCACAAGCGTGACGGTGGAAAGGAAATAACCGATAGCATGATGTACAAAGTCTTTACCAATATCTTCTACACTGGAATGTTTGACTGGTCGGGGCAACGATATCAAGGTAAGCATGACCCAATGATCAGCATGGAGGAATTTGATAGGGTGCAGGCGCTTCTCGGTCGTGATGGTCGTCCTCGCGCAAAAACTAAGCATTCTTTCGCGTATACTGGCATGTTTCGGTGCGGAGAGTGCGGATCAATGCATACTGCCATCGAAAAGGAGAAAATCATCAAGGCCACCAAGAAGCTCAAAACCTATATCTATTACTACTGTACGCGCAAGAAAAAAAGACTGATTAAATGCACACAGAAAAAGACACTTGAGGTCGGCGATCTGGAAATCCAGATCATGAAAGATATCGTCAAAAGCAATATTCTCCCCGAGTTTCAGCGGTGGGCTATTGAGATCCTCAATAAAAGCAACGATAACGAGATTTCCGAGCGCACAAAAGTATATGAAATGCTCCACAGCTCTTACGCGGCTACCCAGCGTGAGATCGACAGCCTGACCCAGATGCGCTACCGAGAACTCATCGACGACGAGACCTTCCTAAAGGAGAAGACGGTACTGGCTACAAAGAGGGACCAACTGGAAACAAAACTACGTGGGACAGAGGATCGGGCAAAGAAATGGCTTGAGCTAACCGAGAAGACCTTTAACTTCGTCACTTACTCCCTCAAGGCGTTCAATGACCCAAAGACTGATCTCAACAAGAAAAGAGAGATCCTTGCTGGACTTGGTAAGAACTTTATCATCACTGACAAAAAACTCATGATTGAAGCCAATGATTGGCTTGTGCCCATCATTGAGCAGTATCCTCCACTGAAAGCTGAATATGAAAGGTTAGAACTGGGAGAATACGGCTCACCTGAAACACGAAAGGACGCTTTCGCGTCCGTTCGTGTCGGTTGGGGTGCCTATCCAGTCATGAACCATACCCGCGAGACGGTTGAGAGGTTCCTTGACCGATATCTCGAGATCGCACTGATGCAATGCGGTCTGGGTCTGGTTGACACTACCCCACTCTCCTCTCCCTCTCTACCCCCTCCCCCTCCTTTCGACCCTCCTCCACCTTAACGAGACCCCATAAGGGTTCCTTGGGTTTTGGAGAAAGTTCGACAATTCAAGAGCCCTGCTACTCGGTCGTGAACCACGAAATGAAATAAACTTGCTATTGTTATTTTCCTGTAAATAACTTTTCCACCTCTTCAATTTGTTCTTCAGTTAATTGCATGTCGGATAGGAAGAACGGTTCCCCCGGACTTCGTGAAGCCCATACTGTATGAGATACGACACGCTCATGTTTGCCCGCCTCTGTCTTTATGACAAACACAACGCCGTCAACTTGCGTACGTGAACCATCAGCATATACTCGCTTTATTTCTAATATCTCTGAGGCCATAATATAAATACTTACTTGACTAATAATTCAATGTTAGCACAGTCCCATTTCCCTCGACCCACCGAGCACTTGGCAACTGGCTCCGATCACGATGATGACAAGTCCTTATGCGCAAGGGAGCTTTCCATGCGCTCGTGGCATTCGTGACACAAAACAGAGCCATTATCAATGTCCCACAGTTGTGTGCTTCCAATTGTTTTGTCCAGTGCCTTCTCGATTCCTTCGGTAGCCATTACCTTGTCGAATCCCCCATCTTTATACATCGAATAGAGCGATTTCTTGTGATGGATTTCCAAATTATCCACCTCACCGCCTCTCTCGCAGCGTTTCCCGTACTTTTCAAAGACGTGCTGGCGCCATGTCTCGTATTTGGGCATCCTTTCGAATGCAACTCTCCATTTAGTATAAATTGAATAATGCTTTTCTAATTCATATTGTTGCCACTGCTTAACATCGCGTTGCCACAGAGCTAACCGTTCTCTCTTTTTTGCTCCGCTATAACCACGTCTCTCTTCCACATACCCAGCGATCCTATTATCGTATTCCCATTCCCAAATCTCAACTGAACGACTCTTGCCGTCAGGAAATAGTACCCTTTTAACGCAAGCTAATGCCGCACTATTCACTTCTTCGTCATCATCAAAAGTGGGAGATGCATACAATATTGCATGTGCATTCTCATTCACTGCAGCAAGAACTATTTGGCGGTTATTTCTAAGAATTGGTGACGCCAACTCAAGAGAGAGTCCACTATTCTTCACCTCCGCGAGCATGAATTCTTTATCAGACAATAACTCCCGCGATGCAAACTTAAGCACGCGATCGTCATTCATTAAGGCGGTGAGCACTACATCCTTGTCATTACGCAGATCATCGGGTAAATCGCGCAGATTGAAGCCATTCTCGCGAACTGCCTTGAGTGCTGCTTCCTTTGTCATTTCTTGAGCCATTATTAGAGACTACTCCCTCATTGGTGATTTGCAAACAAGCAGAATTTCTTTGATTCTAATACTTCACATCCGTAAAGCTAATCCTTCGGGGAGTCGAACCGAGATGAGACAAATGAGGCACTTTTACGCATATTCAAATCCCTGAGACGGACGCTCTTAGGTGGGGTCTCCATATCTCAATGTGACACCATGTTACACCAATCCCGCTTTTTCATGGCTGTCACAGTACACTCGGCCTGCTCAAAATTTCTATGCATACAATTTTGACTATATTATGTCATATTCAAAGAATGTTTTCTGTTGCATAGAGCGTTATACGCAATCAATTTTGTGACATTCTCCACCCAGGAGAGTTATTATGGAGGTACAACCGAATATTAATGTCCGTGGAGACAGGCAACCGATGCGCGTAAGCGCCTAGTTGTCTGTCCCTTTTTGTCTTTCAGACTTTCAACCAAGGCCAGCCGCACATCGTGATGCGGTTGGCCTTTATTCATTAACAGCCCAATATATATGAGTAGACAACTCACATGGCGCACGGTCGATAAAAAAATCTCCGACCTCGTGCCAAACGTAAAAAATCCTCGGACGATGAGTCCGAAGCAGGTGGAGGACCTGAAGCGCTCCCTCAAAAAATTTAACCTCGTCGAGCTCCCTGTGGTCGATCTCGACAATAAGGTGATCGCGGGCCACCAGCGCCTCATGGTCTTGAAGCTCCTCGGTCGAGAGGACGAGTCCATCCCCGTGCGCATACCAAACAGGAAGCTCACGCAAAAGGAGTACGACCAATACCTGCTCACGAGCAACCGCGTGCATGGCGACTGGGACTGGCAGATGCTTGCTGATAACTTCGACATCGAGACGCTCCTCGTAAGCGGGTTCGATGATACGGATCTCTCGCACATCTTCGACGATCTCGAGGTCACAGACGACGATTTCGACATCGAGAAAGAGCTCGAAAAGATTAAGGAGCCGACCTCCAAGCTCGGCGACATCTACCAACTCGGCACCCACCGCCTCATTTGCGGTGACAGCACCGATCCTGAGGTAGTGAAAAAGCTACTCGACAAAAAGAAGGCGTGCGCGGTTCTTCAAGATCCACCCTTCAACATCGCTCTCGACTACGATAAAGGCATCGGAGGCACACGCAACTATGGCGGTACGGTTGACGACGCGAAGTCGGACGACGAGTACCGGCACTTCATTAAGACCGCTCTACGAAACGCATTATCGGTCTCGGAGAAAGACGCGCACATCTTCACGTACTGCGACCAAAAGTATATTTGGCTCTTGCAGACGCTCTATGCCGAGCTCGGTATCTCCAACAAACGCGTGTGTCTGTGGATCAAGAACAACAGTAGCCCCACACCGCAGGTTGCATTCAACAAACAGTATGAGCCCTGTGTGTATGGCACGGTCGGTAAGCCGTACTTGAGCGAAAAGGTGCTTAACCTCTCGGAAGTACAGAATAAGGAAATCGGCACCGGCAACCGCACATTGGAGGATATTCTCGACTTGATTGACATCTGGATGGTCAAGCGCCTAAACGCCGCTGACTACCAGCACCCTACCGAGAAGCCGCCCATGCTTCACGAGAAGGCATTGCGCCGCTGTACGAAGCCGGGAGACATCGTCCTCGATTGCTTCGGTGGATCGGGGTCGCTCCTGATCGCTTGTGAACAACTGAAACGCTCCGCGCACTTGGTCGAACGCGAGCCGGTATTTATTGACCTCATCATCAACCGCTATGAACACCTCACGAACGACAAAGCCCGCAAACTTAACTAACCTCTGGCAACTCGGCGATCATCGGCTCGCACAAGGCGATTGCCGTGATCCAAAATTGCTTAAACAACTCATCGGTGGCGAGCGGATTTCGCTTCTCTGCACCGACCCTCCGTATGGAGTAGATGTTGCCGCTTCCAAACGCAACTTCCGCACGCTCGCCAAGGACAAAGACATCGCGGGTGACCATGTGCAGTCCGACGAGGAGTATCGCCAATTCTCCCACGCGTGGCTTGAGGCCATCGCGCCATATCTCACGAAGAAAAATTCTGCCTACATCTTCAACGCAGACAAGATGGTCTGGTCATTGCGGGAAGGCATGGTCGATACCGGATTCAAGGTGGCGC
>Ga0209541_10011404_pt1 | contig 13928 bp, 14 predicted proteins | sample RifCSPlowO2_01_FD_184027 | JGI IMG/M metagenome (GOLD analysis project Ga0209541, IMG submission 184027) | Groundwater microbial communities from Rifle, Colorado - Rifle CSP2_plank lowO2_0.1 (SPAdes) (version 2) | ecosystem: Environmental > Aquatic > Deep subsurface > Groundwater | place... | reverse complement strand
TGTAACTTCGCTTCGCTCAGACAAAACGGGAACAAGTTTTTCTTTGGCGGCAATTCTTTTAATTAGAAACATAGGGAACGAAATAACTATGCCATCAATTAGTCGAAACTTTTTTAAGTTTGAAAGTGCCCATATCTACTTCTCCTTTATAGTGTAAGAGTAGATTATCATTATTCAACTCATATGAGTACACACCTCCCAAATCCCAAAACTCAACGATATTTTTTGCACATAATTTTTTCGTACCACCAACTGATATTGATAGCTTTGAATCGGAATACATTTTGTACGACTGGGTCATCATTTGATTACAACCACCCAGTGCTTGATACGTTCCGTTTTCAGAAAATTCTATGGTAGCACCATTTCCATCAGATACAATCAAGACACTATTTTCTTCTACTGAAACAATTCCCCACTTACCAATCAAAGATGTGGTGGGAGCTGATTGCTCGGTGGCGGAAGGAGTGGTTGGTTCCGGCGTTGATTTACGCAGAGCAAAGTATATCGCTCCACCAGCGAGAACAACAACCAAAACAATTAAAACAATATTTGCAAAACCTTTTTGATTGCTCATATTAAAATTCATAAATTATTTTCGACTTTATGATTAAAAATTTTTCTTCCCCCAAAATGCGAAATCGTGAATTCGTTTTTACCCCCAAAATTGAATACCAATTATTCGCCGAGCCCCGCACCAGAGCAAGCTCGGTGCGGGATAAACTCCGCGAGGCGAACCAAAACTCTTTGACTTTTCCTGATTGGTGCTCCCAGTAGGAATCGAACCTACATCTTCACCTTAGAAGGGTGTTGCTCTATCCATTGAGCTATGGGAGCTTAAAAGAATGCGGCCAGAATATAACAAAATCTGAGAAAATGCAAACAAAATTAGAGAAAAATCGTGAAATTATAAAACTTCCCTGTCATTCATAATTCGTAATTCGTCCGCTATTGCGCTTCAGCCGGTTTAACGAAAGGATTGGGAATGGTTTTATTTAAGATTTCTTCTTGCGCCGATTCACGCGCTTTTATGTCCTCTAAAATCTTGCGCATATCGCCTTCTTTTATTTTCACTATCTTCACCTCAACATCCGGCCGGGCACGCGGCGTCCCAATCGCGTAATACCAAAATATGAAAGCCCAGGCCGCCACCACCGCGAAAAATATTAAAAGCAGTGTGACGCTGAAACGCGCCCTCAAAAAGCTTAAAGTGCGCGCGATTATCTCCCTGACATTAAATTTGATTTTGATGGGCTTCATGATTTTTTTGATCTTTTGATTCTTTGATTTATTGCTTTTTTGATTTCTTGATTTACTGTTTAGAATAAACTTTAACCGACATCTGCGCCTTAACGGCTCCCGCGCCAGCCGAACCTTGCGCCGATCCTTCGCTTAATTGGACTTTTTCAACATTTATATAATACGAAGCGCTCTCCAAAGAATAGATAAATTTGAGCACATTGGGAAAATCGCCCGCCACATTGATATTGAACATTACTGAATCGGCGCTCGACGCTTTTTCTTTGCCCGTCGCGCTTGGCTCCGCCACCGCCTCTATCACGTGATCCACCGCGGTTTTAGCCGACAACTGCTCCACCAGCATAATAAACTTAAGCTTATCGCGTGGATCAAGCAAAACCGATTCAAGTCGGGGCAGATCATCTTTCAGCGATTCATAGCTTTTAGTCATATCGTCCAATCGGTTTCTCTGCGTTTCAATCATCCATTGTTCGTCCTGCAATTTGGCGACTTCTTCGCTTCCCTCAACAATCAAGCTAAACACGAACCGAACCGCGAACCCGCCTCCGGCTAAAAGCGCCGCCGTCAGAACTATCGTAATATATAGTTTATTTTTAGCCGATAAGCTCATTTGCGCAATTGAAAAGTAAACGTAAAATCGATTTTTTTGTCTTTCAAAATATTTTGGATTGGATCCTGAATGCTGTCGGGCTTGACGAACTCGCTTGAAACGAGATCGCCTTTCAAATCCAAGACCAAATCTCTGGTAGAGGCGAAACCGGCGATATTCACCGCGCCGGTTTTATTGTCCAAAGAAACGCTCTTGAGATAAGCGCCTTGTTTTATCAAAAGAGCGATTTTTTCAAGAGCCGGAGCGACCGGGAAAATATCGGAGCGCGCTTTGGCCGTGATGCCGATTTTTGCGTTCAATGCCTTGATATCTTTCTCCAGAGAAAGCATCGGTTTGGCGTTGGCGGCGGTTCTTTGGCTGACCAGCGATTCTTCCATTGAATTAACCTGAATTCTCAGATAAAAATACGCGGAAAAGAGCAGAACGATAAAAACAGCTAGAATCACCGCCAGAGAAATAAAGACAAAAACGGCGAAACGCGTTTTGATTTCCAACGCGTATTCTCGCTTATACTGTTCCGGCAATAAATTTAGAGTGAGCATAAAAGAATCGAATTATGAATAAAGAATTATGAATCAAGAAAGAAAAAATGGACAGCCATCTCTGTTTTTATTCATTATTCATAATTCATTATTCTTAATTCATGTCTTCTGCAATCCCGACAGCGCTAAGCCCAGCGCGGTGGTGTAGCTCAGCGACATCCGGAAAGTCATCCCCGGCACTTCTTTCAAAGGCGGTTTTAATATGTTGATCCAGGGATTGCCGATTTCAACCGGAATTTTAAGCGCCAAAGAAAGATAAACATTTAAGCCGGTCAGATTGGACGCGCCGCCGCAGAGCAGTATCTTTTTGACGGCCGGCCGTCCCGACAAACTGTGTTCGTGCATTGAATGGCTTTCGTAAAAAGATATGTAATTTTTTATCTGCTCTACCAAGTCTTTAATAATCGATTCAATAATGTTGAAGGTTATCCCGCCGTCAGCGCTTTTATCCAAGCCGACATCGTAAAACAACCGCTTAGCCTCTTTACGGTCGGTATTCGTATGCTCCATAATCATCTCTATCATTTTGTTGCCGGCCACCGGCACGGAAGAAGTGAACTGCAGACCGGAACCGGAGAAAATGATAAAGCTGGTGCGCGTGGCACCAAGATCAATAATCAAAATCGGATCGGCGGACACGCCTTTCTCAACCAGCGCGCGACTCACGGCCACCGACTCCACCTCCAGAGATTTCAGGCGCAAACCGCATTTTTGCATCAATGATATATATCCATCCGCCATTTTTTTCGGCGCCGCGGAAGTTAAAACATCAAGATGCTGGATTTTTTGATCGAGACTGTTCAAAATCTGATAATCATAACAAGCGTCATTGATATGAAGCGGGATGCTTTGTTCAATCTCAAGCTTGATCGCTTCGCTTACTTCCGACTCCGCCATCGGAGGCAGCTGCAAAACACGGATGAAAGAATGTTCCTCCGGCAGAGAGCAGACAACAAAGCGGGTGATCAATTTGCCTTGCGCCGGCTTGCGCAAAGCGGCCGTCAATATATCCGCCGCCGCTTGCTCGTTCTTAATTTCGCCTTCCGTGATCAATCCTTTGGGAAAATCGCCGAAGCCGAACGCGGCCAATTTAACGTTGTCGCCGCGTATTTTCAGCTGGATGAATTTAAAAGATTCATCGGAAATATCCAAACCGAACGCGCCCGGCTCCACTTCGTACAGATTTTTTGAGAAAAATTTGAACATTCGCGCTTCGCTTAAGTTAAAAGTTCGTAAAGTCGTAAAGTGAAAAGTCATTGGGTCGCTCCGCGACATTTCTTGGATTTCTGACTTTATAAACTTTTGACTTTATGACTTTACGGACTAATCTATTGTATTTCCTTCCACTCGGAAATTCTCCATCCAGCCGAAGGGCCGGATGAAAAATTAACATTGGAAAGCCCGGTGTCGTATGTGATAGTGGCAGTATTGTCCAGCCGCAGTTTATAAGCGGTCGCCTCGGTAATTTCCACGCCATTGTGCAAGTTTATCATACCATTGGAAGCGTAAAAGATCACGCCGGTTGCCTGATTGTGCACATCAACAGCGCCATCATGGTGTCCGCACGCTTTACCGCCGGGAGAAGTTGCGCCCGTCCCATCACAGGCGAGCGTCGTAAGTATCATCAGGTAACTGCCGGCCGTTCCCGAGCCGGAAAATGTACCGTTGTTGGAAGCATGGACCCATCCATCCGCCATCACAACGCATGAATTTGCCCCATATCCCGCATCGCACTGGATAGTGGATCCGTTGCTGATATCAATATTTCCCTGAACATATATCGTCCCCGTCACTGTCAGTGTCTTATTATTGCTTGTCATCACAAGATCCCCGGTAATCTCCTTGGGGCCGAGCGACACATTGCTTGAAACCGTATAATTTCCGGCGATCGTTCCGCCCGCCTGCGCGTCTGTTTTCCATTGGTCAAGATTGCCTTGAGAAATGGGCATACCTAAAGACGCCGGATCAGTGGAGTCTGGGTACGCCGTGCCGTTGGTAAGCGGGGTCGGACAAGTGGGATTGGTCGGCGCATTCAAAAAATTCAAAGAATTTGCGTCAATATATTGATAGTACGCATCGCCGCACACGCTTGAGTTGATGATGAAATGGGCATGCGCGTCGCCATTCACAATCACTCCGTCAAGCGACATATCACCGCCGCCCACCCACACGCGAAAATCAAGATCACCGGTAATATCGGACCAATTTTCATCGTCCCAATCGTCGGAAAATTTCGCTGATCCCTGCGCGTACCCGCCGACGCTGTCCAGTCCCCACACCCAATAATTGTTATTATCCAGCGAGGTGTCCGTCATAATCCAATAGGTCGTACCGGGGTTCAGCGTAGGGTTTGTCGTAAAACTCACATCCACCCAGCCGTAATTTGCGGTAACGGCAGCAGCCGAAAGCGTACCCGAAGCGAGCACATCGCCGCCATCGTCGCCCGGTACGCCGCCATCATCTCTCATAATACGCACTGTAATATCAGAAGGCAAACCGACTTTTTTAATATACAGGGATACACGCCGTACGGCGGATGCGCTGGAAGTCGCCAACTGAAAACTTTGCGCGACGTCAAGCCGCTGTTGCGACGGCGTGCAATCAGCGTCAAGACAGCGCGCGAATTTCAGATCGTCGCTTGAATCGTCGTAATAACTGATCCGGGCGAAACCGTCGGAACCGAGCGCGAGCGAAGAATATTTCCCGACGCTGGCGGCGTTATCTACGGTGGAAATATTTTTGGTCGTACAATTATCCTCCAAGCACCTGACAAATTTAAGCGCGCTGTTTGATGAATCGTAGTAAGCGATCCTCGCGAAGCCGTCCGAACCGAGCGCGATGGAGGTATATTCGCCGACCGTGCCGCCGGAATCTATCGTTGTTATGTTTTTGTTGGTGCAATCTTCGTTGGTACAACGGACAAACTTAAGATTGTCGCTTGTGTCGTCGTAGTAGCTGATCCGAGCGAAGCCGTTCGTATCCAAAACAAGCGAATTGTGCTTTCCGACATTGCCGTCTGTGTCAACTACCGTAAGATTTTTAGCCGTACAGTCGTCATTGGTGCAACGGGCGAATTTCAACTCATCGCTCGTGTCGTCAAAGTAACTGATTCGCGCGAAGCCGTTTGATCCGAGCGCCAAAGAAAGCCACTCGCCGGAATATCCAGTCGCGTCCACGGTATTCCGAACCGAAGAAGCGCAATCCGCGTCGGTACAGCGAGCGTATTTCACATCGCCGTTATCGTCCTGAAAATACGCGATCCGCGCGAAGCCGTCCGAACCGATTTTCGTCGCGCTGGTATCGCCCACATTGTTAGTCGACTCAATCGTCGTGAGAACGCGCGTCGTGCAATCGGCATTGGTGCACCGGGCGAATTCTTGATCATCGCTCCCATCATCATAATAAGTAATGTGCGCAAAGTCGTTGCTATCCAAGGCGATAGAGGTCACCTCGTCCACTTCTGGCGAAGAATCAACGGCGGTGCGCGTTGGTGAAGAACAATCATCATCGGCGCAACGGATGAATTTCAAATTATCATTACTGGCATCATCTATATAACTTATTCTGGCGAAACCATCCAAACCCAAGGCAAGAGAACTGTATGTGCCGACACTGCCTCCGGAATCCACCATTGTGATAATACTGCCCCCCGTAGCGGCGCCAAACGCAAGGTCTGCGTTCTGTGTTTCCCACTTGGCGTCAAGCGTCGGACTCGCCCCGCCCGCGATCCACGCGTCACCGGCGATGCGCGCGCCAGACGAACCTATTACATTGCCGTTTGAATAAATACTGCCGATAATGGTGGAATTTTGATCCATTTCCACGCCACCCTCGCCCACCTGCACGCCATAAAAGAAATCGGCCTCCGAAGTATCAACAGTTAAAGTCGTCTGGGCGTTTCTGATTACATTATGACCGCCACCTTGAGCCGCGATGGTTTTAGTGTTGCCCGCAGTAACCACGGTGGTTGTTGCCGTGAAATCGCCTATCGTCACTGTATTGGAAATTCCCGTATTTAAATTATATCTTACGCGGTAAATCGCGTCTTCAATGCCTGCTTCGGCCGTATAATAACTCTGCGCCGAATTGATTTCATTCTTCAGCGCTTCGCTGTTGCGCAAAGTGACGAATAAAAACCCCGAACTAAAAATCAGCCCAAGCGCCATCACGGCCAAAATGGAAATAATGGCGGCGAAACCCCGATTGTTAGAATTATGAATCATGAATTATGAATTATGAAAAATTCCGCATTCATAATTCCTAATTCCTAATTCCTAATTCTGTTTTTTAATACGCCCCCCTCAACGCCGCCGAAGTGCTAAGCGTTAATTGCGCCTGATCTTCCGGCTTCGTGCTGGTCGTATTGATCCGGCCGGTTATCTGGACAGTCGCCGAAATCTTTCCGTTATTTGATACGGAAGAAAAACGCAAAGCGGTTATGAAAATTCTTTCGGAAGTAAGCGGTACAACCGACAATCCTTCTCTTTTTTCATAAATTCTTCCATTATCCAAATAAAAATCAACGAATGTCGTCGGCTCTCCGGCCGGCGTGTTGAGTGCTGTTTCCAAAGAAAGCTGTCCGGAATCGCTGTTTAAAACGGTCGTGGGAGTGTAAATGCTCCGCGCGTATTTTATTTCATCGGTAATTGTCCTTAAACTCCCATTAACATTATTAAACACATGCTGGATCGCCTGCGTTTTGTTGTAAGCTTTCAAAGAATTAAAGAGAAACAGCGTTAAAACGGCGCCAATCATTCCTACGATGGCCGTATAAAAAACCATTTCTATGATGGTGAAACCTCTGCTTGAATTATGAATCATGAATTATGAATTATGAAAAATTCCGCATTCATAATTCTTAATTCTTAATTCTTAATTCGTCAGTTTTTCAGTATATCCGTAATATATGTCGCCAGCTCAACGCTTTTAGCCGGACTGCCCCAGGATACGGTTGCCGTCACTTTTTTCGTTTTAGGATCATTCGTCCCGCCCGATTGGACAATATTGTCGTTGATATCGCGCGAAACATTATCCAATACTAAAGTTCTCGTGAATTTTCCATCAATCAAGCCGGGATTGGAAGCGCTCAACTCCCAAACACCTGAATTATTTACCAAATAATATGTCCCGCCGAAAGTCAGACCGGCAATATTAGCCGTCCAACCGGAATCGCGAATGGCGCGCGCCGATTCAATACCTTCCTGGGCAAGCTGAAGCGCCCGCTCTTTGTTGTTGCGCTCTCCGGCCGCTTTCATCGTCATCACGCTCAACTGCAAAATGGCGAAAAACGCCGTTGATATGATAAAAACAGCGATGATAATTTCCACGATGCCAACACCGCGTTCTTGAAACTTAAAACTTGAAACTTGAAACATAAATATTAGAATATGGGGTTTGAAACATAAAATTGCAATTTTTCTTCTGTTTCATGTTTTATGTTTTATGATTTATGATTTATTGCGCTTGGATACTCGATACAAAAATTGACCCGGAAGTAATCGTTGTTCCATCAGTCTCATAGTTCACAAGATTGACGGCATCCAAATAAATCTTCAGCCGCTTATTTACCGTATTATACCGTAAGTCGCGGGTAACTGAAAAATCGGCGGATAAACCGCTATTCGCGTGCGTGTGAATACGCAATACTTGATTTGAACCGCCTACATTTATCGTTCCTGACCAATCAAACACACCGCCGCTGTAGTATGTCGCAAAATTGATATTTTCCGTCACGGCATCATCGGGAAAATTAAGCACAAGGGAACCGGTTCCGGAAATACTTTGCCCGTATGTAAAATGCACATGGCGCGAATCGGATACGCGCGTGCCGGCCGGCGCGAGCGCGTCCGAGCTTATATCCGCCCGACCCGATGAAAGAATGTTTATTGTTTTAAATTTGCCGATATCGCTGACAAGCCGCGCTTTCAAACTGCCGCTTTGCACGGTCTTACCGGTAATCCGATCAAACACGACCTCGGACCCTCCGCCAGCCAAAGAAACATCGGCGATTTCCAGGGCATCGGGCAAAGCGTAAAAAATATTATCCGGATCGGGAGCGCTGTAAGCCGCTCCTTTAAATAAAACCAGTTGGTTCGCTTCAAAATGCACGCCGTATTCGGAACTGCCCAGAGACGCGATGGTTCTCTGGCGCGCCAAATTCAAAACATCAACAATCTTAAACGCATTCGTTTTCAGCTCAATCCCGCCACTGGCCGCGCGGTAAGCGATCAACGCGCCCGACGCCAAAACAGCGATCATTCCGATCACGACGAGAAGCTCTATGAATGTGAAACCTCGAGATTCAACCTCCGCCCGCTGAACCCAGCTCAACACCAACGCTATTTGTCTTTGCGAAAAAGTGAGAACTGAGTTAGTTATTCGTTGTTGGAGGTTGAACCTCGCCATATTGAAATTTAAATGTGTCTCCACTGGATTCCCGCTTTCGCGGGAATGACAGAAAAAGCAAGAAAACCACATTTCTTAATTCTTAATTCGTCCCTAAATGTTATCCATCACGCTGTACATCGGCGTAATCATGGAAATGGCGAAAAACCCGACCGCCGCGCCGATAATCACCATCATAATCGGCTCAATGATCGTGGAAAGATTTTTGGTGAGGTTGTTCACTTCGTCCTCGTAAAAATCGGCCAGACGCGCGAGCACTTTGGTCAGCGATCCGGTCTCCTCGCCCACCGCGACCATCTGCGTGACCAGCGGAGGATAAAGATCGGCGTATTGCTTGAGCGAGTCAAAAAGCGTCCTGCCTTTCTGAATTTCCAGCGCCGCGTGCTCAAGCGATTTGGAAAAATAATGATTGGACAGAGTTTTTGACAAAATCTCAAGCGCTTTTACGATCGGCACGCCCGAATCAATTAGAATGCCGAGCGTCCGGCAAAACCGAGCCGAGTTCATTTTCTTGGAAAGATTTTTAAGGACCGGCAATTTCAATACCAGAGAATCGAAAATACGCTTTCCCGCTTCTGTTTTTAAAGCCCGACGGAAAGCGTAAATGAAAATTCCGGCGCCTCCTGCGAAAACATACCAGTAGCTCTTTAAATTTTTGCTCAGCCAGATGACAAATTTCGTGGAAGCCGGCAGTTCGCCACCCAGTTCTTTGAAAGTCGCGGACAATTGCGGCACGACCAAAATCATCATCAGATAGCCGACCAGCACCATCACGCACATAATCACGCCCGGGTACATCAGCGCCCCGCGCACGCGCGAAACGACATCGTAATCTTTTTTCATCTGATCGGCCAGATTATTGAGCACATCTTCCAGATTGCCGGCCGTCTCGCCTATCCTCACCATATTCACGAAAAGATTGGAAAAAGCCTCCGGATAATGACTAAGACTTTCGGAAAACGGCTTGCCCGACTGCACATTTTCCGCCACCTGCCCGATGATAAATTTCAACTTCTGGCTCTCCACCTGTTCTTTTAAAGTTTCCAACGCTTTGTTCAAAGCCAAGCCGGCGCCGATCATCACCGCCAAGTTTCTCGTGAACATAATCTTGTCCACCAAAGAGATTTTCTTATGAAAAATGTTCATCAGCCCGCCTAAAATATCCTTCTTTTTATTTTCATCGTCTGACGACGCCGAAGTCAAAACATACCCCTGGGCGCGCAAAAGATGCCCAAGCTCTTCGCGGTCTTTGGCTTCCTCCGTCCCCGATTTTATCTGCCCGTCCAACGCCCGGGCGGTGTAAGTGAATTGCATGAATCTGAATTATGAAGTATGAATTAAGAATTACGAATCAAGAATTGGGGAAAATACAGAGCATACTCATTTCCGAACCATAATTCATAATTCGTAATTCGTAATTCGTCTTACTCTTTAGTTACTCTCAAAATCTCTTCTATTGAAGTGTATCCCTGCGCCGCTTTGATGAAGCCGTCTTCCAGCATGCCGACCATTCCTTCCGCCCGGGCCGCTTTGTCTATTTCCTGAAAAGACGCTTTCTTTAAAATCAGCTCTTTGATGTTTTCCGAAATTTCAAGTACTTCGTATAAACCCATCCGCCCTTTATAGCCGGAAGGAGCTTCCTTAGACGGCTTCGCTTTGAAAAATGTTATCGCGTCCCATTTGGCATCGGGCGCGACCGCTTTCCCCGCTTTCATCGCCTTCAAAATCATATCCAGGTCAAAGAGCTCGTCCAAGTTTTTTATTTGATCCTTTGATAAGGTGTATTTTTCTTTGTCGCCCTGCAATTTCCGCACCAATCTTTGGGCTAAAATGGCGTTGGTGGTAGAAGCGATCAAAAACGGCTCAATGCCCATATCAATCAGGCGCGGCAAAGCGCCGGCGGATGAATTGGTATGTAAAGTGGACAAGACAAGGTGGCCGGTGAGCGCCGCGTTGACCGCGAGCGTCGCCGTTTCCCCGTCGCGGATCTCTCCTACCATTATAATATTCGGATCCTGTCTTAGCAATGCGCGCAAACCGGCGGCGAATGTCATTCCGATTTGCGGCTTGACCTGCGTCTGGTTGACGCGCGGCATCCGGTATTCTATCGGATCTTCAACGGTGGAGATATTTACTTCCGGCGTGTTTAAAATTTCCATGGCGGTGTAAAGCGTGGTTGTCTTGCCGGACCCCGTCGGGCCGGTCACGAGAAACATTCCGCTGGGTCGGCGAATGGCACGAAACACCCGCTCCAGCGCCTCGCCACGCAAACCCAAGCCGTCCAGACTGGTGGTATGCCCTTCTTCCCGCAAAAGACGCATCACTATTTTCTCGCCGTCGTAAACCGGTATCAAAGAAACGCGAAAAGATATTTTGTACTCGCCGGTTTCTATTTTAAAACGCCCGTCCTGCGGCAAACGATGCTCGTCCAAGCGCATGCTGGAAAGCACCTTCACGCGCGCCGCCACGCCTTGCTGAAGTTTTTTGGGTAAAACCATCGCGTCGTGCAAAATGCCGTCAATCCGGTAACGCACGACGACGTCTTTTTCGGTCGGTTCAATATGGATATCGGAAGCGCTCTGCGTGATCGCGTGGCGCAAAAGAGAATCCACTATCTTGATCACCGGTAAATCTTCGGCCGCTTTGGCAAGATCCTCCGGCTTTTGCCCGGCAGCCGACGCGTCATCGTCTTTGGGCGCGGTAACTATTTTACCCTCTAAAGAGCCGAGTGCCTGGGCTTCCTTATCGACAGACTTTTCATCTTCTTTAGTGTGCGCGAAGAGGTCGCCGAACTCTTCCTCAATGCTTTTTTGATATTGCTTTAATATGCCCGAAATGCTTGCCGAATTAGTCAGGCGGGGCAATATTCTCAAATTGGATTTTTTGCGGATGAATTCTATCGTCTGAATATCCTCCGGATCAGTCATGGCCACTTCCAAATCGGAATCTTTCTTGCGAAAAGCGACAATGCTGTACCGCCGGGCGATCGGCTCCGGGATAATCTGGAGCACTTCGGCCGGGACGGTTTCTTTTTCCAGACTGACGAAGGGAATGCCAAGGATATACGCCTTGAGCTTGATCAGATTTTCTTCCGAGACTATTTTATCGTCAAGCAAAACCGCCTCCAATTTCTTGTCTTCGGACTCGGCTTTCTTAACCGCCGCCTCCAGCTTATCCTTTTCTATCAGCCCGGAATCGGTCAGGAAAGCGACTAATTGTTGTTGTTCTATTTTCATAAGAGGTCGGGCTTCCGCCCGCTGATTCCCAGCTACCTTATTGCTATTTGTCTTTGCAATGAAATAGTAGAGTTATTAAATATTCCCGTTGTTGGAAACCCGACCTCGCCACATAGAACTTCCGAGTTAAACTTAACATCCAATATGGCGAGACCCGGCCTCCAACAACGAAAAGTTTTTTATCATCCGGGATCATACGGCGACAAATAGCTCAGAGGTAAGAAAAAGTCAGCGGGCGGAGGTTGAACCTCCGGGACGCAACACCTCATTTATCTTGCCGACGATGTCGTCAAGGTCGTAGTTGGCCTTCACGAGATAAGTGGTCGCGCCGAGGCCGATTACTTTCTCAACGTCATCCACCGACTCAAGATTAGTCAGAACTATCACCGGAATGCTCTTTGTCTTTTCATCGCCTTTTAATTTTTCCAAAACGGAAAACCCGTCCATCTTAGGCAATATCAAATCAAGCAAAATCAAATCCGGCGCCGTCCCTTGGGCCAGCTCCAAGCCCTTTTCGCCGTCGTAAGCATTGGTGACGGAATGCCCCACCTGCTCCATCACGGCGCTTAACGTTCTTTGAAGAGCCGTTTCGTCTTCAATAAATAAAATTTTTGCCATTTAATTTACGGCCGGCAGTGAAAACCAGAATTTTGAACCGACGCCTTCTTCCGATTCAAAATTGATCTCGCCGCCGGACGCTTCAATGATAAATTTCGCTAAAAATAATCCAAGCCCCAAACCTTTTCGCTGGACATCGGAAGCGTTGCGCGCCCGGAAAAATTTTCCGAAGATTCGCTTGCGCTCTCTGGCCGGAATACCGATGCCCTTGTCCTGAATCTCAAAAATAACCCTGCCGTCTTTTTCTTTGATATTCAAAAAAATGCTCTCGGACTGCCGGCTGTATTGAATCGCGTTGTCAATCAGATGCTCCACCGCCATTTTCGTCCGCGCCGGATCGGCCATCACCCAGAAAGAATCTTTTTCGGATGAAAATTCAACTTTATTCTGTTTCTTGGCCAGCTCATTTTCTTTTAAGGAAACAAGCTTTTTGACAGTCTTCACGATATCAAATTTCTCGGGACTCATACGCACCTTGCCGTTCTCCATCCGGCTGATGTCCAGAAGCCCGTTCACCAGATTGATCATTTTATTATTGTTCTCCTGCAAAATGCCCAGCATTTCTTTTTGTTTGCCGGCATCGGAAGCGATTGTTTCATTATCAAGAGCGTTAACCGACCACTTCAAAGCGGTTAAGGGGGTTAGAAGCTGGTGAGAGGCTATATTTAGAAACTGCGATTTTAAATGATTCGCCTCAACCACCAGAGAAAAACTGCGCACGATAATATGCCCGATAGTAAAAGTGATCGCGGTGGTGAATAGAACCAAAAGCGCCGTCATCTCCGGCTCCTGTCCGTATTTATTAGAAATAAAATAAGCGGTTAATATGGAAATCATGACGACAGCGCCCATCAAGATAAACAAAAAAGTCGGACAGCGCCAAATCGACACGTTAAAATCTTCACGGCACTGCCTGGCTAAATTAAGCTTGCTCAGAAATCCGCACAACATGCGTTTATTATACCACAATTGGTTTTACCGCGCCAAATTATCGCCACCCGACAGCAATAATTTTACAAACAGTGCCAGAAATGCAATACTTATTGAAGTTAAGTATAATTTTCGGGGAGTCGTATAGTGGTAGTACGCCTGCTTTGGGAGCAGGTAGTCCGAGTTCGATTCTCGGCTCCCCGACCAATCAAGACATTTTGAAAATTCAGAGGCGATTGGTTGCTCGCTCGCCCCGCCTTCGGCGGGTCTCGCTTCGCAAAAAGCCCTGCCCTCCTGCGCTTTTTCAGCTACGGCGGGTAAATATTT
>Ga0209541_10011403_pt1 | contig 13929 bp, 23 predicted proteins | sample RifCSPlowO2_01_FD_184027 | JGI IMG/M metagenome (GOLD analysis project Ga0209541, IMG submission 184027) | Groundwater microbial communities from Rifle, Colorado - Rifle CSP2_plank lowO2_0.1 (SPAdes) (version 2) | ecosystem: Environmental > Aquatic > Deep subsurface > Groundwater | place... | reverse complement strand
GCTCCTTCTTCTCTTAAAACGCCAATGTCCTGACCAATTCCTGAGCCGTTGGAAAAAATTGCCGCTTCATCGACGGTGTGCTGAACAATGCTTTCCAAATCATCTCTTGGTCCTTTAATAAAACATGCATGAGATTGCGGTTTAAAATAACAGCCGCGTTTTTCTATTTTTATAACTTCTCTGGTTTCAGAATTTTTCCAGTAATTTATTTGATCGCTTCCGCCAATATTATATTCATTGTAAATTCCTGCATTAAACTGAACAGGAGAATTAAATGCAAATTTTCTATTTATCTGCAACCATTTTAATTCGTCTGCAAAAATTTGTTTATCTTTTTCTGTTTTAAAATATCCAATCTTAAATCCCTCGTCAACAATAAAATTTGTAACTCGATTAATTAAATGCATTGGAGAATTTTCATGGTCCAATCCGATTTTATCGGTCATTTTTTCTTTCCATTCCTCATTATGCGGTTTAAAAAAATATTTTTGCGCAACTATCTGGTTTGCAACTTGGTTGTCCCAAGATTTTGGAAAATAAGCATCAGGCATATTAAAAACAATTTTTCCGCTGTTCCAATCTTTAATAGATAATTCAATTGTAGAATATTCTCCGACGCTCTTAAAAGGGTCTTCATCTTCTTTACTAAAATATCTTTCTATTGTCAACCCCTCTTTTTTTTCAGGAGATTGATGATAAATTCTTCCAATATCAAGTCTGTCAATATATTTTTTTCTTTTGAATTCATAAATGTTTATTTCTTTATTTTCAATAGTTTGCATTAGTTTATCTAAAGAAAAATTTGTTTGATTTTTTATAAGAGAATAAGCATCATCAATTAAAATGTGTCTAACTGAATCATAAGCTTTAAGATTTATAGGAGAGTATCTAAATTTTATTGAAGATAATCCGTTTTGATTATGATTTTCTCCTGTTTTAGTTGTTTCTTCTGTTTCAGCCATCTTTTTTATTCCTTTATTTTTTCATCTCTTTTATTTTTAAAGATAATTTCATTGGGATATATGTTTTAAAGTTCTTTTAACTCTTTTTTAAATTCCTTGACATCCTGAAAATCTCTGTAAACTGAAGCAAATCTTATATAAGCAACTTTGTCTAATTTTTTAATTTTTTTTGAAACCAAATCTCCGATTAAAGAGCTTTTAATTCCTTTTTTCCCTTTTTTTCTTATTTGCTCTTCAACTTCATTAATCATTTTTTGTATTTTCTCCTGTGAAATTGGGCGTTTTTCAAAAGCCCTTTCAATTCCTTTTTCCAATTTTTCGCGCTGGAATTTTTCTCTCCGTTCATCTTTTTTTATTACATATGCCTCGCCAATTTCTATTTTTTCATATGTTGTAAATCTTTTTTTGCATTTCAGACATTCGCGCCTTCTTCTTACCCCATTTGGAGAGCTTCTTTTATCTGTTACTTTAAAATTTGTATGTGAGCAGTGCGGGCAGTTCATTTTTTTATTAATATACAATATGTTGTATGTCTTATAATTCTTAGTTACTATTTGTTGTATATTGTAAAAGAATTTATATGATTTAGTATTTAAAGATTTTGAACTATTTTTTAGGGGTGAGAGGAATTTGAGCGAAGAATAAGTTTTTAAGTTTCTAAATCAAGTTCATTAAAATTTTAAAGTTTCTTGCTTAAAAAAGAATTTTCTCTATAGGGTAGTCAAACAATTTTATATATTAAATCATAACTAAATTAAAAGTATAAAATGGAAAAAATATCTTTAGGATACTTAAGATCTAAATATCTTCAAGAAAAAGTAGAAATAGAGGGAGATATAAAAGAAATAATGGAACCATATTGGAAAATTTTAAGTGCTAAATTTGAATGCCCAAGCTGCGGGACAATTATTCAGGTTTTGCAGATAGAAAAAAAGTTCAGAGAGCCGTCAAGATGTTCTTGCGGAAGAAGAAAAAAATTTAAGCTAATCTCTAAAGAAGTAGATATGGAAAGCAGAGCAATACTCTGTGATAAACCTCAAAATGTGGGATTGGTTAGTCCTCTTAGTTTATCTTTTATTGGAGATAATCTAATTGATAAACTTTCTAATATAAAAGAAGGAAATAGAGTAAAAATAATTGGAGAATTAGGATTAGAACAAAACTCTATAAAAGACATAAAACCAGATTATGTCCTCTTAGTTGAAAATATTGAAAAGATTATTTAGAATAACAATTTCCTTTCCAATTTTAAAAACCCTTTTAATACAAAACATCTGCTCTAATGAAATAATCTATAAAAAGAGTTCTATTCTCCAAATTAAATGAGTTTTTCTAAATGGAGAGAAAAAGAGAAAGAAGAGATCGCTCTAGAAAGGGCAAATGATATTAGGGATTGGAAAAATCCATCACCAACTCTTGATGATAGGTTAATTCAAAAATATAATAATTATGAAACACATTTATTAGTTAAAAAAACACATTGGCTAGTACTTGTAACAATACTTTTAGCATTAACAACAACTATTCTATCATTTATTAGCATTTTTATTAAATAATTTCATTTTCTTCAAGGATTCTTGACATAAATAAAAAAATAGGGAAAGATTATTTAAAGATTTATATTTTATAAAGAATATTTTTCAAAATTTTAAAAAGTGACAGGATTAAAAACATCAATCCCCCTTTTTTATAATGGGAAAAAAATGGTTTGTTTATCTTCTTGAATGTTTTGATGGTTCATATTATACGGGTGTAACAAACGATGTAGATAAAAGAATGAATGCTCATGCAGAAGGAAAAGGAAGCAAATATGTTTATGGAAAAGGTTTCAAGGAATTAATCGCTGTAATTCCATGCAAAAATAAATCTGAAGCCTGCAAAGCCGAATATAAAATAAAAAAATTGCATAGAAAAGAAAAATTGGAATTTTTTAATAGTTTAAATCTCCATTAATGTCCCAACTCTTAAGTGAGCATAGATTTATATAGTCTTAACATTTTAACATATTATTATAACAATATAATTAGTCCTTGGGCACTGTCTTTTAGGGCTGGTGTTTCAAGAAAATTTATTTCTTGTATAACTATTGAATATAGAATTAAAATTTGGAATAGATTTCTGAATTTTAAATAAAAAATAAAATGGAAAAATTTAAACAGCTTGGATTAAGCTATGAAATATTAAATGTGCTGGAGAATGCAGGTTTTAAAGAACCTTCAGAAATTCAGGAGAAAACAATTCCTTTAGCATTAGCGGGAAAAGATATTATCGGCGGTTCTGCGACAGGAAGCGGAAAGACTTTAGCATTTGCTTGCCCAATAATTGAAAATTTAATTCCTAATAGAAATGTACAGGCATTAATCTTAACGCCGACAAGAGAATTAGCAGAACAAGTTGCTGATTCAATAAGAAAATTCGCAAGAAATAAAAAATTAAAAGTTTTGGCGATTTATGGCGGAATCAGCATTGAATCTCAAATTAGAAAAATTCCTTACACTGATGTGATTGTTGCAACGCCTGGAAGAACTTTGGACCATCTTAAAAGAAGAACATTAAATTTTAATCAAGTTAAATTTTTAGTTTTAGACGAAGTAGACAGAATGTTTGATATGGGTTTTTATAGAGATGTTGAAATGATTTTAAAACAAATTCCTGAAAAAAGACAAACAATGCTCTTTTCAGCGACGATTTCGGCGGACATTGATCATTTAGCAAGAAGGTATACTAAAGATGCGGTAAGAGTTTCTGTAAATTCATATGTCGATCATTCAAAATTAAAACAAATTTATTATGATGTTGAACCGCATATGAAATTCTCTTTATTAGCTCATTTATTAAATAAAGATAAAAATGATTTAGTTATGATTTTTTGCAGTACAAGAAGAAATGTCGACATTGTTGCAAATAATTTAAAAAAAGCGGGCATTAATTCAAAAGCAATACATGGGGGTTTGTCCCAGAATAAAAGATCCAGAACTTTAGAGGAATTTCATAATGCAGAAGTGAATATTTTAGTTTGCACCGACGTGGCTGCCAGAGGTTTGGATATTAAAGGCGTAAAATCTATTTATAATTATGATCTCCCTAATGACGCGAAGGATTATATTCATAGGATTGGAAGAACAGCGAGAGCAGGAAGCGAAGGAAAAGCGATAAATATTTTATCAAACAGAGATTATGAAAATTTTGATAATATAATTAATGACAAATATTTAAACATAGTTCAGGAAGAACTGCCTGTTTTTGAAACGATTCGTTTAGAAATAGAACCGAATAGAGGATTTGGAAATAGAAATAATTCTGGAAGAAATGGAAACAGGGAAAATAATAGAAGAGAAGGAAATAGAAATAATTCTGGAAGAAATGGAAACAGGGAAAATAATAGAAGAGAAGGAAATAGAAATAATTCTGGAAGAAATGGAAACAGGGAAAATAATAGAAGAGAAGGAAATAGAAATTATGGACAAAATAGAGGCAGATCTAATCGCGGGAGAAATTATAATCATGGAAGTTTTGGAAGAGGCGGAAGAAGATAAGAGAAAACATTTTTAAATTCTTTTTATCTAATAATTCTATAAAAGAGAGAAAATGGTTTCAAATTATCTAACAGATCTTGCAACACAGTTTGGGGTTCCTATCTGGCTTTTTGCAATAATTTTTGTCTGGATAGTTGTTTGGAAATTATTGGCATTATGGAAATCTGCAAGAAATAATCAAATTGTTTGGTTCCTTATAATCGCAGTAATAAATACTATTGGAATTTTAGAAATATTATACATTTATGTTTTTTCTAAAATGGGAAGAAAAGAAAAAAAGATTTCAAAAAAGAGAGTGAAGAAAAAATAAATTTATAATAAAGAATTAATTGCGCTTTCAAATTCTGAAAAAGGAACAGCGCCTGAAACTGATTCTGTCTTTTTATTTTTATTATTTATAACGACAAAATAAGGAGTTCCTTGCCCTCCAGCTTTTATTCCCTGCTGACTTTCTTTTGAAACTTCTGAAGCTTTTTCATCTCCGTCTAAGCAAGCATCAAATGTTGCGCTGTCAAGTCCAAGTTGGGATGCATAAGTTTTCAAGCTTGTTTCGTCAAGTGTTTGCTGATTTGCAAAAAGCATATCGTGATATTCCCAGAATTTTCCTTGATCATTAGCGCATAAAGAAGCTTCTGCTGCTTTTTGAGCATAGGGATGTATGCTTGTTAAAGGAAATTGTTTGTAAATTAAATTAACCTGATCGTTTTTGAAATAATCACTATTCTTAAAATCTGTTAATGCGCCTGAATAAACTCTTTCACAAAAAGGGCACTGAAAATCTGAAAATTCAACAATAGAAATTTCTGCATTGGGATTTCCTAAAACAGGGTCGTTAGCTTCAATTTCAACTTTAAGATTTCCGCTTACCGATGGAGCATTGTCGCTTGGAATAATTTCTTTTATAACTTTTCCATTTCCATTAAACGCCCCGAAAATAGATAAGAAAAATAAAATTGCAAAAACAAAAGTTCCAAATTTCCAAAGAGCGCTTGTTTTTATTGTAATTGTCTCTTCTTTTTTTTCATCCGTCATTTTTATTTAAAATTAAATTCCTTTTTAAATCTTGTTGCATTATAATTCGCACCCAGTTATTTGAGCAAAATTTTCAAGAGTTTGTTCACCCTGATAACTTTTTCCATCTATTTTCCAGGTTGGATATCCTTGAACTCCTTCAATTAAACAAGTTTCTTTGTTTTTGTCGCAATTTATATAATCAATATACTGAAAAGAAGAACCAAAAAGTTCTTTTTGATTTTGACAGTGCGAACACCAGTCTGTTCCGTACATTTTTAATCCCGCGTCGGTTAAACACTGAGCAAAAGCATCATATTTTCCTGGTTTGGAATTATTTTTAAATGGATTTAAAATCAAAATAATTAAAACTAAAATTATTATAACGCCTAAAATCATTGTGCTCTTTTTCATAACATAAATTAATTAAAAGAGTTTTTAATACTTATCCTTATATTTCGCTAACAATCTTATTTTCTTTTACACCAAATTCTATTAATATTTTTTTTAATTCAGAAACAAGCTTAAATGGTCCGCAAAGATAAAAATTTTGATTAAAATCTTTGATATTTTTTTTCAAAAAATCCTTGTCAATATGTCCGTATTCATAACCCGTTTTTTTTTCACGACTTAAAACAAAAATCGTATTCTTATTAAAAAGTTTTTTTAATTCTTCTTCTAAAATAATCTTATTTTTAGCCCCATTGGAATAAATCAATAGATTATTTTTATGTTCAGTTTTATTTAAAGATTTTATTATAGAAATAAAAGGAGCAATTCCTGTTCCTGCTGCGATAAATGTCCCATTGCCTTTATAACTTATTTTTCCTTTTGGCTCTCCGATGATTAATTCATCGCTCTGCTTTAAATTATTAAGCTGTTGAGTAAATTTCCCGTCTTCATAAATCTTAATAATAAATTCCAAGAAATCCTCTTTTTCAGAGGAGCTGAAGCTAAAAGGTCTTTTTTTATCTTTTAATTCAAATTTATTTACTGAAACTAAAGTATGCTGTCCAGAGATAAAATTATAATTTTTAGGTTTTTCAATTTTAAATCTTTTTATATTCGGAGTTAAAGATTCAATTTTTAAAATTTTTACTATGTATTCCATATAGGTTTTATTAAAATTAATTTAAATGGGATAAAATGTCTAATAAAGATTTTTTAATCCCTTCGATTGTATAATGTCCTAAACCATCTGAAAAAGAGTATGCTGGCTCTATGTATCCATTTTCAATTGTAAAATCAACAGATATAAGTTGGGCATTATATTTACTGCAAAAATGTTTAATATGTTGTTTATGTTCTTCCATTTGACGTTTAGATTTAAAACCATAAAATCCTCCATTCAAGTTAAACATTTCTTCTTCCAAATTCATTTTAATATTTTATTTTAACAATTCCGCTTTTTATTTTACACTGGCAGGCGAGTCTTCTTGCCTTATTCATGCCCATATCTTTTTCTTCCTGTGTCAATTCAGAAAGATTTTCCTGTCCATCAACAACTTCAATCATGCAGGTTCCGCAGATTCCTTCTGCGCATGAAAAGGGAACGCCCAATTTTTCACATGCGTCTTTTATCTGTTCTTTATCTTTTACATTTATTATCTTCCCATCATCTGAAAAAATTATTTTTGCCATTTTAGATTAATTTAGACAATATATTTCCTATTAAATATGCTGCTGTTGCTGCAATTCCCCCAACAATAAACATTTCTAATCCAGAAACAAACCATTTCCTCCCGGTAATTTTAGCTTTTAAGGCACCTAAAATAAAAAGAGTTATTCCAGTTAGAAAACCCGCGATAATAAAAGTATTAAAATTAAGATTAAATATTAACATGAGAATATAAGAAATAAGAGGAACAAATCCAAAAACAACAAATGATATAAATGTTGCAAGTCCATTTCTAAAAGGAGAATTTTTATTTTCAATAATTCCAAGTTCTTCTAACATCATCACATCTACCCATACTTTTTTGTATTTAGAAAGTATTGAAACCATTTTAGAAGCGTCTTTTTTTAGAACACCTTTATTTGAATATATCTCCATCATTTCTTTTTTTTCACCTTCAGGATAATTCTCAACTTCCCATTCTTCTCTTTTTCGTTCATTCTCTTGAAATTCTTTTTCAGATTTTGTACTAAGATAATCTCCAATTCCCATAGAAATCCCGTCGGCTATAAGATTTGCAAATCCAAGAATTAAAACTATCCCGGAATTTAATGCCGCTCCAGTTACTCCAGCAACAACTGCAAAAGTGGTAATGATTCCATCTAATCCCCCATAAACAAAACTTTTTATGTATTTTCCTTCTTTTTTATGTTGTTCCGATGCAGAATTATGCGCTTTTATGGTTGCTTTAATATTCTTTTTCTTGTAAGCCTCTCTTGCTTTCTTAAGGTTCCTTTTTATAAACATCTTAAAATAAAAATATCCTCTCAATTGTTTTTAAAACTTTTTCATCAAATTTAGTTGACGCGAGATTATCAAGATATATTTCAGATTTCATTTCAATCCTCAATTTTAATTATATTTACAGGGCAGGAATCCGCAGCTTTCTGCGCATTTTCTTTTTCAATTTCATTTATTTCTTTTTGATAAATTCCTTTTTTATTTTTGCTGTCAATTAAATCAGCTTTTCCATCTTTAGCGCACATTTTCCAATTTTTAGAATCGAGCTCAACACAAACATTGCACCCAATGCAATTTTTTCTATAATGAATTATCTTCAGCATTTTTAGTTTTTTCTACCATTGTAGTTTCTTTTTTCTAAAAAAGAAACCCAAATTTTAGCCATTTTGAATTATTGGAAGTTTATTTTTTGTATCTTGCATTTCTTTTCTGTCTGTTACAATATACAATTTATCATTTTTTCTAATTTTTTCATTTAATTTTATTGTGATTATTTCTCCTTTTTTTGCTTTAGCAACAGATTTTTCATCAACATACAAACTTTCAATTTTTTGTTTTATTATTCCGGTAGTTTTTCCAGTGATAATAATCTCGTCGCCTATTTCTATTTCGCTTGATTGCAGGAAAAATTCTCCAATTTGAGTTTTTGGAAAATAATGTCTTGCAATTCCAATAAAAACTTTTTCTTTTTTAGACTGATTTCCATATCCTCCGCTCCACTCTCCTAATTTTTTTCCAAGATAATATCCTCCCTGCCAAAAACCCCGATTATAAACTTTTTCTAATTCTTTGTTCCAGTTATTAATTTTTTCTTGAGTATAAGTTCCATTTAAACAGCTTTCAACAGCTTCTTTGTAAGCTTTAACAACAGCATAAACATAGTCTGGAGACCTTCCTCTTCCTTCTATTTTTAAGACGCTGATTCCGGAATCTAATAATTTGTCAATAAATCCAATTGTGCATAAATCTTTCGGCGACATTATATATTTATTTTCTAATTTTAATTCTTCTCCCGTTTCATCGTCTATAACTCTGTAAGCTTTTCTGCAATTTTGCAAACACGCGCCTCTGTTCGCAGAAGCATTTTCTGTTGCAAGACTCATGTAACATTTTCCGGAAATTGCAACGCATAAAGCGCCGTGGGCGAATATTTCAATTCCAATCAGTTTTCCAGAAGGTCCTTTAATATTTTGTTTTTTAATTTCAGCGCAGATGTTTTTTATTTGCTGTAAAGTTAATTCTCTTGCTAAAACTACGACGTCCGCAAATTTTGAATAAAATTTGATAGTTTCAAGATTAGAAACATTTGCTTGAGTAGAAATATGCACTTCCAATCCAATTGAATTTGCATAATCCATTGCCGCTACATCGCTGACAATTACCGCGCTTATTCCCGCTTTTTTTGCAGCGTCGCAGATTTTACGCATTAAAATAATATCATGGTCATACAAAATTGTGTTCAGAGTCAAATAAGTTTTAACTCCTGATTTATCACATCTCTTAACAATTTTTTTTAAATCATCTAAATTAAAATTATTTGAAGCTCTTGCTCTCATGTTTAATTGCTCAATTCCAAAATAAACAGAATCAGCGCCCGCTTTTATCGCCGCTTCCAAACTTTCATAAGATCCCGCGGGAGCCATGATTTCTACTTTTTTATTCATGATAAAAACAAATTTTTGATATTTTTAAGGATATCCTAAACTGCAAATTTTACCACTCCATTCTAATTCTAAAGATATTTAATAGCAGCCAGGTTATATAAAAGCATATCATGAAAAATTTAAGCATCTGGATAATAACTTTTATTGCAGCAATTGTTTTTTTAGTTGGAATTTTTTATTATGAAATTCTTGGAGCTGTGGTAAATGTTGCTGTTTTTATTGTTTCTCTGACAATAATTCTTTTAATTTTAATTTTAGTAATTATTTTTTCTCATCAAGAGCATAGAAAAAAAATTCCGCGTTTTGAAAAACCAAAAATAATAAAATTTGAAAAAGAAGAAAAAGATGCTCAAAATTTAAAAGTTTCAAAAAAGAAAATAGTAAAAAAAGTTTCTAAGAAAAAATAAATTTTTAAAATTTATATCTGTCCTGTTTGAGCGAATTTTCTCATTGCCTGTTCTAAAATTACTTGAGGAGCCATGCCTTTTCTAGAACAAACTTTAGCAAAATCATCGTATGTAGATTGATCGACATTATAATCCAATTTTCTCTTTCTTGGTCCGGGAGGTGTTGCTGCCATATTTTATTTAAATAAATTAAGTATATAAATATTTTTAGATTAGGTTATTTTAAAAGATTACGGACAAAAGCATCCTTTGAAAAACAACAAATCTTAAATAAACTTTTTTCTTTAAAAAATATGGAAATTATTAGCAAACCGAATAAAGAAGGAAAAATTGAAAAAATTATAAGTGAAATGAAAGTTGGAGAAAGGGGATATATTTATGCGGGGGCAATTGCTTTTGATTTTCAGCTAAATGCTTATCTTAATCTTAAAGCCAAAGTCAGCAAAAGAAAAAACAGAGATCCAGACAAAATTCCTATAATAAGGACGGGAATTAGTAATCTAGATTATACTATTAATACAAAAAAGACGAACTACACTTGGGAAACAGAAAAGAATCCATTTTTTTCAAATTATGATGTGAATGAAATAGACGCAGTTCGTATACAATATAATAAAAGGCCAAACAATAAAGTTAGAACAAGTAAAAATTTAAGAAAGAGAAGTCTATATTATAGATTAAATGAAGATTTACAAAGAGCGGTGCTAAATGAAGAATATGAATTAGCATCAGAAATAAGAGACAATCTTAAAAAAAGAAAATAATATTGTGTTTGAAAATTAAGAAAATGGGCGCGGAGACTAAAACTTCATAAACTCGTTTTGTCCGTCCTCACCCATCCTCACAGCTCATGGGCGCGGAGGGAATCGAACCCCCTTCTTCTGCTCTGGAGGCAGACATAATACCAGTATACTACGCACCCTTAATAAAAACAAGAAAAATCTCTTTTTATTTTTATCTAATTATCTTTATCTCCCCCATAAAATCCCAAAAAGATTTTGGAGCATGAAATTAAAAAATTATTTTATTTTTTTAATTTCTTCAATTTCTTCGCTGGAAATAGCGCATCCCTTAAATTTAAGAGCATAAAGCAAAGCATCCAATACTTCTTTGCCTTTCAAATTTATCAGCCCTTTTTTATAAGCTACATACATTAATTCTGTTGAACGAATTATTTTGAATCCCAAAAATTCTTTGAAATTGCTTCCTTTTAATTTTACATTTGTGTGCATTTTTTTTTCTAAAAGTTCTTTTAGATTTTCCGGTTTTTCAACTAACATTCTTAATGTTCTTTCGTCAATTACTAAAACATTTTTAATTTTCTTTTCATTTAAAATTTTGCTTAAAGCAAGACAAGAAGTTTCGCCTTGCTGTATTAATTGAATTTCATTTCCGTTTCCAATAAACATTGTATTCGCAAAATTCATTAATTTAAACATTAAATTTGTTATTTCTTTATCCGTAATTCCAATCTTGTTGGGCATATTTAAACAGCCCTCATCAATTAAATTCTGAATTTTCAAAGCTTCAAGTTCATACATTTTTATTTTTATCGGATTATCTACAACTTCTTTTTTAACTTCTTTTGTGATGATGAATTCTCCGTTAAAAATTTTTTTTAATTTTTTTAATTCTTCCAGAAGACCATTTATTGATAAACTTATTAAACTACCAGAATCAAAAATAAGGATTTTTTGTATCATCCAAAAATTTCCTCTGCAAGTTTAATTCTTGATTTTGCGTCAAGGGTTTTACTTTCAGGGACATCTGATATCCCTGTTTTTCCGGCATAATCAGCAAGTTCAAACATTGTAATTCCAAGCAGTTTTGCTGTCTGCTCCATAGAAATTCCGTGCTCGTAAATTCTGGAAGCTTTGTTTATCTTAGCTTTCCTAAAAACTTCCTGGATATATTCCTTTAATTTTCCAGAAATTTTTTTAATGCATAATCTAATATTCTCAAAATCTTTTCTAAATTCTTTTAAATCATTTTTTTCAAGGTCTTCTATTGAGCATTCAAGAGATGAGATTATTGTCTTGTTAATCTTTTTCCAATCAGGATAATTTCTATAATGTTCTCTCTCAAAAATTTTATCCAATGAATAAATCATTACTGCAACATTAATATTGTCCGGATCTTGCGTCAAAGAAGCGACATTAATTGTTTGATTGCTTAAATTTTTAATTCCTGAATAATTTCCCATTTCAATCGCCTTTTTTGTTTCTCCAAGAATTCTTAAGATGTTGTCTATTTCCTGCATAATATTCTAACCAAAAAAGATTATTTAAAGCTTAATATTTTTATATAGATATGAAATCCGCGCTATTAGACACAAATTTTATTTTAACCTGCATAAAGCAAAAAATTGATTTTTTTGAAGAATTGAGATTTATGGGATTTGAGATTATTATTCCTGATAGAGTTATAGATGAGCTTAAAAAATTAAAACAAACTTTAGCTCTTAAACTCCTGGAAAAAAATAATTTTAAGAAAATTATTCTAATTGGTAAAGATGTTGATAATTCAATAATTAATTATGCAAAGAAAAATCCGGAAATTTTAGTGGCGACTCTTGACAAAGAGTTGAGCAACAAATTAAAAAACAGAAAAATAATTATAAGAGGGAAAAAGAAGCTGGAGATTATTTAAAAGGGAAGTTCATCATCAACATTTTCTGTTTCAACTATTTTTTCTATTGTTTTGAGTTTTGGAGACCTATCAATTCCTTCAATTTTATCAACAGCATTTCTTAAATCAATCCAATAATCAGCAAGCATTCCTGCAGTAGAATTGTCTTCTGTAGGATTATATTTGTCGAAAAATTCGTTTCGTATTTTTTTATCCTTAGAATATTTAAAACCTTCATTAGTTATATCAAAAATATATTTTAATAATTTATGAGTATTATCATGTTTTTCTAATCTTCTATATTCATCAATAATTAAACTAATTGCTGAGTCGTGGTCACTTGCTAAATCTCCCATTTACTTTTATTAATTTTATCGTTTAAAAAGATTTATCTATTCAAAAACATTATTTAAGCAATCTTTTTAATCTCCTTTTTCTTTTATGTTTTATGGAATTAAAAAACAGAAAAATAATTATAAGGGGAAAGAAAAAACTGGAGATTATTTAAGATAATCAGGAACAGAATATTTTTCAAATTCAGGCAAAAGATTTTTTCCATAAATTAATCTTGAGAATGCTTCTGCTTCCATTTTTGCGCCAGTAAGCGCATGGTGTGGTTTTGGTTCTTCTGGCAATCCAGAATATTTTAATATTCCATCTAAATTTAAATCTGTTCTGCTGTCCCTTATTGGAGGCCGGAACTCTTTTTTTAAATGATGCTGATAGCAAATAGAATGCAAATCAATAGTTCTATGGCCAATCCGATAATTAATTTTATATTTTTCTATAGAATTTCTTAAAAAATCCCTGTCAAAAGAAGGATTCTCGCCCGCCAAAGTTTGTTCTGCAATATTTCCCATCCAAACAATAAACTTTTTAACAGCTTCTTCTAAAGACATTTTATTCTGGTCAGTTATTTGTTCTTTAGTAAATCCATTGATATATAATGCTTGTTGAGTTATTTCTGCCCCTTCCCAGACCCTGCATTCTTGATAAAATTGGTTTTGAGGATTTGAAAAATCAATCGCGCCGATGCTTACAATTGAATTCTTTTTAGAATCTACACCCGTTGTTTCAACATCAACTACAATCATATAAGTTTGATTTTTCTTTTATTTAAAAAGATTTATCTATTCAAAAACATTCTTTGAGCAATCTTTTTAATCTCCTTTTTCTTTTATGTTTTATGGAATTAAAAGACATTAAAAACTGGAATCCAGAAATTGAAAAATCCATTGTAGAAAAATGGAAAAATTCTGAAATGTTTAAGTTTAATTCAAAAACAAAAAAGAAGATTTATAGTAT
>Ga0209541_10011396_pt1 | contig 13937 bp, 11 predicted proteins | sample RifCSPlowO2_01_FD_184027 | JGI IMG/M metagenome (GOLD analysis project Ga0209541, IMG submission 184027) | Groundwater microbial communities from Rifle, Colorado - Rifle CSP2_plank lowO2_0.1 (SPAdes) (version 2) | ecosystem: Environmental > Aquatic > Deep subsurface > Groundwater | place... | reverse complement strand
CTGGTGCATGGATTCGATGTGGATTCCTCAAGATCATCCTGCCCGAGATGCCCAAGATACATTTTACCTGCCCTATGAAGGAAGATTGCCGGAAAAATTATCCAAGAAAGTGGCGGAAGAGCATGAATTCGGAGGAAGATGCGGCTCTAAAGGATATGGGTACAAATGGAGTCCGGCTTTGGCTCGGCAATTATTACTAAGAACGCACACTACTGCAACCACTTTCCGTTATTTCGGAGAAAAAAATATCAAGCCGCCGGCCAAATATTTTTACATCGGCCGAATATTCCGCAATGAATCTATTGATGCCACTCATCTGCCGGAATTCCATCAAAGCGAAGGATTTATCATGGACGAAGGCTTGACTCTGCGGGACTTGATGGGCTATATCAAAGAGTTTTATCATCGCATGGGCATTGAGAAGATAAAATTCAAGCCGACTTATAATCCTTATACTGAGCCGTCAATGGAAGCGATGGGCTATAATGAGCAATTAGGAAAATGGGTAGAGCTGATCAATTCCGGCATTTTCCGGCCGGAATCGCTGGAGCCCTACGGTATCAATGTGCCAGTGATTGCTTGGGGATTAGGGATAGAAAGATTGGCAATGATGCTGCATCAGCAGAAAGACATCCGTAACATGATGGGAGCGACAGGCAGCCTGAACTGGCTCAGGCAGCATAAATCAACTGGAATGGGATAATGATTGAAAGAAGGCATTCGTGAAACAAAAAAATGGTAATCTTAGAAACAAAATATTCCTTGTTGAGCAGTTTATTGGGAAAGAAGATCAACGAGAAAGAGTTAGAAGAAACTCTTTTTGAGATGGGTTATGAGCTGGAATCGATAAATGGAGATGAAGTGAGAGTAGATATCACGGCTGAGCGGCCGGACCTGCTTTCTACATACGGCTTGGCCCGGGCAGTTCGAGCATATCTAGGAATGAAGAACGAGAGGTATAAACTGAAAGAATCCGGACTAACAATTAATGTGGCGGGCGCGGCTAAAGAATGGCCGTATGCTGTGGCTTGTGCAGTCAAAGGATTGAAATTTGATGACGAACGGATCAAAGAAGTGATCAGAATTCAAGAAAAATTAGGAGCTGCTCTTCTGAGAAACAGGCGAAAGGGCGGATTAGGGCTTTATCCTTTAAACAAGATCAAGTTTCCAGTTACCTATACCTCTGAAGAGCCAGGGAAAATAAAATTCAAGCCTTTGGACGGCCAGCAAATAATGAGCGGCAGCCAAATCCTTGAGAGACATCCTACTGGAAGAACTTACAAGCATCTGATTGAGGATTGGAAACGGTTTCCTATCTTTAAGGATGCAAACAGCCAAATATTGAGTATGCCGCCGATCATCAATTCTCACGAACTGGGAAAGATTGATGAGACGACAAAAGATGTTTTCGTGGAATGCACAGGCACGGACCTGAAAACAATCAATCTGGCGTTGAGTATTCTGGCGGGAGCATTGATAGACATGGGGGGAGAAGTGTCTGCCTTAAAGATAAAGTATGGGGCAAAGACGATTGTCTCTCCCGAATTCAAAGAAGAAGCCCAAGGTTTAGAAGTGAAAAAAGTCAATCGTTTACTGGGACTAGAGTTAAATGCAGAGAAGATCAAGAAGCTGCTTGAGAAGAGCATGTACGAAGTGAAATCTTTCAATAAAGAGAGATTAGAAGTGATTGTTCCTCCTCTGCGTTCTGATATCTGGCATGAAGTGGATTTAATAGATGATGTAGCCAGAGGCTATGGATTCAATGATTTCGAGCTAAGAATGAAATCTGTAGAATCAACTGGAGAGACTACTCCTTCAGTGAAGCTGAAAGAAGAGCTGGCAGATTTATTGGTGGGGTTAGGATACCAAGAAGCTTTTACTCTGATGCTGACTTCTAAGCAAGATCAATTTGAAAAAATGAAAGTGAAAGAGGCCAAGCATATTCAATTGGGAAAAAGCGTGGAAAGAAGCATCAATATGCTGCGCTGCTGGCTGCTGCCGGAGTTGATGAAAGCATTGACTTTTAACCAAAGCGCAGAGTACCCGCATAAACTTTTTGAGATAAGCCAGGTTACTTTATTTGACGAGAAAGCAGAAGTGAAATCAAAAGAAACTTTGCGGTTAGCAGTAGTCTGCAGCAATGCTTCGGCTAATTTTACTGAAATCAAGCAAGTGCTGGATTATTTATTAAATGTTCTTGGGATGGAGCATGCAATTGAAGAGACAGAGCACGGCAGTTTCATTCCCGGCAGAGTAGGGCGAGTGATGGCCAAGGGACGGCCGGTGGCTTATCTGGGAGAGATCAAGCCAGAAGTGTTAACGGCCTGGGGTCTGGAGATGCCGGCCTGCGCCTTGGAGATGGATCTGACGGAATTGCGCGGATTGTAAACCAAAGAAAAATAACAGTATGCGCATAACTCGCTCGCGCCCTTCAGTCAAAGCGCATCTTAATGAAGCATTGTATGCAGTCTGATGAAGTATTTGGCGCACTCGCTGGCGATATCGGCGCTATGCGCAAATAAAGCAAACTTTTATAAATCCCAGCCTATAGTTTAGAGAATATGGGTATAATGAAAAGATTATCCTTATTGGTCTTGATGCTGTTCGGTTTAAGCTACTTTGTCTTGGCCGCGCCAGATTTAGCCGTACAAGAGATTAACATTGCTGAGCCGGGAGAACCGGGAGCGGCCATGGATCTTGATATCTTTATACAAAATATCGGTGAAGAAGCTGTAAAAACCAGGCTGCCGGCGCAGATTTATTTTGATAATGACCAATCCGCTGGAGTGTATCCTCTAGTCTCTCTTTATGTTGATACCCGGGCAGATAAGGCAGTGCGGCCAGTGAAGATCACATCCGCAGATGGAAGCAAAACTGAGCAGTATCCAGTGAAAGATAAGGTAACTTATCTGCAGCCGGCCTTAAGCGGTGAAGCATTGGATAAGAAATTGCAGGAGATGGAAACACGTTTGGAATTATCTTCTGAAGATAAAGTTAAAGCTTTGGCAGAAGCTAAAGAATTTTATTCAAAAGAGCATAAGCTGGAAGTAGAAGGTTGGTTTATTAATTTGCAGCCAGAAGAAACAGCTAAATTAGATTCTAAAGTTTTATCTTATAATTATCCGTTTGAAGAGGTATCCAGCTTAGAATCTAAATCTCATCATCTCAATATCATGCTTGACCCGGCAGGAGAAATGGGCGAGGAGAAAATTTTCAATAATTTTGAAGGAAAACTGTTTGTGGTTTCTCCCACCATCTTATCTGGGCCCTTATCCGTTACAAAGAAACATCCTGCTTTAGAGGAGGGAGAATATTTTGTCACTCGCTTGGGCTGCGCAGAGCTGAAGGGAAAAAAGGTCTGCAGCGAGATGAATGATGGGGGTACCTGGACTGTTTCGGTTGAAGGAGAAGAACAGACCTATGATTTATACGGCCTGCTGATGAAATGGTTGAACGGCCTGTTTGGCGACAGCAAACTAGCTTCTGTTCAGGAATTGGGTGAAGCAGAGATAACTGTTTATGCCAATGGATACAAGGTAAAGATTTAATTTTTTGCGCATAACTTAAGGAATTCCTGTTATACGCCCCGAACGAAGTGAGAGTGCAACGTGGTCGAGGTTTAACTCTGAAGGAGATTAAACCGAGAAGTCTCTAATTTTCCTGAACATGGGGGCTTGGCGTAGTTTTTCCAATTGAATTTCTTATCAAATTACGAGCAAGGCGAGAGTAGAGTTGGGGGGCTTAAGTTTAGTTTCGTTCCACCGACACAGACCCGACGAGGGATGGCTCCTGCGGAGTGTCGGGTAGGACAAGCTTTTCGACAATAAAATCACAGAAGCAAGGAGGAACGACTTTCGAGTTTTACGTCGAGGAGAAAAGTTGTCCGTCTGCTGTCGGTGGCGGTCTAAATATTATTAGTGTCACTTCGCAGTTACAATTTGACCGAAAGCTTTATATAGTAGTGGCTCTTTTTAGAGTCTATAATAATCGAAATTGGAGGGAAATAAAATGGTAAAACAATATGTTGAATTTTTGTACCCGGGAGCACTCGTTTCCGAAACAGAAGTTAAAGAAGTTAAAGATAGAGACCCATCACGATTAGAAGTTCCAGAAGGTTGTTTTGGATATAGATTCTTTGACCGACAGGAAGCCGTTGTTGATGGAGAAACGTTAGTTGGGCAACCACGAAATTATTCGGGTATGACCTATTTTGGTCAAGCAATGACCCTAGCCGAAGTAAAGAGAGAAATGCCTGATGCTCTAACTCTAATCAGTAACATGGAAGGAAACGGTTGGGAAAGAGTTGTTAAAACCAGACGTGGAAATTTTCAACCTCTCGAATTAGAAGATCGAGTAATTTAATTTTTCTACTTTTTTTTGTCATTTTATAACTTAAGCCCCCCTCGTTAATTCAATTTGCAAAATTTGGGAGAGCGTTAGCGAACCGTTAAACACCATGTTAGACGCAGTAAGTTATTGCGAAGTTTTTATTCGCTTTCCGTTTTACGTTTAACGAAGGTAGCCCCGTTAAGACTTCTCAGTTTACTTTTTAAGTTGTGCAGTTTTATAGACGACAAAAAGCGCTGAAAAAATTTTGAGAAACATCAATTACCATCTTATTTGGATTCCAAAGTACAGGAAGCCAATATTGACTGGAAAGATTGCTGAAGTTCTTAAAGCAATTATTGAAGGGCAATGCCAAGAGATGAGCATTAACAATCTGGCATTAGAGATTATGCCTGACCACTTGCATCTATTTGTAGGCGCAAAGCCGACAGTAACGCCTTTTAAGATAATTCACAAGCTGAAAGGCAACACTTCAATACAATTAAGGCGATGTTTTCCTGAGTTAAAGTATCTTGGGTATAAACAGCATTTCGGCAAAGGATTTGATAATCTCTTGGCAAGAGGTTATTACTGCGGCTCCGCTGGTCATGTGTCATAAGAGCAAGTCAAGAGACATATTCAAGAACAGCAAGGCAAAGATGTCTTTGAATATGATATTTATGGATGTCCTACTCACTTAAAAGGACAGCTAACGATAGGAGATTTCACAAAAATATGAGCTATTTTAAGCTATCTTCAATGACTTTTATATCATCTTTATTATTTAATCCATACAACTCATAAACTAAGCCGTTGAGTTTTAATTCCAATTTATCAATATCTACTTTCATTTTTGTTTTTTCTTCAACTAAATCATAATAACCTTTTTTTGAGGTATCAGAATTAGCAACTTTTGCACAGATTGACAAATAAGGTTTTTGAAGCTTCATCAATTCTAAAACTATTGAATTAATTTCTTCTTGTTCAAGTTTGGTAGCTTTCTTAATCGGCAACTGGTCGAGATATGCTTTTTTTACTTTTGGGAATAGAATTTTTGAATCTGAAAAATTAGATTTCCAAAAGAATTTTATCAATTTTGAATTTAATAATGCAAGAATGTATTCATAAGAATATTCTTCGTTTAGACTAGTTAAATTATAAATAGTATTGAGTGAGTAATATTTATTCACATCTATAGCGGCAATTGGTGTTGTACCTATTTGCCGGATTACTATTTTTTTTGGCACATTATGTGTGCTATCATCCCAACAGCCTCCCGCTTTTATTTTTAGGTCATGTAAGAAATACTGGTCTTTGAATATAATCTTATATGGAAAAATATTTCCCCCGTCTATACAAGGTTTCCAATTAGTATTTTGAGGATGATCTTTCACATAAGTATTTTTATCCTTTGTTTGCAGACCAAAAGATATTCTACAAATATTTCCAAGAGGTACAGATTCTTTTTTTATATCTTTTATTATCTCATCCTGCTCACCAGAGAGATTTACATTAAACATTAAGTTATCTGCATCTTGAAATGATTTTTGTTGAATCAAAATATCTGAGTGAACATTTTTAGTAAAATCGTTCATCTTTATTATTTGAATATTATTTCTCTCTCTCTTTTCTTTATTGCTCTCTTTTTGCAGAATGAGTATTGCAGTATCTACACTAGCATCTTCAAAAACTTCTTTTGGAATAATAACCAATTTAATTATTTTACAGTTTTCCAAAATGTATTTTCGTAAATTACTAAGATATATATTCATAAGATAAGTATTTGGAGTTATAAAACCAAAATAACCTCCTTCATTGAGCAAGGAAATTCCTCTCTGAAAGAATAAATGATACGTGTCTATTTTGTATTGAGCAACCTTATAGTTCTGTTTAAAATAGTTCAATAAATCCGAAGAAGTATTTTCTGGTTGTAGCAACATGTACGGAGGATTTCCTATTACAATATCAAACTTATAAGGAAATTCTTTATCCCAATCAAAAGCATTTTTAGTATCAATCTTTTTGTCGCTAATTAAACTGTTTCCTTGCTTAATGTTTTTGTTCAATTCATTAAGCTTCATCTCTTCTTGAATTGTTCTAAGCCATAGATTTATTTTTGCTAATTCTACAGCTTCAGAATCTAAATCAACTCCGTGTATGTGTTTATGAAGTATAACTTCGTTAATTCTTGCGACAGATTTATCATCAATAAAACCAGAAAGATCGTTTGTCTTTCTTTTTGATTCTTGTTGCTTGTTGAACTCACGATACTTATTATAAACTGAATCAAATGCTTTTATTAAAAATGCCCCACTGCCACAGGCGGGGTCAATAATCTTTATGGAAAATAACTTATCCGGATTTTCTTCTAAGTACAAGTTAATTGTGTTTTGAACAATAAAATCAACAATAAATTGAGGGGTATAATATTGTCCCATTTCTTTTCTTACCCCATTATCTACCTTTTCAACCAGCTTTCCACTTTTGGTTTCATGTATTATTGTCCCCAAAAATTTCTCGTATATACTCCCTAAAACATCAGCATCTAATTTTGAGAAATCTACTTGGTCTTCTTCTCCATTTTCGTGCTTGATATAATACATAAGATAAATTACTTTTTCTAATGATTCACTATCAATTTTAAGCTCTTCGCAGGGGTGTGGCTTAAATAATTCACCGTTATATACCTCGTTGATTTCCATAAATAATTCTTTTATTTCATTCATTAATGGCTTGATTTTTTGAGAAATTCTTTTTTTGAATATATTTACTCGATCTTCAAGAATTCTGCCATGGTCAAACTCCTTAAAGAAACCCCTATCTTCTGCAACTCTAATAAACAAAAATCTATTAATTATCTTATGTGCGTGCTCTCTTGCTACCTTAAAATCATCAATTTTATTTAAATGGAGTATAGAATCTATTAAGAATTTCCTTCCTTTAATGATGTTATCGATAACTTCTTCGCTTACTGGTTTTTTTACTTCACCCCTTGATGCAAATTTTGCTAAAATAGTATTTTCTTTAATTTCATTATAAGATAAAAACCACAATCTTTGGTCAAATAAATTTTCATACTGGTTGATATGTACTGAAAATAGAAGTTTTCCTTCTGAACTCTTGGAAAGTATAAATGGGTCATAAACTCTTATTTCTTTTCCATTAGTCAGAATACAGACTCTTACTTGCTTGTAATAACCATACTCCAAAGCTTGTTTTATATATTTTGGATTATCTAGTGATTCACTAAATGCTTTTGCTTCAACTACTACTTTTTTTTCACCATTAATATATAAAACATAATCTGGTATTTTTGTTCTATCTTCAACTTTAACAGAATCTCTTCTTAAAACTTGGTCAAAGTTATCTATGTCCCAATTTAATATTTGAAGAATTCTTTCAATAAATCTTTCAGTATTTCTTTCATCTAAAGAATGCTCTCTATCCTTGATTTTAGTAGTGTATTCGTCTACTAATTCCTTTATTTTTACTTTCGATTCCTCTTTAGTTAATTGTCTTAAAACCATTCTATATTTAAAAGAAGTTATTTCATATATAAATGTTCTTCTTAACGTCAATATCTCACCCCACTTATAGCTTCTGCCTCTTGCACAAATACTGGAAAGAGGCACGGCATTCATCCCACAAATAAATTTGGGGGTATTCTGCCTAAGATTTTATAAGCTTGGCCGCCCTCTCCGTTCTGTAGGATAAAATTCATATCTTTGACTTTCAGCCGTTCTTCCCGGTTGCGAAGGAAAGCAGAGATAGATTCCCCTACTTGGTTGCAGTAGAAAGCTTTGGCTAAAGTGTAATTTAAAGAAAAGATGTTCATCCAATCTTTATTCTCTTGGTAATAACCTTCATGCCGTTCGGGAATGGAATCGGTTAATAAGACGGGAACTCCGGCTCGACGGAATCGTTCTTCTGCAGGAATGTTGTTTTTCCTGCTTAAGATGGCGTGAGTGGCACAGATGTAAACTTCTGCGCCTAATTCTTGTAGATTCTGGACCGGACCATTTTTTCCAGTTTCATATTCCCCCACCAAAGAGCCGCCGGAATCAATCATATCTTCAACGATGATGGCTTTTTTTCCGGAAAGATCAATGCCCAGAAGCTGCTTGGTCTCTGCCCGGCCGTGGGCTAATCGGTCTTTGTCAAAAACCTGATACTGTGTGTCTAATAGACGAGCCAATTTTTTCGCTTTTTTTGCTCCTCCGGCATCGGCAGCAAAAACAATCACCTGTTTCTCTTCTCCTTTAAACGAATCTTTTAATTTTTCTCGGTAATAAGCAGCGAATTCAGGAATGGCGCTGAGCTCGTCCAATGGCCCGTCAAAATAACCCTGCTCTTGCTGGGCATGCAAATCAAAAGTGACGATTCTTTTAAGGCGCTGGCTCATGCTGGCAGAGAGCCAGTCAAACAAGCCGCTGGCGGTAATGGGGACTCGGCCGTCATCTTTTTTGTCCTGGCGCATATACGGAAGAAATGGAACATAAAGGGTGGTTGATTTTACTCCTGCCCGTTTAAGGTTATCTCCGATGACTAATAATTCTACCAAATCTACATTTGGGTCTTGAAATTTATGAAAAAGATGAACATCTTTTTCCCGGACATTTTCGTTAATCTGGGTAAAGAATTCTTGATTGTTATGCTGTTTGATGGTGCGGCCGCAGAAATGCAGATTTTTTTCTGCGATACCTGCTAAAATTTCTTCTTCCTCAGAACTAGGTTCAGGAAATTCTTTGTATACTCTCTTTTGGATCATCCCCTCCAGTTGTTTTTGATGAGGCTCGGCCGAGCGGCTGCTGAGAAGAACAACATCAGAAAGACGAGAAAGCTTATGGTGGCGGTTCAACCTTTCGACGGCCGAGAAGCTCATGAATGGATGTTTCTTCGGCCGTTTAAATAGTTTTGTCTAGTAGGGAAGAGAGATGATAAAGTTTTTAGCATGTATACATTTGATGGACCAGTCGGGATTTGAACCCGAATTTCCGCCTTGCGAAGGCGGCATCTTGGCCGGATTGGATGACTGGCCCGTAAGGATTTATTTTTCTCTTTATTTAAAAGAATACTGATAAATTAATGAGAAAATCTGCTTATTTTTTATTTGCCGCTTTTCTCTTCTTGGCCGTTCTCTTGGTCTGAGGCTTTGGTTTAGTATTCCAAACAGGCAAGCCGAGCTCTTCAAAGGCGGCGGCCACTTGGGCATGAGAAGCGTTATTTTCTATTTCAATCACTCGATCTAACGGTTCTAAGTGAGCAAGGTTAACTTTCTTTCTGCGAGTGGCTCCATCTATCAAAGCGAACTTGTTGTCTTGAAGATCAAGAATAACACATTCCTTGCCAGCATCCCGGCCAGCAATCTTCACGCATAATCTTCCGATTTCAAGCATTTTGAACCTTCTCCACGAATTTAGCTCTCATGCAGGGGCTGCAAAGCACGCCTCCGTAAGGCCGCTCCGGCCGGCGCTGAGTTTTTGGCAAAGCGCGAATCTGATAGGACAATCCATGAGGCACACCGGATAAAACTTTACTGCAGGAAGCGCAATGGGCTTTGGCCGGTTTTTTCCGGCGGTAATGCACTACAGTTTTTCCTCCCGGTGTCTTGACAAAAGCCTTACGATATGTTCCGGATTTATGTTTTCCTTCTGGCATTTTAGTTCTGAACCATAGTTTATTTATAAAGATTGTTTAGCTATGTGTGCATAGCCAGTTCGTATGCCTGCGCTATGCGTATATTACTACATCAACCTAAAGCGTGGCTAAATCTTCGTCGGATAAGATAGTAACCTTTGTCGATTCTCTGGAGCGGACATCTGAGCCGACTACATAGGAAACATTGGAAGTTTCTGCTATCTTGATCAGTTCCTTGTCTACTGTGCCGTCAATAACAATGCCGCTGACATTGCCTAAAGTTTTGATGGTAGTAGCTAATTCCATGCGCGGCACTTTGCCTAAGACATTAAGCTTGTCATCTAATAAGCAGGCACCACGAGTACCAAACAAATTGTCCAAGGTAGACTTTAATTTGGCTTTGTCTTTAAGCTGCAAAGACTCTTTCTTAACAGGAGCTGCTGCTGGAGCAGCAACAGGAGCACTGTTTTGAATGGTGCTATGCATAGTAGGCATGGCCTGGCGAGTGAATCCGCCGATGGTGAAACCAGGTTTTTTGGTAAACGGCTGAGCTGCAGCAGGAGAAGAGAAAACTTTTCTCTCTTCACCATTAGTTCTAGGCGATTCATCTGTGGTAGTGATATTCAGTTCCAGTTTTGCTTGCTCTGCAGTGATTCTGCCGCGCAAAGCTTTATGGATTTCCTTCTTGGTAATCTCTTCTACCTCAGTACCATTAGCTGCTTTACAGACGAAATCAATATCGGCTACGGCTAATAGTTCTCTGATGATGAGGTCTCCTCCTCTGTCTCCATCAACAAAAACGACTAATGTCTTTCTTTTGCTAAGATCCTTGATTGTCTGAGGGACAGAAGTGCCGTTGATAGCAATGGCGTTCTTAATACCATGCTTAAGCAGGTTAAGAACATCGGCTCGGCCTTCTACTACAATCACTTCATCAGATTCTTCAACTGCAGGGCCGGCAGGCAACCGTTCTCGGCCATATTCCATGATTTCCATTACCCTTACGGACTGAGAAACTTCATCAGCCAATTCCTGAGAATCAGGCAGGGCGCTGTCCATAAGGCCTCTTAAAAGGGCTTTAGCGCGTTCAATCACTTGAGTGCGTTTGCTTACCCGGATGTCTTCCATCCGAGTAACCTCTACTTTAGCATTGCAAGGACCGATTCTTTGAATAATTTCTAACGAAGCAGCCACAATAGCGGTTTCAGTCCGATCTAAAGAAGAAGGAATAATTATCTCTCCCATGGTCTTACCCCCCATGGTATTAGTGTCAACTTCGATGCGGCCGATTCGGCCGGAACGCTGTAATTCTCTTAACTCTAAATCTGCCCCTAACAGGCCTTCGGTCTGGCCGAAAATTGCTCCGATGACATCGGGCTTGTCGACCACACCTTCAATATTGATAGTAGCATGAACAATATACTTAGCCGCCACAGGGCTAATCTTTGCCATTTTAACCAACCTCCATTAATATTCATTTTGATTGTTTTTTTAATTTTTTTTATAGTGCTTATTATTTCGGTTATTTTGTTTATTACCGTTTTTTATTAACCTCTAGAAAAACATACATTAACTCTCACTACTTAATTCAATTTCAATTTAATCGGTGATTTTGATGAATGTTATGTTTTTCTGAAGTTGAAGCCCGTATGTAACCCCCAAATTCATAGCTTGGATTACATCCGACAGCTCGATTAGGTAACTCTAATACGGGCTTTTAAGTTCAAAATGAGGGTAATATATAAATGTTTGGGGGTTTTTATTCTGCAGGAGCGAAAGAAGAAAGGTTTAAATATAACATATTCATTTCTTTAGCTAATGAAAGGAGGTTATCTGTATTTATTGGTGTTTTTAGGATTGTTTTTAGCGGCTTGTACTTCGGCTTCTGAAGGGGATGACAGCTTTACTCTAGCAGATATCTTTGGTACGGAGAGTACTTTTTATAAAATCTTTAGCCTGCAGTTTTTGGGCTTAGAGGATGGGACAGTTATTGGTGCCTTTATGCGGGCGATGGTAGGTTTGCTAATTTTTGCCATTCTTTTTGAGGTGGGAACACGCACTTTGTTTGCTGCTCCTGCCCAACGGAAATTTGCCGGGATTATTGCAGGCGTTCTTGCAATCATGACTGCTATCTTTCTGCCGGATGAGATACTGGCAGGCATAGGTAGTTCTTATGCTATTGCTTTTGCGGCTATTTTAATTGGTTTGCCGGTAGTGGGCGGCTTGTGGGTGATTTTTGGCAGTGTTGGGGGGAAACCCATCATATCGCACACCCGCTTCGGCCACGGCCTGAGAATCATTATCTTAGTGATATTGTTATGGATATTAATGGCAGTGAAAAATCATGCTTTAACTTTGGTGGGAATGTAAAATGGCAGGCGAATGGATGAATGGTGTAGCAGAATATCTGCTTGATTTTGTTAATTATGGCATCGGGATAATCGTCATCTTGATAATCTACCAAGCGTGGAAGTTCATCACATTCAGCTCAGAAGGAGACGAAGCAACATTGGGAGACGCGGCAGAGAAGATTAAGACTTTTAAGAAAGATTATGGGAAACTGCGAAGGGCTTTGAAGAGAGAGTATCAGTTTGATAAGAAGCAGTTGAATCTTTATGCTGATTTGGAGAAAGCGATTAACAGCAGTGACAAGAAGAAAGCAGAAAAAGCATTAGAAAGCATAGAAAAACTCGGAGAAGAGGAAGAAAAATTTAATGCGTTTATTGTTGATGTGTTGGATGGAGCCCCGTCTGGGCCAAAACGAATACAATTAGAAACGCTGAAAAACATTTTTATTAATCAATTATCAAATAAACTGCCGAGTGTATTAAAGGGCGTGGCAGATGAAATTATTGTAAGCAATTGGCCAAGTGCAAAAGCAAATTTGCCTGCATTAAAAACCGTGCTGGCAAAAATTCAGACAACTATCCTAGGCATTGAAGCTTTAGTAGACCAGATTAAAGAGCAGAAAGGGGCTTAAAAATTAAACCAGAAAAGCGCTCTGGAATTTATTCTTGATAGGTGAAGCAGAAACTTCTTGCACCAGTTGTTCGTACTTCTGATTTAGATTCGGCCGTCTTTTCCTGTTTCCTGCAGGATTTGCCGTTAAGGCAGCAATCGGGATGGGCTTCTTGATAGACCTCTATTTCACACTGATAGGTTTTTCGCAGTTCGTTGAATTCTACTTCTCCGTCAGCATCTTTGTCTAATACTAAAAGAACATTGACCAAATCTGATTCTGCATTGCTTTTGCCGTTTTCTGTTCTTAAATGCAAATAGCGGCTCCAAGTTTTGCTGGTTTTATCGTTCAGTTCCATCTTAATAGGTTCAACAGGTTGGAGGCGTCCATCTATCAGAATATCTTTGCCACAGCCAGAAGCCAAAGAACAGATCAAAGCAAGGCCTGCGAGTTTTGAACGTGTCATAATATGTTTAAAACAGAAGGCTCTTTAAAAAGTTTTCTATACCGTTTCTATTATAAAGTGAAAACAGAATTAAATAATCTTAATCTTGCTGCCGATGGCCTGTCCGGGCATGCCAGTCTCGAAGATGGCCCGCACCTGGCCGTTCCTTCCATGGGGGGCAGAAACCTTGCCTTTCAGTTCTTTGCCGGCCGGGCTGGCCCAGACTACAGTTTTACCTACTGCGGCCTGAGCGTTTTCCTTGTTAGAAATGCCATTAATGCGAATAATCATCTGATAATGATGAACAGTTCTTTTTCCTCGGCGGAAATTAACAATGTTTCCTTCCATGTTTTTTGAAGAAAGGGGGGTTATTTAAAAAGATTGTTCTCTTCTTGCAGAGGAACGTGTTTAAGGTTTATGGAGTAAATCTGACCATGGTCCGGGGAAATGGAATGGCATCTTTGATGTTGTCTAAGCCGCAGAGCCAGGAAATAACTCTTTCTACCCCCATGCCGAATCCTCCATGAGGAACTGAACCGTAACGGCGGGTGTCAAGATAGAATTGATATT
>Ga0209541_10011393_pt1 | contig 13939 bp, 15 predicted proteins | sample RifCSPlowO2_01_FD_184027 | JGI IMG/M metagenome (GOLD analysis project Ga0209541, IMG submission 184027) | Groundwater microbial communities from Rifle, Colorado - Rifle CSP2_plank lowO2_0.1 (SPAdes) (version 2) | ecosystem: Environmental > Aquatic > Deep subsurface > Groundwater | place... | reverse complement strand
ATTTAATTGCATAGCCTCGGCAATTTGTTTTATTCTTGCAGGTCTGAAAGTTCCTTCAGTATCAATAAAAACGCATTTTCCATTTACTCCTCCTTTTTCCGACGGAAACTGAACATTAACCGCGAGGGTTAACCCTAACTGCGTTTTTCCGCTTCCATACGCTCCAAATGCTTCCGTAATTGATTTGCTTTCAACACCTTTTCCTCCCAGAAGATTATTAAGAATCTGACTTCCCGTCGTGATATAAGAAATATTTTCTCTTTTTTTTGCATATTCCATTCCATCCTGAAAACCCAAATCCAGCATTGTCCTCGCTGCCTGAATTGCTTTTCTCGCAACAGCCGGACTTACTCCCGCAGAATCCGCAATTACTGCCGGACTTGAAACAGCAAGAGACATTAAATCTAAAATCCCGGCGCCTTCAAGCTTTGCCGCAACTGCAGGTCCAATCCCGGGCAAATCAGTTAATTCGGGCTCTTTTTTTTCTTTAGATTTAGTTTTTTTTGAATCCTCTTCTTCACCAGAAACAGCATCCTTAATTTTTTCAGATTCTTTCTCTTTAACCATTTCATAAAAATATTCTTTCAATTTATAAAGATTATTCAGTTCGCAAATATATATCTAACAATCAGTAAGAGATTAACAATTAACAAAACAAAAAATAAAATTTTTTCTGTTTTACCGCCAGTTCTAATTTTTCCGAAAATTTTTCTTTTCCAGGGAAAAAACGGAGTTATTCCAGAAATAGTCAAGCTATCTGCAAACAAATGCGAAGCATAGCCGACAAAAAAACCAAGCGCTATTCTCGGAACAAGCATCAAAAAAATAAAAGTTATTAAAAACAAAAATGTAAAGCTGTGAAAAACTCCCCTATGTTTTACAAAAAACTGCAAAGGTCTAAAAATTATTTTTCTTCCTAATTTAGAACTTTCCAAATCTATATCTGGAATATAAGTCGTAAGTAAAGCAATTGCAATAAAAATAATTTTATAAGAAACAAAAGGCAATAAAAGCAAAACGAAAAATAATGTAATTGTTAGATGTGTTTTTATTAACATAGAATTAAATTAAATCAAACATAATTTAAAACTATCTTTTATTAAAAAATATTTTTTATTTCAAAATTTCAATGAGATTTTCAAGATTCACTTCATTAACATCATTAATAACAAATTCTGGTTCATTGAAAAATTTACTCATTCTGACATTTCCCGAAAAAAACATTTCTTTTCCAAGCAAATTTTCTCTTTGAGAGATTAATCTTTCAATATTATCAAGTTCAGTTAATCCGATTTTTGGAAGATTTTCATGAAATAAAACTGCTCTGATTGTTCCTGTGCCGTCGTCTAAAACAATTGTCATTAAATATCTTTTTTCAGGAAAAATTTTTCCGTGGCTCACGCAGACAAAATTTTCTCCTTCTGCAGTCGCTTTTTTAGAGCATTCAGGACACACTTGAAAAGATTTTGGCTCAAAAGTCTGCAGGATGAATGCCCGCGTTTTAACATTTTCCGAAACAACAAAATTAGAAATTTTTTTCTCGCTGACAATTTTTTCTGTCACAATTTTACTGTCGTCAAAAAGCTCGCTGCTTATTTTAAGTTCAGAAAAACTTCCTAAATGAAGTTCATTTCCTCTCATACTTGCATTGCCCAATTCAATAGAGCTTCCTTTTTTAATTCTCCCGCCTTCAATTAAAGAAATATGGTTGGTATCCCACAAAACAATTTTAATATTGGAAGTATCGTCGGCTAAAACAAAGTTGACGACTTTTGATTCCTCTCCTTTTTTGCTTTTAAATGTCCTTACAGGAAATAAATCAATTATCTTTCCAACAACATTTACTTTCCTCATTCCAGGAAGCAATTCATTTATTTTTAATTTTTCATTTTCAAAATTAATCCCCAATTCTGCGGCAACAATTTGCGCAGCCCCTTCATAACTGATTAGCTCAGAAAGTTTCGCTCTTTTTGCCTTAACTTTTTCTTTGATTTCTTCCTTACTTAATCCAGAAGCTCTTGCGATTTTTTCAAGAACTTTTTCATAATTCACATCTTCCATTTGACACTCCTGTGGCGAATGGATGAAAATTTTATATTTTCTTCCATAAAAATAAAAATAAAAAAGGTTTTATAAGTATTATGATAGTGTAAATTTTATATTCTAAATTTCTTCACTTCCTGATTCAACCATCTACGCCTCGCTTAATTTTCTATTAATTAAATTACGAGGTGATGCTGGCTCAAATCTTTCTTTTTTTTATTTCATTATTGAGCCAGCGCTGCCACAACGGAAAAACCTTGTCTCCCAACGGCAAACCAATTTCCTGAATCACCTCATCGGAAATTCTGTGAAAAGCATGATTAGACAAAGTATTAAATTTCGCTTCTAAAATTTCTTCATTGCCTGTTTTTTCAGCAACATCAACAACCTCTTTTTTTATTTTTGCCCTCAATAAAATATTGTCATAAATTGCGTCCCAATTTCCAGCCCATCCTTTGACATTAGAAGCTATGTCTTTCAAAATTTCGCTGTCTCCATTGATAATCTCATCTGTCGGCTCCAGCTCATCTTTTTGCACATTATATTTTAATAAATCTACGAAACCTTTTTCAGTTAAAGGGTCAGTTTTCCAGTGTTTTCTTACTTCTGTAAGTTGCAGCATTCTTTTCCAGGAGTGCAAGCCGTCAGCAGATTTTATTGGATTGCAGACAGCGATAATATCTGTTGCTTTAAAGCTTGTCGTCGGAACTTTTAAATCATTGACAACTCTGTCAAAAACTCCATAAGGACTTGCTCCGTGAATAGTTCCTGCAACGACATTCGCCAAAGCACCGACTCTCATTGCTTCGTACAACGCTTCAGCTTCGGTAGAACGAATCTCGCCAATAATTAAACTTGAATCTCCAAGTCTCAAGCTTGTTCTGATTCCGTCGTCAGCGGAAACTTCTGTTCCTGATTTTAACAATGCAGAACGCACTTTCATCCTAATAATATTATATTGGAGATTTCTTAAAGATTCAACAGGAAGTTCTAAGGTATCCTCGATAACAATCATTCTGAATTTTGGAATAATCTCTAACATTAAACTTCCAAGAAGAGAAGTCTTTCCGGAAGATCTTGTTCCAGCAACTAATAAAGTCCTTGAACCATCAATTAAAAAACTTAATAATCCCGCAGCAAATGGATTTAACATTTTATTCTTAACAAAGAGAGGCAGTGTCCAGGGATTTTCACGATGACGCCTGATTGAATAAGATAATCCATCGACGGATAAAGGTCTTTGAATGATTGCAATTCTCGCTCTTAATTTTCCAATTTCTAATTGAGTGTCTAAAATCGGATTTGCTTCGTCTAAAGGTCGTCCTGAAATCATTCTAAATTTAGCCGCCCATGAATCCGCATCTTCCTGACTTGGCCTGATATTCGACAAACACTCGTCATACTCTCCATGTTTGATATAAACGGGAACTCTTGCAATAGGCGAATTCAGCGAGATGTCATGAATATTTTTATCTTGAAGCAAAACTTCAACTAATCCAAATCCTAAAGTATTTCTAACTAAAATAATTGCCAGTTTATTTAATTCAGGATAACTCAATTTAATTCCTTTAGTACTTGCTAAATCTCTCAGCAAATCTCTTGAAATATTAAAAAAAACACTCCGAATTCTATCGCTGTCCGTAAGTTCTTCAGCCTTTGGCTGATGTTCTATTAAAACTGTTCTTGCAAGATTTAAAAGCATATTATGATCCTCGCTTAACGAATGTTCCGGCGGAGTGAGATGATACATTAATTTTGATTCATCTTTCATTTTCAGAATTGTAACAAGAGATTCATCATAATCTTCTCCTGAAATTTTGTATTGAGCAACAATTTCTGAATCTTCGGGCAAATCACTGACTAATCTTGTAAAAGTAAAATTAGGAATTATATCTGGTTTGAAAATTTTATGATAAATCTCTCTGCTTCCTTTTTGATAGTCTTTAAGATATTTTTGAATAGATTGAATTAATTTTGTTTTTTCAAACAATGAAAAAACTTTTTCAATAAAATAAAGATAATTAAGATGATCGGATCGAATTGCATCGTTTTCAATTTTATCTGACAGAATTTTCCCTTCAATGATTAGCTTTCTTAGTTCAAAATAAGCCGCAACAGGATCTTTTTTTAAAAGCAAAAGAAAAGAAAACATTTTGTTATATCTCTGCGCAAATAGCGACGTCTGATTTGTTATTAATTTTCTTTGAGACAGAATATTCTCCTGTTTTAATAAATAAACATAAAATTGCGCAATCTCTAAAAGCATAGATGTTTCGGTTAAATCATAGTTGTAATTTTTCTGTTGAGAAAGAATAATTCTGGAAACATTTGGGTTTTCAATTAAACAATCAATAATTCTTTCCATATCCTCGGGGTTTTCAGAAAGACTCGGAACATGCAACGCTCCAAAATAATTCACATAAAGAATAGTTTCTCCGCCCTCATTTGCTGCTTCATAAGAATACAGCTTTGCCTCTTTTTCAAATTGCATGGATATAGAGATATAAATAGATTTAAATTATTTTGTATGAAAGAGTTTTGATTTGTTGCTAAATTTTTAAAATTAAAATAATCAGAAAAAGCTGTTTGAGTATAAATCATAAAAATCCGAATCACCTTACGACGAACAAACTCAAAATAAAAACAAATTTAAAGCCATTCTCCTTTCTTTATTTATGTCAGATGAGGTGAATTACCCGGAACAATTTTCGGAAGATATTCTATTGAAAGTAAGAGATTTAGAAGAAAAACAAAGAATTCTAAAAGATAGAGTTTTACTTATTGGACAAAATTTAATTGATACCAAAGAAAAAACAAGCGAAGACATTCTTGAAATAAAAAAGGATTTAGAAAAAATGAAAGAGAGTATGGAAAAAATAAGGCGATTTATAGAAAGCATTTCAACAGAATTTCCAAAATTTGCAAGAAAAGATGATTTGAATATTTTAATCAAACAGGCAAAAATGTTTCAGCCCTTAAAATATTTAAAAGAGAATGCTGAATCATAAGGAATAAAAACAAAACAAACTTAATACTAAAATGGGCACATTAGATCAAATCAGGCAAATGAAGCAGGAAGGATTTTCCGAACAGGAAATTTCAAACAGCCTGCAGGAACAAGGAATTAGTCCAAACTCAATAACAGATGCTTTTTCTCAGGCAAGAATAAAAGATGTTGTTGAAGGAGAAAATGAAATGCAGGAAAATGATTTACCTGAAACACCTTCGCCATTTTCAACTCCCGAAACATATTCTCCTCAAGAAATGCCTCAAACCCCATATTACTCTCCTCAAGAATCTCCTTATTCGCAACAAGAAACAGAATCTTATTCTCCTCAGGAAGGATATGGAGAACCCCAAGGAGCGTATGGAACAGATACAATAATAGAAATTGCAGAACAAGTTTTTGAAGAAAAAATAAAAAAACTTTCCCAGCAAATTTCAAATTTCAAAGAATTTTCAGCGATTGCAGAAACAAAATTTTCTAATTTTGAAAACAGATTAAAAAGAATTGAATCAATAATAGAAAATTTGCAAATTAAAATTCTTGAAAAAATCGGCTCTTACGGCGATGGACTTGAAAGCATAAAAAAAGAAATGAATATGATGCAGGATTCATTTAGCAAAACTCTCCCAATACTTGCAAAACCCTATATGGAAAAATCCGCAAAGAAAACAGAAACTAAAAAAGTTTCTAAAAAATAATTCAAGAAATAATTCTAAAATAAAATTCATCTAAAAATTTTTCTTTTATTACTTTCCTGCAAGAATCCTTCCGAGCATAGTTTCCGGTGCTTTTGGCTCACTGCTTGTAGAGCCCGCAACAACTGCAATGATTAATCCAATTAATACTACCCAGCCAAGCAAACTGCCGAGATTATTTCTCCACCAATAACCTGCATCATATCCAAAAGATCCCAAGGACTGAAAAATAACTATTCCAATAATAACCATCACGACTGCAATCAAACCCCAGCTAAATCCTTTAGATCCCATCGGCATAAATAATCCTCCAAGAATTAAAATAACTAAAATAATAGATAACGCAACTCCAAATCTTGGAAATATTTCAGAAAAAAACAAAGAAACAAAATCAAACTGCAAAGCCATTAAAGAAACAGAAAGAGCAATAATTGCATTTATTGATTTGTTTGACTTCTCTCCTGAAGCATCTTTTGTTGTAAATAATCCAACCCTTGTTAAAAGCCCGAATGTTAAAGCAAAAATTAATAAAAAAGGCAGAGCGTAACTAAAAACTCCTGCAGCCTGCCATTGCGCAAGAACATTTCCAATATCCCCTCCTCTAAAAAAACCATAAGAAGCTAATAAAGTATTCACCCCGATCATAAGATAAAATATTAAAGGTTATTTATAAATATTTCTTTCATTTAGTTTTTCTTCTGAAAAAGTAAATGTATCAAAAAACTTTCTGTTTCGTTTGACGTCTTCGGAAAGCGAATAAAAACTTCTTGTTTGCTTTTTGCTTAATTATTAAAGATAGATATTTAGTCTTCAAAAAACCCAATTATTTTCCAGAACCCCGAATTACTGCAGCCAAAGCAACTCCAATTAAGATAATGAAAATCAAATTTGTCCAAAATGCCTCACTCCAGGATTGATTAAATAAAAAATCATACGCTGTTCCGCTGACGCCTGCTGCCCATAAAATTCCAATAATTAAAGCAATAGTAATAACAACAAATAATCCCCATTTCATCCCGCCAGTCATCACAAATCCTTCTTTATTTGTTGAAAAAACAAATCCCCACAACATCAAAACTACAAAGACAATAACAATTGCAACTGACAAAAACAAAATCATATTTGTAACAACCATCTTTGGAAAAACTGCTGAAACAAAAATCAAGCCGATTACAAATGCTGTAAGGGCATTAAGCTGTTTTTTTTCCTCTCCAAAAAGTTTTGTTTTTTCCAAAACTGCAAAAACTATAAAAAATACAATTAAAAATGGGTATACAAAATTAGTCAGAACAGGATGCTGTAAAATTGTCTCTGCCATTTTCTTATAAGATTTGCAATATTTATAAATGTTTATGAGAATTATTTTATATCTAAAAAGGATTATTTAAAAAACAGAATTTTTTTTACTCGCTTGCATCTATTTCTAATTCATCTGAATGAGTTGGCTGACTTGGCAGAGCAGATCTGTTTATTATAAAAACATCGCTTATTGCTTTGACAAAACTATGCGGAATGATTACTCCTCTTGCGCCGCCGATTAAAGGCAAAACCCCTCCACCGACTCTGATTCTCCATCCGTCAATTTTATTTTCAAATAAATTAACTTCTTCAATTTCTCCAAAATAATCTCCAGAATCAGTATAAACCCTCATTCCAAGAACCTCGCTTATTTTTCTAACTTTCATATTAAAATACATTAAAAATCATTTAAATACTTTTCCATTTTCTATTAGATATTTCAAAACGATAACCTTTATAAAAATATCAAACTAAAAATTAACATGATAACGCCGCGAGAGATTCTCACAATAGTTAGTGTTTCAATAATTCTCGCTTTTTCAATTACTCTTTTATCGGATTTTTCTGTTTTTTTAATTGCATTACTCTCGGTATTTGTGTTGATTGTGATAAATGTTCTCGCAAAAAAGGTAACTGGAGAATTTTTTGAATTAAAAACTGAAATAAAATTATGGGAATTTAAAAGATGGGGATACAAACATAATCAGTCATTTAAAAAAAATATTCCCGCAGGAGCAATTTTTCCAATACTCTCAAAAATAATATTTTTTCCATTAAAAGGATTTGTCTGGATGGCTCCGTTAGTGTTTGATGTAAAAGCAAAAATTTATAGGACAGCAAAAAGACACGGAATATATTCTTTTTCAGAAGCAAGCGAGGACAATTTAGCATATATTGCTGGAGCAGGAATTATAATTAATCTTATTGCCGCTGCAATTGGTTACTTAATCGGATTTTCAGAATTTGCAAAATTCAGCATCTGGTTTGCATTTTTTAATTTAATTCCAATTTCAAACCTCGACGGAAATAAGATATTATTTGGAAGCAAAACATTATGGAGCTTTCTCGCAGTAATCACTTTAATTGCTTTAGGATATAGTTTTTTAGTTGTATAAAATTCGTTTGGAAATTAAAAGATTATTTATCAGTTTATAACTATTGCCCCATTTTGCATATGCATTCCATCCTTGAAAAATTTCTGAAAATTTTTCTTTGCTAATTTCTCCTTTATTGAATAAATCAATTTTTCTTTTTATATTCCCCATATTTCTTTTTCTCAATAACCTGTAATAATAAAAATTTCTAAATCCGGCAAAATCAATTCCTCTTGAAAGATTAATTATTCTTGATTTATCTGGATGAAGTTCAAGTTTTAATTTTTCTTTTAAGAATTCATCAATCTGGCTTTTCCAGATCTCTAATTGTAATTTTGAGTTATGCAAAATTACAAAATCATCAACATACCCAATATAATATTTTACTTTTAATTTATGTTTTACAAAATAATCAAATTCATTAAGATAAACATTCGCGAAAAATTGCGAAGTCAAATTTCCCAAGGGTATGCCTTTGCTTAAGAATTTTTCAGAGAGAGAGAGAGAGAGAGAGAGCGTTATGAGAAAGAATATTTTACATTTTCATTTATACAAGAAAAATAAAAAAAAATAAATTTTTTTAAAATAATAACAATATTTTATAAACTTACCTCTATTGAAAATTGATGGACTTCCTCCAAAATATTACACCGCGGGAATATCAACTTAAAATTCTTGAAACTTGCGCTAAAAAAAATTGTTTGGTTGTTCTTCCGACGGGTTTAGGAAAAACTCTGATTGCATTAATGTTAGTTATTCAAAGAATGAAAGAATTCCCTGGCGAAAGAGCGGTTTTTCTCGCGCCGACAAAACCTCTTGCAGAACAGCATTTAGCCAGTTTTAAAAAACAGCTTCCTGAACTCTTTGGAGATATGCAGTTATTCACTGGCGAAATAAAACCTGAAGAAAGGAAAAAAATTTGGCAGACAGCAGATATAATTTTTTCAACTCCCCAGTGCGTGGCGAATGACCTCAAAAATAATCTGTATAATTTAAATAATGTTTGCGTGCTTATTGAAGATGAAGCCCACAGATGCATTAAAAGTTATGACTATAATTATGTTTCTCAGGAATATCAAAAACAATCCTCGCATCCAAGAATACTTGGCTTGACTGCCTCTCCCGGAAATGATGTCACAAGAATAAAAGAAATTTGCAAAAACCTTTCAATTGAAGAAGTTGAATTAAGAACCAGAGACAGCGATGATGTAAAAAAATATCTTCAGGAGCTTGAATTTGAAAAAATAATTGTAGAACTCCCGATAGAATTTGAAGAAATAAAACACATATTGACTAAATTGCTGAATGAATATATTGAAGAGTTAAGATATAGGAGCGTTCTTTTTGGTCCAGCAAATAAAACAAGGTTATTGGAACTGCAAAAAAGAATTTCAGGAACTCTCGCAAGAGGAAATAAAAATTGGAATTATATGCTCGGCGCAAGCGCCTGCGCCCAAGCAATTAAAATTCAACACGCATTAGAACTTTTAGAAACTCAAACTTTAGAAAGTTTCAACAAATATTTAAAAAATCTTTTAGAGCAGGCAGCAAAAAAACAAAGCAAAGGAGTAGTAAAACTTGTCGCAAGAGCTGAATTTAATTTTATCCTGATGCAATCTAATGAACTATTAACAAAAAATTATGAACATCCAAAAGTAAATGAAGCAAATAAAATAATAAAAAAAGAAATTGAACTTAATCCGTCTGCAAAAATAATTATCTTTACGCAATTCAGAGACACTGCAAATATTTTATCAAAAAATTTAAATGAAATAAATGGAATAACTGCAAGAGTTTTTATTGGTCAGGCAAGCAAAGCAGGAGAAAAAGGATTAAATCAAAAAGAACAAAAACAAATAATTCAGGAATTTTCAGACGGAAAAATAAATATTTTATGCGCAACCTGCATCGGAGAAGAGGGGCTGGATATTCCGGAGGTTAATGCTGTAATCTTTTATGAACCTGTTTCCTCGGCAATAAGGACAATTCAAAGAAGCGGAAGAACTGCAAGATTAAACAAAGGAAAAATAATTATGTTAATCACAAAAAAAACAAGAGATGAATCTTCATTTTATATTTCAAAAATGAGGGAAAGAAAAATGAAAAAAGCAATTGAAGAAGTCCGAGAATTTATTAAAAAAGATGGTCAACTGGAAATTCAGAAAGAATTAATATGAAAATCATCACGCAAAAACCGATTTTTGATATTTTTTCAAAAAAAGAAATAGTTTCAAAAAAGGAATTGCTAAAAGAAAAAATAAAAATAATAGTTGATTACAGGGAAAAAAATTCACTTGTAGCTTCTTATTTAATAAATCTCGGTTTTGATGTAGAATTTAAAGAATTAAAAATCGGAGATTATGTTGTAAAAGACACAATAATAGAAAGAAAAACTATTTCAGATTTTATTTCCTCAATGATAAATGGAAGATTGTTAAAACAATTAGAAGAGTTGAAACAATTTGAAAATAAATTATTAATAATTGAAGGAATCTCTAAACAGGAAATTTATACTGACGAAAATTCAGGAGTAAATGCAAATGCTATACGAGGATTTTTGCTTTCAATATTATTAAAACATAAAATACCTATAATATTTACAAAAGATTCAGAAGACACTGCAAAATTTATTGATGTCTTGTCAAGAAAAAAAGCAAAAGATGTTAAGCTTAATGCAGGAAAAAAAATACTTAATAAAAAAGAGCAGATGCAATTTATAATTGAAGGTTTTCCGGGTATTGGACCAAAAAGCTCAAAAGAACTTTTAAAAAAGTTCAGCTCAATTCAAAACATTATTAATGCTCCAATTGAAGATTTAAAACAAATACTTGGAAAAAGGGCTGAAAATTTTATTGAAATTATCAGTAGGAAATTTTAAATTAAATTATTTAAACAATTTCCAAAACTTTTTTTTATTTAAATAAATTTAATTTACTCGATGATTATGATTAACATATTTTCTAAAAGCTCTTCTTAAAACAAATGTAGAAAGTAAATGCTTTTTTTTCAAAATATCTTTTTTTACAATCAAAAGTACAAAAACTCCTATCAATCCAAAGATGGTTGTTCCAATAAAAACTTTATCAAAACTAAAATAAAGAAGCGCTGCTCCTCCCAAAATTCCCGCAATTCCGGGCCCTATGCCCACTGCAACAGCGTCAATTCCCCATTCAGTTGATTCTTTTCCTTTATCCATATGTCGAGAATATAAACAAGTCCAGCCAGAAGACGACATCGCCAGCGAAGCCCCTAAAACCGCCTGTAAAATATAAATATGCCAGGGCAAACTTGAATAAATATATCCTATTGGAACAAGCGCTGAAATAAATAATCCATAAAACATTAAATGATAAGAAATTTTTTGTCCTTTATCAGCGTACATTCCAAACGGAATTCTTAAAAGAGAACGCGTAATCAAACTTATTCCCGTAGCCAATCCAACGACAAATGCATTTCCGCCGACAATTAAATCAAGAATAAATATTGCAAATATCGGCGAAATCAAACCCCAGCCAGTATAAAATATCAAATCTGACAAAACAAGATATTTAATTATTTTATTTAATTTTAAATTCATTTTTTCGGCACCAATGCAAAAAAACTATACTCCTTAATCGCTTTTTTGGCAAGATCTTTTACATCTTTTAATTTAACTTTAGAAATATTTTTTTCATATTCATAAAAATCTTTTGCCTCTCCCTGAATTTCTGAAATCAAAAGATTTATCATCTGCGTCTGAGAACCTTCCATAGAAATCTGATAGTTTCCAATAAGCTGTTCTTTAATTTCTTTTAATTCTTTTTCACTAAGCTGAACTGAAACTTTCTCAAATTCATTAAAAATAATTTTCTTTACCTGCTCAATATTTTCTTTCATTGTTCCAACATAAATTAGATTATACGCGAAATCCCGATTAATCTCTGAATCTCCAGAAACAGCATAGGCTAAATTTCTTTTTTCTCTGATTTCTTCAAACAACCTTGAGGACATTCCTCCCGTCATTAAACTGCTTAAAACTTTTGCAGCATAACATTTGTTATCGCTAGCCGCAGGAACATGATATGCAAAAACCAGATTTGCCTGATCAACTCCTTCCCTTTCTTCTATTTTATTTTCATTCTTTAATTCAAAATCTTGCTTTGGAACTGCAGATTTTTGAGGCTCACCAGAAGGCGCAGCAGCGTCATCCTTTGAGGAAGGCGCAGCAGCGTCATCCTTTGAGGAGTCACCTGCTCGCAGGTTCTCGTGCCCTCCTTGGGTATCCCTTGGGGGACTTCCAAAATTTTTTTCAGCAAATTTTATTATTTGCTCAAAATCAGCATCTCCAACAACACACAAAATAAAATTATTTGGTTCATAAATCTGCTTGAATTTTTCCATAATTTTTTTTCTATCAATGCTATTCATACTTTCGTATGTTCCGGCGAGATTAATTCCAAGAGTCCCGGTATAAAGCAACTTCTGAATTTCTGAAATGCTGTGCATTTGAGGATTGTCTTTATACATTTTAATTTCTTCAAAAATAACTTTTCTTTCTTTTTCAAGCTCTTTTTCGTCAAACACTGAATTTTTAATTATGTCTGTCAAAACATTCAAAGCAATATCTAAATGTTTAGAAGGCATCTTGCAAAAATATGCCGTAATTTCCTCTGAAGTAAATCCATTTAATTCTCCGCCATTTTTTTCTATTTCTTCTGCAATCTGTTTAGATGTCCTCGTTTTAGTTCCTTTATACAGCATATGTTCAATAAAATGTGAAATGCCTTTCTCTGAAATTTCCTCGTTAATTCCCCCCGCTCTAACGGCAAAAGCAACACTGACAACTGGAACATTTCTTTTTTCAAAAATAATTGTCATTCCGTTTTTCAAAATCTTTTTTTGAAAATTTTTTATTAAGTTAACCATTTAAAAAATACTCTTGCAGGATATATAAAACTAATCTCTTTTTTCAAAACAAATGTACCTTTCTCCACCAATTTCAAAATCTTCTAAAACTTGAAAATTTTCTTTAATGAAATCTAAAATCCAATTTCTATTCACTAAAAATTGTTTTCTTTTTATCATACTTCTTGTAGCAAAACTAATAACCACTTTATCTGCTAATGGCGCAACTTCTTTAAGAATTTTTTTTGAATAATCGCTTTCCAGCATCTCAAGGGAGTCTAAAACTTTAAATAAAAAAATAATTCTTGGTTCTTTAATTTTTTTAATAATTTTTTTTATTTTTTCTAATTCAAACAAGCTTTCATGATGGGCGATTCCAGAAATTTTCTTTTCTTTAAAATAATCATTCATTAAATCAACTAACTGCCCAACGGCTTCAACACCAAGGTAATTAACTTTAAAATTTAAATCCTGAAAATATTTATAACTAAACCCATTAACTCCTGCGCCCAAATCAATCACGCTTATTTCTTTATTTTCAAATCCTTTTAAAATTTTTTCATAAACTTCTTCATAATGGGGCAACCTTTCCCTTGTTGAAAGATGTTTTCTTAAAATCCATCCTTCATTTTTATTTTTGGGAGATAATAATTTCTGGCTTGTAAAAGCTCCAAAAACTTTATGCAATAACTCTCTTGTTAATCTTATTTTTTCTTCATCGCTAACCTGTCTTTTTTCAAAATGCGAAAAAGCAAGCTCAACATCTTTTTTAGGAAGCTGGGAAAATTCCTTTTTTTGAATAATCTGTTTATAAATTTTATTATCCATTATGTTTTTAAGGTTATTTAATTTAAAAGAGTTATGCCAGTAAATGCTTCACCCGAATACGGACACGCAGAAAAAGAATATCATCTAGC
>Ga0209541_10011392_pt1 | contig 13939 bp, 14 predicted proteins | sample RifCSPlowO2_01_FD_184027 | JGI IMG/M metagenome (GOLD analysis project Ga0209541, IMG submission 184027) | Groundwater microbial communities from Rifle, Colorado - Rifle CSP2_plank lowO2_0.1 (SPAdes) (version 2) | ecosystem: Environmental > Aquatic > Deep subsurface > Groundwater | place... | reverse complement strand
GCTCTCAAAGAAAGAATAATCAAACTTTACTCCAAGGTCCTTGTAAATTCCCTCAAACTCGTCCAGCGACCACTGTCTTGTCCTTTGCCACAGATGCTGCAGTTCTGTATCGTTCCCTTCCTCAAGCCTTTTCTGCATCTTGTCAATATCCACTTTCAAATTTGGATTCTCCACGAGTTTTTTTGAGCCCTCTGCATACAATTTTCCAAGCCATTCACCTTTATGCTCGCGCGGCTCGCCGCCTTTGTGCAAATTCTGGTATGCCCATAAACATTTTGCAACGTGCGCGCCTATGTCTCCCTGATAATTTGCGCGCAAAACAGCATACCCGGAAAACTGCAAAATTCTTGACAAACTCTCTCCAAGCAAAGTCCCTCTTAAATGGCCAATGTGAAACGCCTTGTGGGTATTTGCCTGGCAGAACTCAACCATTATTTTTTCTTTTTTATTTTCAGACTTTCCATAATCCAGCTCAACTGCCTCTCCGATAACTTCCTTTGCAAAAGCATTCCTGTCCAGGAAAAAATTCACATAAGCTCCGGCGAGCGCAACCTTCTTCACATATTTGGGTTTTTTAACTGCGGCCAGAATTTGCTCTGCAATATCGCGCGGGCTTTTTCTTGCTTTTTTTCCAAGCGGAAAGGAAATGCTGCACGCTAAATCTCCCATTTTTGCGCTTGGCGGTTCCTCGATTGAGTTCCAGAGATCATCTTCAGTTACCTTAAGCTTCTCTTTCTTAAGCGCAGCCTCAAGAGAATTATAGACTTCTTGTTTGATTTTATTCCACGCGTGTTCCATCGTTTCCTATAATCACATCCTTCTTTTAAATCTTATTGAACTGAGTGGGCCCACGGGGATTTGAACCCCGATTTGAAGGTCCGAAGCCTTCTGTCATAATCCGGGTTAGACCATAGGCCCGTTATTTATTGCATGGCGGCCTAGGGGTAGCAAACTCCACAGAGTTTGCCTGACCATAGGCCCGTTGGCAGTTATTATGTCAGCTTAAAATTAAATAACCTTGCTCAATTGAAAAACGACAGTATTTTCGGCAGGAAATTTTTGAGCAGGAGATAGCTGAACATTATGTTCAACACCGATAATGGAACTCGCCGTGAAAGCGCATCGTTCAGAACATAGACCCTGATGAACATTACAACCCCGTTTCCGAAGAAAATTATTGTGAGCATTCCGTAAAGGAACAAATCATGCGGACTGAGCATTGACGCAACCGCTGCAAGAACCATGAGGTAAACTGAATCCAGTATTATCCACGGCGGCCTCTGTATTGCGCCGAGAATTTTGCCAAAGGGAAGGACGAGGAACGAGGTTATTAATGCGGCAAAAAGCCCGGACCACACGCCATAGACATTTGCCATCACAAGAATGAGAACGCTGTGTATCTCAATTTTTAAATTGTCATAGAAAGTTGATGCCCTGCTGGCGGCAATAAGAAGTGTTGCAATAATTATAGCCAGTGCTTTGTCCCCAAAGAAAATGAGCGGCACAAAGAGCACTACAAGTACCACTAAGAGATCCATTCTCAAAAGGCTGCTAAGCGGCGATTTTGTTTCTTTGGCCATAAAACGCTCCCGGAGAGATTTGAACTCTCGATCTACAGCTTAGAAGGCTGTCGCCTTATCCAGACTAGGCTACGGGAGCAACTTTATTTTAATATCTCACTCAGAGCATTTATTCCTTTCTAGCGTGGTAAAGTATTTATCTCACTTCTTATAACTTTTGTATCTGGGCGAATAATGGCCGAATTTGTAGTAGCTAAAATTGACGAAGTGCCGCCAGGCACAGGAAAGGTTATCTTCGCAGGAGACAAGGCTCTCGCACTCTTTAATATTAATGGCAATTTTTATGCAATTGACAATACCTGCCCGCACCGCGGAGGCCCATTGGGCGAAGGCGACCTGAATGACAAGATGGTTACCTGCCCATTGCACGGCTGGGAGTTTGAAATTGATACAGGCAATTCGCCGACCGGCGCAGCAGTCAGCACTTACAAGGTAACTGTTGACCAAAACACAAAGGATGTAAAAGTAGAAATTTAGGCCGCGTAATATTCTTTCAGCGACTTTACCTTAAACCCAGTGCTCTGCATTTTCTTTATTGCTTCAAGCGCTGCGAAAGCTCCGGAAATTGTTGTTATGCAGGGGATTTTTGCATTTAAACAAGCCCTTCTTATTTTAAACCCATCCTTGCTTGCCATCCCGCCCTTTGTCGGAGTATTGACAACAAGATCAACCCCTCCTTCTTTAATCATATCAACAACATTTGGGCTGCCTTCTGATGCCTTCAAAACTTTTCTTACAAAAATATTATCAAGCGAAATTATTTTTGCAGTTTTTCCAACTGAAACTATCTCAAATCCTAAATCCGAGAATCCTTTTGCAAGCTTTCCAATAATTTCTTTGTCTTTTTTGCTGACTGCAAAGAAAACTCTGCCTTTCGCCGGAAGATGAACATGCGCTCCCATTTGCGCCTTGTAAAATGCAGAACCAAAATCATAATCGATTCCCATTGACTCACCTGTTGATCTCATTTCAGGGCCAAGGCTTACGTCTGCTCCAATTAACTTGTCAAACGGGAACACAACGCTTTTTACGCTGACATGCTTTGGGACAATTTCCTTGTTCGCATATCCGAGCTCCTTCAAAGTTTTTCCTGTAATTACTTTTGTCCCGATTTTTGCAAGTGCAACTCCTGTGGCCTTGCTTATGAAAGGAACTGTTCGCGATGAGCGCACATTTGCCTCAAGCACATAAATAATTCCATCCTGGATTGCGTATTGCACATTTATCATTCCCCTGACATTCAAGGCAAGTGCAAGTTTTTTTGTGTAATCTTTTACTCTCTGCACTAATTCCTTGCTCAATGTTTGCGGCGGTGTAACACAGGAGGAGTCTCCGGAATGAATCCCTGCTTCCTCAATATGTTCCATAACCCCGCCGATGAAAACATCCTTTCCGTCGCAAACCGCATCAATATCCAACTCGGTTGCATTGTCCAAAAACTTGTCAATTAAAACCGGATGGTCTTTTGAAACCTTTACTGCCTCTGTCACATATGTTTCAAAATCCTCGTCACTGTGGATAATTTCCATTCCTCGCCCGCCCAAAACATAGGATGGCCTCAACAAAACAGGGTAGCCAAGTTTCTTTACAATTTTCTTTGCCTCTTCCTTTGAATATGCAATCCCGAACTCCGGCCGCGGAATTTTTAGCTTTTTGCAAAGTTTTGTAAACCGATCGCGATTTTCCGCATTGTTCATGTCATCCGGGTCCGTCCCGAGAACTTTTATGCCAGCCCTCTTTAGCGGAATTGAAAGATTGACTGCAGTCTGGCCGCCAAACTGTGTTATAACACCAATCGGCTTTTCAACTTCGCAGACTGCAAGCACATCCTCCAAATTCAGCGGCTCAAAATATAATCTATCTGAAGTATCGTAATCAGTTGAAACTGTTTCAGGATTATTATTAATTATAATTGCCTCATATCCCATTTCTCTCAAAGCCCAGACTGCATGCACAGTGCAATAATCAAATTCAATTCCCTGCCCGATTCGAATCGGTCCGCTTCCGAGAATTATGACCTTCTTTTTGCCACTCCTGCTTTCCATAACATCTGTTGTGGTTCCGCTTGTTGAGTAATAATATGGTGTTTTTGCCTCAAACTCTGCAGCGCAGGTGTCAACCATTTTATAAACTCTAGCGCTTTTTGATTTCTTCCCGGATATTTTCTCAATCTGGCTTTCTATAAAGCCGAATTTCTGCGCATATTCAATTGCATCTTTCTTTCCACTCTTGAGCAGTTTTTCAATTTCAATTATATGTTCAATCTTTTTGATAAACCACAAGTCTATTTTTGATATTTCAGAAATTTCCCCTGCACTTATTCCTGTTTTGAGCGCAGTGGCAATATGGAACAGCCTTTTGTGTGTCGGAGTTTTCAGATGGTCTGTCAAATCTATTTTGCCGTTATCTTCGCTGCCGTCAACCAGCCCAATTTTGTCAATATCCAGGCTCCTGATTGCTTTTTGCAAAGACTCCTCAAAATTCCTGCCAATAGCCATTACCTCTCCAGTGGATTTCATCTGAGTTCCAAGCGTTCTGTCAGCTGTCCTGAATTTCTCAAACGGCCAACGGGGAATTTTTGTTACAATATAATCAAGTGCCGGCTCAAAGCTGGCTTTTGTCTCTTTTGTAATCGGGTTTGGCAATTCATCTAAAGTAAATCCAATTGCGATTTTCGCAGCTATGAATGCAATCGGGTATCCTGTGGCTTTTGATGCGAGCGCAGAGCTTCTTGAAACTCTTGGATTGACTTCAATTATAACATACTCCTCTGAATTCGGATGCAGGGCAAACTGAATGTTGCAGCCGCCTTCGACTCCGAGTGCGCGGATAATTTTTATCGCTGCTGTCCGCAGCATTTGGTATTCATAATCCGTTAAAGTCTGTGAAGGTGCAACCACAATTGAATCTCCTGTGTGTATTCCAACAGGGTCAAAGTTTTCCATGTTGCAGACTGTGATGCAATTATCCGCAGAATCGCGCATAACCTCATATTCAATTTCCTTCCAGCCTGCGACGCTTTTCTCAACCAAAACCTGATGTATTCTGCTCAACTCCAATCCGAGCGATGCAATTCTTTCCAGCTCAAACTGATTGTGTGCAATTCCGCTTCCTGTTCCGCCCAGCGTGTAAGCCGCGCGCACAATAACCGGGTAGCCAATTTGGGTTGCAAACTCAAGCGCCTGTTCAACTGCGTTTACTGCTTTTGAAGGCGGAACCGGCTCGCCAATCTTAATCATAAGTTCCTTGAATTTATCCCTGTCCTCGCCCCATTGTATTGCTTTAATCGGAGTTCCCAAAACCTTCAGGTTATATTTTTGCAAAATTCCTTTCTCTGCCAATTCTGAAACCAGATTCAATCCAGTCTGGCCGCCCATTCCTGACAAAATTCCGTCAGGCCTTTCTTTTTCAATTACTTTCTCCAGACTTTCAGCTGTAAGTGGCTCAATATAAGTTGAATCTGCCATATCAGGGTCGGTCTGAATTGTTGCAGGGTTTGAGTTTACAAGAACAGTTTTTATTCCTTCTTCTTTCAGCGCCTTGAGTGCCTGGCTTCCTGAATAATCAAATTCAGCTGCCTGGCCGATTACAATTGGTCCGCTTCCAATTACCAATGCCTTTTTTATGTCAGTTCTTTTTGGCATGAGTTTTCACCATTTTTAAAAAATTATCAAACAAATACTGGTTATCCTGCGGCCCTGGTCCGCCTTCCGGGTGGTATTGCACTGAAAAAATCGGCTTGCTTTTATGCACCATTCCTTCAACTGAATTGTCATTCAAATTCAACTTTGAAATTTTGAAATCAGTATTTTTCAAAGAATCGGCATCAACTGCAAATCCATGATTTTGTGTTGTGATATGGACTCGTCCAGTTTCCAAATCCTTTACAGGATGGTTTGCGCCGCGGTGGCCAAATTTCAGCTTGAATGTTTTTGCACCGGCTGCCAAAGCTAAAATCTGATTTCCCAAACAGATTCCAAAAATCGGAATGTTTGCTTCTTTTATTGCCTGTTTTGCAGTTTCAATAACATACCTCGGCCGGCTAGGATCACCTGGCCCGTTTGAAATAATTATTCCTTCTGGATTGTAGGCCATTATTTTGTCAAAATTAGTATCTGCAGGCACAACAGTTACTTTGCAGTCTCGTTTTGCCAGGCTTCGCAGGATATTATACTTCACTCCTGTATCAATCACAACAATTTTATGCGCTCCTTTCTCGTTCCATATTTCCGGCTTTTGCACTGTGACCTCTGGCAATAAATCATCAGCATCCGGCGATGACCTTTTGTTAATTTCAGAGACAATTGTTCTGGCATCAGCATTTGCAGAGCAGATTCTCCCTTTCATAACCCCCTTTGTTCTTATTGCCTGTGCAAGCGCGCGCGTATCGATATTGTAAATTCCCGGAATTTTATATTCCCTCAAAAATTTATCCAATGTTTCAAAAGATTTGAAGTGGGAAGGAGTCGTGCAAAGCTCTGAAACAATAAATCCACGAACGTGTATTTTTTTAGACTCAAACTCATCCTTGTTTACTGCATAGTTTCCAACCAGCGGATAAGTCATTGTCAGAATTTGGCCGGCGTATGAAGGGTCGGTTAATGCTTCCTGGTAGCCGGTCATTGCTGTGTTGAAAACAACCTCTCCAAAAACATTAGGCCTTGAAAAACCGAATGGGATGCCCTCAAAAATCTGGCCGTTCTCCAGCACCAACAGTGCTTTATTTTTGTCCTTTGTAGCAGGCATTTTCGCGACCTAAGGGAGCGAAAATATTCGAAACCGAAGGTTTCGATTCATACCCATGGCTCCCGATTAACCTGCTTTAATAACTAAGCATTAGACTTGGATATTACCCGATGGTGTTTATATAACTTACCACAAGTCTCTGATTTTGTCAATTGGAATTATCCCATTCTTGCCGTAAAACTTTTCCACTTCTTTCAAATTAGTTCCTCGACCCAAAAGGCACGCCAGCCCGCCGACAAGATTCACTGCAATTCTTTTCTCTTTCAACTCTTTTGCCCTTTCGTTTATGCAGGTGCTCACGTAATGTCCTGCGAATAAAACTTCAAATTTGCTTAAACCCAGTTCTTTCATCGTTTTTAGAAAAGCAGCGACTGCCTTTCCTCCTTCAAGATCATCAAAAAATTCAGTCTCTATTATTTTCTTTACGCCTTCCCTCCTTGCAAGCCTGAGAAACTGCTCTTTGTATTCGCTGCCCTTATTTTCATAAACCACTGGGATTCCAGCATCCTGCGCGGCTTTCATCGCCCTGATGACATGCTCGATATGGGTTTTCGTAAAATCCTGGCTTTCAGTAGTCGTTGGATCCGGGTCAGTATGCACAACCCATAATACATATTGTTTTTTCTTACCCATAACCCCTCTGACTCCAGTTGTAATAAAGCATAATATATATTCCGCCACTTAAAATGCCTACTATGCAGGCTATTATACTCGCTGCCGGCGTCGGGACCAGAATGCTTCCTTTGACAAGCACAAAGCCCAAGCCAATGCTCCCGATTGCGACAAAGCCAATTCTCGAGCACATAATCAACGCAACAAAAAAAGCCGGTGTAAAAGATATTGTAATTGTGCAGGACAAGGGAAAATATATTGAGAAATACTTCGGAAGCGGCGAAAAGCTCGGGGTTAAGATAAAATATGTCGTGCAGGAGCAGAAGCTCGGAACTGCGCATGCAATCTCAATCTGCGAGCCGCACATAAAAAGCGAAAATTTCCTTGTTGTGAACGGGGACAATTTTGTAAGGGTTGATGTTCTCTCAAATCTTGTGAGAAAGCACAAAGGCGACGCGACAATTACCCTTTTGGAGGTTCTTGATAAAGAATTAATGGGCACCCTGAGCACTGTGAAAATTGAGAAGGACAGAATAACAAAAATCGTTGAAAAGCCAAAGCCGCACGAGATTCTTTCCCCCTACGCCTCAATCGGAACTTATGCATTCTCAAAATACCTGTTTGATGCAATTCGAAAAATAGGAAAATCCCCACGAGGAGAGTATGAGCTTCCAACTGCAATGCAGCTCCTCCTTGATGAGGGAAAGAAGATGTATTTTGTGAAAACACAATACTGGCAGCACATTTCTTATCCTTGGGACTTGCTCACTGCAAATAAAATGTTCCTTGACGAGGCAAAGGCAAAATTCCGCGGCGGCGAGATTGAAAAAAATGTTACCATAAAGGGAAAACTAATACTTGGAAAAAATTCAGTGATTAAAAGCGGCGCATACATTGAAGGGCCTGTGATGATCGGCGACAACTGCACAATCGGGCCAAACTGCTTTTTGCGCGCCTATACCTGTTTAGGGGACAATGTCCGCGTTGGAAACGGGGTTGAAATCAAAAATTCAATAGTTATGAACGGTGCGCATATCCCTCATCTCTCTTATGTTGGCGATTCAATAATCGGCGAGAACGTGAATTTTGGTGCAGGCGCGATTCTGACAAATTTCCGGCTGGACGGGCAGAATGTTAAAGTGCAAATAAAAGATAAGGTTGTAGATTCCGGTTTGCGAAAGCTCGGCGCAATTGTCGGAGACAATGTAAAATTCGGCAGCAATGTTGTCGTGAATCCAGGAAAGAAAATCGGCGCCAATTCTTTTATCTGGCCAGGAAGGGTTATAACAGAGGACGTCCCAGATAATAGTGAAGTGAAATAAGGGGCTCAGATATCAGGGGCACAGGGGCTCAGATTATTAATGGCAAAAAAAGGGAAGCTAGTGATTTTGGAGGGAATTGACGGATGCGGAAAAACAACGCACGCAAAACTGCTTTCTAAATGGCTTTCTGAAAGCGGGAAAGATGTTTTGCACACAAAGGAGCCTTCGCGCGGCCCAATTGGCCTGCTTCTGCGCGACTACCTGAAAAAAGAAACCGTGCCGCTGATTGATGCGCTTTTGTTCACAGCCGACCGCGCAGAGCACGTTGAAAAGGAAATTACTCCTGCGCTTGAAGAAGGAAAAATTGTTGTCTGCGAAAGGTATTATTTTTCAACAATTGCCTATCAGATGGCGCAGGGCCTGGACAAAAAATGGCTCACCGAATTAAATGCGTTTGCCACAAAGCCGGATTTGGTTATTTTGCTTGACTTAAACCCGGAAATTTCCGTCAAGCGCACAAGTACAAACGAAAAGTTTGAGAAGCTTGAATTCCTGAAAAAAGTAAACAGCAATTACAAGGTGCTTGCAAGGGAATTTGGGTTTGTAACAATAGATGCTTCAAAAGGAAAGTCCGAAGTAAAGGAAGAAATCCGCTCAATTGTGCAAAAAATCATCTGAATTCTGTATAAAAGTATATATATCCCCTTTAAGCATGTACATTTGCATATCGGGGGGACAATGACTATTGACAGGAAAGACAGGTCTATCTTAATGGCGCTGCAAGAGGATGCGAAACAATCTTCCAGGGATTTATCAAAAAAACTTGATTTGCCAGCCACAACCATACACGAACGCATAAGGAAAATGGAAAAGGGCGGCATAATAAAAGGATACCATGTTGCAATTGATTATGAAAAAGCGGAGATGCCAAGCACCGCGATTGTACTGATAAAAAGAACGCCAATTATCAAGTCAGGAAAAAAAATTATTTACCGCAAAATTGCAGATCTTATTGCAAAGCTTCCTGAAATACAGGAAGTGCATACCCTATCGGGCGAGTTTGACATGATGCTGAAAATCCGCGGCAGGAATGAGAGGGACATTGGAAATTTTGTCTCGGATATAATCTGGAGCCTTCCTGAAGTTGAGCGCACGCAAACTTTGCTTTGTTTCCACACAGCAAAGGACACCTGCAAGATTGAGTTGAAATAATTCTGTGAAAGTTTGAGGGTTATGCGTTTTCTTGCATACAAAGAAATATAAGAGTTCTAAACTACAAACTACCAACCAACGGGGAAGTGGTCTAACTTGGTATGATGTCTGCTTTGGGAGCAGAAGGTTCCAGGTTCAAATCCTGGCTTCCCCACTTTTATTTTAGAAATTTCGCCTCAGTATTGTGTTTTTTATATAAGGTGCGGGGTTTTCTTTTGTTAGTTCTTTGTAAAAGTCACTGTACTTCAAATCGAATAAATATTCATCTTCTTCCCCACTCCACATCTCGATGGAGCATGGTTCACCTCCACCCATCATAAATAATCCAAATGAAATAACTGAATTCGCAATTTTTGTTGGTGATTCTGGATCTTGCTGTAAGATTAACTCTAAGTTATTATTTTCTTTGTTTCTCTCGAGATAACAGCCATCTGACTTGCTACGCTCTTTTATAAGTGGCAGAAAAATCTTTCGTACAATTTCTTCTCCTTCACGTTCTAAAGGTTTAAAATCAAAACTTTCTGCATCTTGAAAAAGCTTCCATGTGTCTGAATATCCACGTTTCTCATACAGCTCTTCTTGCAGCAAATACATAGTTTCTTGTGATAGGCCTGGTATCACTACCCCCCACATTCTACTCTCACTAAAATAAACCAAAAATATCAGATACAAATATTTGTTCTCCCCTAAATTTTTGTCCACTACCTTTCTTATGTTTCTGTAAAATGCGGCATCATAATTGTGCCAATACTGATTGTCGCTCTTTTGTATAAGGCCATATGCTGCTAGAGTTAAAGCTCTTTGTTCCAAACCTACTTTTTTTCGTGGAATATTTTTAATAATTTTTTTTATTTCTTTTGCTGCTTTTAAAAGTTTATATGGTGGATACTCTAACAATTTACCCTGCCACTCCCCAGTTTGAATATCAACCTCCTGCAATGCCCTCTTTTTTAGAAATTCTATTACTTCTTTTTCCCATTTTAGAATAATTCTTAAATTCTTTGTTTGCTGTTTATTCATTTTAATAAATTCTCGTTAAAGTTCCTTATATAACCTCTGTAAAAGCATTGCATCCTGCTCAATATTCGGCGATTCACTGATAACAACACCTTTTACCTTAAAATCCTTCCAGCTTTTCACAATGTCTTTGTAATTCAAATCGGATTCTTTCAGCGGTAAATGTGACAGTTCCCCTTTCTCGCTGTACTTCACGCCGGCAATTTGTATATGCATATTGTCCAGCGCTTCTCTTCCCAATTTTCCCTCGATCATTTCCAAGAGTTTTGCAAATTCCTCATAAGTATTGTACTTTCCTTCGCGCGAGTGCATATGCGCATAATCAACGCATGGCAAAATTCCCTCAATCTCCGAACTCCAGTTTAAAATTTCCTCCAGGCTGCCGCATTGCGTTGGCTTGCCTGTTGTTTCCGGCCGAATCCACATTTTTATCCCATTGTCTTTTAATTTCTGTGTAATTTCTTCAAGTGCAGATTTTACTTTTTTGTAAACCTCGTCCTTGGGCTGCCCCAAATAAAATCCTGGGTGGAAAGTGGTGCTCCAGCCGCCGCATTCAAAAGTTCTTGTGGCTGCATTTATGACGCGTTTTTTGCTCGCCTCAAATTTTTCATGCTCTTTTGCGTTCAAGTTGATATAATACTGGCCGTGGCAGGTGAGAATGACATTTTCTTTGTGTGCAGCTGCTTTTACTTCCGGCGCTTTTTTGTCTGAAATATTTACAGAATGCACAAACTCCAGCTCCATCGCACCCAATCCAAGTTCATGCACTCTCGCAATCCCGTTTAAGGTTTCCCGCTCTGTTGTAGAAATCGGAATTCCAGCTGTTCCAAAAATTAATTCGCGCATATCATAAAATAGCACTGTCATTAAAAATAGTTTAGCATTCTCTCTCCAAGAGGGAGTCCCCACCGCCTGCTAAATTTTTAAAATCCCCCTTAAAGGCAAATCATTGTTGTCGTGGTTGAGATGCTGCCTATTGACCTTATCTTTCTTACCAAAACGTCGTTTAACGTGTCCAAATCGTTTGCTTCAGTTTTTATGAAGATATCATAATCTCCATAAACGTTGTGCGCCTCTTTTACCTCCTCAATTCTGAGAAGGTCAGTGAGGACATCTTTCTCTTTTCCTGTTCTTGTTGTTGCAAGAACAAATGCTGTTACCATCTCGAACGAACTCCCGTTTTATTTATAGAGTGAGAGATGCTCGCTAGAGCATTCTTTTTGGTTGAGGGCCGCTTTTTTGTGAAGTTAGCCCTCTCTCACCCCACAAGCACTAGTTATCCAGAGCTAATAAGTCTTTTCACCAACTTCTTGTACAATAATACGCTTTTTGTACAATTTAGAACTCAAATTCCGTTCATTTGAACAACAGCCGACCCTTGCGCCATCCTCGCTGTAACGGATCAATGTTCCATCGGCTGGCGCTGGATGTACTATCTAAGGGGCGTCGCTCGCCCGTGAAAAGTTGTATAGCTCGCGAGCCCCTTAATAGGCCTCGCATTGCAACCTGTGCCGTAAATTTAAATAAACAATCTTAGCAAAATTTCAATTACTACAATTGCGGCGACGAAAACTATGATTTGCTCCGGCCTGAATTTAATTCCCTGGCCTTCTGCATCGCTCGGCCTGAACAATCCGCCGCCGGTTGCCGGCATTTCAACTCTGTTCTTTTCGCTCATAGCACTACAACTGTTGCCAGTAAAGTTTAAATATTTAACCTTATTCTGTGAAGTAAATTAAGTTGTGAGTTAGTAGTTCGTAGTTTGTGGTTCGTGGTACGTTTTGCCGGCACTACTAACTACAAACCACTAACCGCAAACTCACAAGTTTCACAAACTTTCATGGCATCACAAAATAATGACCCATTTGAGAATTCTCTTGCCCAGCTTGCCGAGGCGCAAAAAACTGCAAAAATTGAGCCGGAAATTTATGGGATAATGCGAAAGCCGCAGAATTTTCTAGAAGTGAAAATTCCGGTCAAAATGGACAGCGGCGAGACAAGGACTTTTGTCGGATTTCGCTCGCAATACAACAACGCGCGCGGCCCGTTCAAGGGCGGCATTAGATATCATCCAAATGTTTCTCCTTCTGAAGTGAAAGCACTTTCTGCATGGATGACATGGAAATGCGCAACTGTTGGTATTCCATACGGCGGCGGAAAGGGCGGAGTTATTTGCAATCCAAAGGAAATGTCCAAAGGCGAGCTTGAGAGGTTAAGCCGCGGCTATATCCGCGCAATAGCACACGCAATCGGCCCTGATGTTGATATCCCGGCGCCTGATGTTTACACCACTCCGGAAATTATGATGTGGATGGTTGACGAGTATTCAAAAATTGTCGGCCACTACGAGCCAGCGGTCATTACAGGAAAGCCAATTGATAAGGGAGGATCTGAAGGAAGAACAGAGGCAACTGGTTTCGGCGGCGCATATATTGTCCGCGAGGTTGCAAAGCACCTGAAAATGGATCCGAAAAAAACAACTGTCGCGATTCAGGGCTTTGGAAACGTGGGAAGTTACGCTGCAATTAAACTGCACGAAATGGGATTCAAGGTTGTTGCGGTTTCTGATTCGCGCGGCGGAGTTTACGCTGCTGACGGCCTGGATGCAGGCAAAATTCTGCCGTGCAAGGAAGAAGGCGGAACAGTTGAAGCCTGCACGCATTTAGGATTGCTTACAAAAACAAACGGCTTTAAGAAAATCACAAATGAGGAACTTTTGGAGTTGCCAGTTGACATTTTAATCCCGGCTGCGCTTGAAAACGCAATTACCCATGAAAACGCAAACAAAATAAAAGCAAAGGCAATTGTTGAGCTTGCAAACGGCCCGACAACTCCGGATGCAGACAAGATTTTGCACAAGAAGGGAGTTTTCCTTGTTCCGGATATTCTTGCAAATTCCGGCGGGGTAACAGGAAGCTACTATGAGTGGCTCCAGAACAAGAAAAATGAGCACTGGAAAAAAGATGATGTTTTAGGAAAAATTGACAGCACTTTAACAAAAGCGTTCTACGATATTCTCAAAACTTCGCAGGAGCACAAAATAGACATGCGAACCGCGGCCCTTGTTCTTGCGATGCGAAGAGTCGCGGATGCAGTTAAAAAGAAAATTTAAAGTTCTGGCTTGTTTTTCCCGATAATTTTGTACATCCCAGTTCCGCATTTAGCGTGTGTTCCCCTTACTGCCCAGTTAGTCTTTACCCCGTTTTTTCTTTCCATTTGCTCTGCCTTTGGGTTGCTTACTTCAGCCACTACCTTGGCATGTTTGTCGCCTAATCTTTTCCTTTCCGCGGCTGAACACTTCATGCATATTGCTGTAAATTTTGCTGACATCTTTTTTCCTCCTAATAATCTTTCTCAATATCCCAGCTTATTATATATAGCCTTTGCTGGTTGCTAAATTTAATAAAAAACCATCCTTCATAGGCTTTTGGCCTCAGAGGTTATTGCCTTACTTTTCGCAGGCTTTTGCTTCCATTACCATCAAAATTCCGAACAGCACTAACAAGAGCG
>Ga0209541_10011386_pt1 | contig 13944 bp, 15 predicted proteins | sample RifCSPlowO2_01_FD_184027 | JGI IMG/M metagenome (GOLD analysis project Ga0209541, IMG submission 184027) | Groundwater microbial communities from Rifle, Colorado - Rifle CSP2_plank lowO2_0.1 (SPAdes) (version 2) | ecosystem: Environmental > Aquatic > Deep subsurface > Groundwater | place... | reverse complement strand
ATCAAGATTCCCAAGAGTCTCTTTTCTTGTCTTCCCAAAACTTGAAACATCAACATTAAGACATTGGGCAACGTAGTATTTACCTTCTTTCCAAACAACTGATTTTAAGCCCGTGATTTTCATAAGGGTATTATATAGATCAGGAGTTTGAATTTCAAGTCATTCCCATAAATCTGGGTGCACCATTCCATTTATAAAATAATAGAGTCTGGTACACTCCAAAAATATAGTCGCTTCGCTCGTTATTTTTGGGTGCATGGCGGGACGGCTTTCGAACCTATGATTGGGAGCGGGCAATCCCCGTGCCTGAATTAATGATAAAACAAATTAATCATTTATTATTATTGGTCTGACATTTCGGGTAAGGGCGGGTATACCCCCTTTTGACCCCCCTGCCCCTTTGTATATAACAATGATTGAGAAAACATTAAATCTACAAAAATTTTTATAAAATTTTAAAAGTTTTTTGATTTATCTATGATATTTTGACTATTGCTTATTTTTTGGGTTAAGCGGATATCATTGAATCTAGCGCTATTGAGAGTTTTTGAGACTTCAAAATATTCCATTTCCTTTTCGGGATAGGGATCAAGCATTTTCAAAGCTTTGATCGGATCTAAATCCGCATCGAGCCACGCATCCTTCTCTTTCATATTGAGAATCACCGGCATGCGATGATGAACCTTAACCGCCATCTTATTTGGAGTTGTCGTGATAACGGCAAATCTTTCTTCGCCTTCGTTTTGTTCCCACAGTCCAGCAAATGCAAAAGGCATCTGCTTTTTCAGGATAAACCTGTACGGAATTTTGCCTTTGTCCGTTTTCTTCCATTCATAATAGCCATCCGAAATAACAAGGCATCTCCTCTCCTTTAAATCCTTCTTGAAAGTTGCCTTTTCTTTTAGCGTCTCGGCTCGGATATTTATGAGCCCGTCTTTTCGTTTTATATTCGAATGTTCCAACCATACCGGCTTAATTCCCCAAGGCGCCAAAATAATATGCAGTGGATCTTTATTCAATATGACCGGAAGGCTTTGAGAAGGAGCTGCATTATAATTCGGTTTAAAAGTCTCCTCGAATTTCGCATCGAAGTAATCTTCGAGCATTTCTTGACTAGTGCCTATGGAGAATCTTCCACACATATTGTTATTTGACAAGCAATACCAATTGGATATAATCAATAAATCATTCGAAAACGTCGCGCTTCGCGGCGTTTTCTTTATGCTTTGCTTGCTCAAAGCTAGTCTCCACCCCCTGTGTGCTTTGAATAAGAAGTTTAAAGTTATTCATTTCAAGGAGGCGGACACGTGGTGCTTTTTGTGTTTTTATATATCTGCTTTCTTCTGAATTTATTAGACTTCTCAAACGAGTTGAAAATCTTTTTTCATTCTTACTAGTTTCTTTGACGGTTGAGACAAATGTAACGCGTGCTCCAAGACTAACTAATTTCTCCGCCAAGTAACAAAAATCTCCATCGCCAGTGAACAATAATATTTCAGTTTTTGGCTTTGCAAATTCCAAAGCATCGCAAGTTATTTCGACATCAAAATTGGCTTTTCGCCTACTGCCATAGATGATAGGGATGTCATTTATTTCTTTGCATTTATAACACTCCAAATTCCACTCTCTCACCGGCGTGTCATTTTTATGTTCACAATATGCACATACGTAAGTAACTACTTTCTCTTTATTCTTGTGTGAAAATATTTGTTTTGTTTTGACACTGTAGCCAATGTCTGAAAGTTTTTTGAAGCGGTTTTTATATATGCGCGAGTCTGTGCCTCCCTCATAGTAAAAAATATTAGCGCACTGCCATTTTCCACCTGAAAAGAAATTAAATAGTTTTTGCCAATCAATATAAAATTCAAGGGCAGTACTTGCAGTTCCTTTGGTATTTGCAACATCTATAAACGCGTGCCTTTCCATTGCAGAATTATCAAGCCGTTTTCTAAAAAAATCAAGTTTAAAAACAAGATATACACAGCCAAATTAGACGAGTGAACAACCGTTCACTTATACTGTCCCCTATGGGCAAGACGTATTTCGATAAAATCAGGGACTTCTATAACAAGAGGCGCCGGATGCCAAGCTACAGCGAGATAATGATGCTTGTGGGTTTTAAATCGAAGAACGCGGTATATCGGTTAGTCGAGAAACTCGTGAGCGAGGGACTCGTGAGCAAGGATAGACAAGGAAGACTGATCCCATCAAAAAGATTCGGCGAGATACCTATGATTGGGGAAATTGAAGCCGGATGGCCGTCCCCCGCCGAGGAGGAGCTTCTGGATACTATGACCCTCGATGAATTTTTAATTCAGAACAAAGAGGCGACGTATATGATAACTGTTAAAGGAGACTCTATGAAAGACGCGGGCATTCTTCCAAACGATATTGTTTTGGTTGAGCGCAAGAATGAGGCGAAGGACGGCGAGATCGTTATCGCAGAAGTAGACGGCAATTGGACTATGAAATATTTCCGCAAGCGCGGAAAGGAAATTTACTTGGAAGCCGCAAACAGTAAATTTAAAAAGATTTTTCCAAAGGAGGATTTGAAAATAGCAGCAGTCGTTAAGGCAGTTATCAGAAAATACTCGTGAGCGAACAGCCACTACACTTGCGCTCATTTCCGAAAGCTATTCTACATATCGATGGGGATGCGTTTTTTGCGTCATGCGAGCAGGCGCGAAATCCAAAACTCAAAGGAAGGCCGGTCATTACCGGAAAGGAAAGAGGAATTGTCGCCTCAATGAGTTACGAAGCAAAGGCGCTTGGAATAACCAGAGCTATGCGCCTTCGGGATGCGCAAGCGCTTTGCCCCGCTCTCGTTGTCCTTCCCTCGGACTACGAAACATACAGCATCCTTTCAAAACGAATGTTTAATATCGTCCGAAGGTATACGCCGGACGTTGAAGAATATTCTATTGATGAATGCTTCGCGGATATTACCGGACTGCAAAGACCGTTGCATATGCCGTATGAAGATATTGCGGAGAAGATTAAACACGAATTAGATATTGAATTGGGATTCACTTTTTCCATCGGACTCGCACCCTCGAAGGTTCTCGCAAAGTTAGGATCTAAATGGAAGAAGCCATCCGGCCTTACTTCAATTCCTGGAAGGCATATCCATCATTATTTAAAGGAGTTTTCCGTTGAGAAAGTCTGGGGAATTGGAGCGCAGACGACGGCATATCTGAATAAACATGGAATAAAAACCGCGCTCGAATACGCACAGAAAAAAGAGGAGTGGATCAGAGAATACTTAACCAAACCGCATATAGAAATTTGGCAGGAGTTAAATGGATATTCAGTAATCCCGCTCGATACCGCAGTCAAGACAAGCTACCAATCCATACAAAAAATCAAAACATTCTCCCCAGCTTCCAATAATAAATCTTTCGTCTTTGCGCAATTATCAAAAAATATCGAAAACGCTTGCATGAAGGCAAGGAGATATAAGCTAGGCGCGGAAGGAGCGATTGTTTTTCTCCGGACGCAGGAATTTAAAGACAGGGGCGTTGAGATAAAGTTCAGCAGACAAACTAACTTCTCTCACGATATCATCGGTCTTACAAAATCCGCCTTCGAAGATATTTTTAATCCAAACATTCTTTATCGCTCTACCGGAGTAGTGCTTTTTAAGCTCAAGGAGATTGATGACAGCCAAATGGACTTATTTGGAGAAGCTATCAGAGCAGAAAGAATGACGAAAGTTTACGAAAGTATTGATGCTATTCGAGATAAATACGGAAAGCATACGCTTTTTCTTGGCTCTAGCTTTGCGGCAAATAAATTCGCACAGCACTTGGGCGAGCGGGGCGACCTTCCAGAACGCAGAGGATTTTTACTCAAGGGCGAGACAACGAGAAAGAGACTTGGTATTCCGGTCTTTCTGGGACAAATTTCTTAGCGCCCTCGGGAAGATTCGAACCTCCAAATCAGGGATAGAAACCCTGCGGTTTATCCAATTAGCCTACGAGGGCTTGGTGCCGCAGGAGAGGATCGAACTCTCTACCTCTCGCTTTTCAGACGAGCGCTCTCCCAATGAGCTACTGCGGCAAATAAAAAACCACCTACAAAATACCATTTAAGTTAAATGGCTATGTGGTGGTTATCTTCTAAACGATTGTAGTTTTTTCATATTTTTTCAGACTTCTGGGGGAACCGCCACCTCCCCATCGGCCATTCAAGGGTTGAATCTCCTTGACGACACCATGCCAGCGGGCGGATTTTCTGCTCTTCAAAAGCGTAGTGCTGGAGGGGCTCCCCTAAATATACCCTCATCTCCGAAGAACGTATTTGTACCGTCTTCTCCGCCAGCGGGAGGAGCTTCCATTGAAGGAATTTCTGGCGTCAGCACTATTTCTAACTTACCAGATAGAATCGAAAATTTCAATCCATATTTGGCGTCTCGGGCGATATCTCCGTCTACTCGTCCGTGTCCTGTGGCAACTTCACTAAGATTTCCCATTCTCCTTCCTCGGGAGGTTGTGGCCTGGCTCCCGCTCCGGCAACTTTTTCAAACAAACACTTTTCATCGTTCGCCAACCCAAGAATAGTGAGATGGAAAAAGAACATCTCCCATCCCTTCTCTATTCCCTCTGCATCCTCTTTAATTTTCCCATCTGCAGATCCAACTAATTCTCCATTCACAAATTTATCTCCTCTGTACGACAAATCAAATGTTGTAATCGTAATGATTACATGGCTATCTCCACCATACTGGTTCCGGTAGGTCATAGACCATTGCCCTTTTTCTGTAATAAAAGTCGAAAGGTCGGGGTTATATATCGCACTCCCCATGGTTCGTGATCCATCGGATTCGGTTCGAAATTTGCTAAAGAGAATATTCAATGGGAATACCCATAGCTCCTCTCGACCTTCTACCACGAGATGCTTCGGACAATATCCGAACAGCACACCTTCCTCCAATGCTTCGCCCGCTCTCTTTTTGAACTCATTATCTATTTCCATAAAAAAATTCCTCTATTAATGAGGAAAGATTTTCTGCGCGGACTAGACGCAAACATATCTTTCCTGATATTACTTACGCAATATCAGTTGGATTTAGCACCTTACATTCGCAGGTTGCTGTGGGGTCATTGAGCCAATTCTCTACCGCCACTCTTGATAGCTATTCAGTTGTATTTACACTATAGCAAATTCATTCAAAAATGCAATTATCAGCAACAAGCTCCTCGTGCTAGTCCCTTCATCCAGTTCGCGCGCAAGCCCGCTCGTTCTCGTCAAACTTGTCGGAATCAAGCCCCTCGCTTTCCAATTTTTCTCTTATCTCTTTTTGCCACTCTTTTTCTTCGTCCATAATTTTTTACAGCTTTATGAATTAAAGGGGCGAGGAGTTGTGATTTTTTAGGTATTCCTTGATTCTGTCACGATCTTCATTTTCCTGTTCATTTTTTAGATACAGCTGGATAAATTCGATTTTCGTAGATGTAGCATGTAAGGCGTAAATAATTCGTAAGGATGATCCCCGCAAATACTGACAAAATAACCGTGCCTTGATAACGGTTGCTTGTTCGGTTTTTGTTATGACATTAAAATGCTTCCCGCTACCGAGAGGAATTTCTGATACGATCTTTTTAAATTCAAGCAAATCATCCGGCAGGGATCTATATTTTTTTGATAATCGCTTGAAGTCCTTTGAAAATTCATTGGTTTCACTAAAGTTCATCGTCATAATTTCTTACAGAGTGATCCTCGTCTCGGTAGAAGACGCTTTCGTAGCTGATCGTCTCTCCCGACTTATGCACGCGCCAGGGCACATCGCTGTGTGAATAAGCAGACAGTTCATTGGCGTTTTTGTCTGATAAACGAGCGAGAACCTCGTCAATATGTTTAATCTCCTGCGCTGAGAGATTCTTGAGATCAGATTCTCTACGCGGAAGATATTTTTTCTGATCATACTGAAAATAGCTGCTTTTAACGCGCTCAACTTCTCCTTTTTTCTCCATTCCCTCAATAATTTTCTTAAATTCAACGGGAGTCGGACCATAATGATTTTTTATATATCGCGCCCCGGTAAGCTGGCTTTCAAACTTCTCATAAAAATCAAAATCAATAAAATAAAGGAGTTTATAGAGAGCGGTCTCCCCGATATTCGGCTTTGCTCCAATCTTGCTTAAAACATATAGAAGCACCTCCTTGAATTTATTTACATTCGCCCGAGGCATAATAATACGGATATCGCTTTCTTTCTCTTTTACCCTTTCTCTTTTTAGCACTACATCGGGAAGAATAGAGGTTTCGTCTCCAAGAAAATCTTCCAAGCTCAACCCGAAGATCATGGCAAGTTTTCTTGCCTCCGGCACAGTGATGTCTCTTTCTCCCTTCTCAATTTGCATATAAGTAGGGCGGGAAACCTCAAGCTTCTCTGCAAGGTATTTTTGAGAGAATTTATTCTGTTCGCGTAGCTCCTTTATTTTTTTGTATAGATTCTTAGCCATGTATTTATAGTACCATATTACTCATGTAAAGAAAACTTGTCAGGTGGATAAGTAAAAGTCCTTGACATCTGTTTTATTTTTCAACAACTTTAATCTCCTCCGGGGTGAGGCCGTAGAGTTTATAGACGAGCGGACTAATTTTTCCACTGACTTTAACTCGCATATGGATTATTTCAAGCGCTTTGCCGAACCGGAAAACTTATAACCAGAAACTGTGCCCGTATCTTTTATAAAATTTAAGTGACTCTTAATAACATACTGCAAATTATCCATACATTTTAGGGTATTGTCCTTATAAACATCGAGAGCGTCAAGGTCATGTTTTGGGTGCACAAGATTATTAGCTATTACAGCAATTTCATTCAATTTTTTCTCAGCCGTTTTGTTAATTGGATATTTACCATGAAATAGTTTTGAATCTCGACATGTTTTTACTAAATCTATAATCCCTTTTATCATCGGCTTTCGTCCTTTTTTCTTTGGATAATATATTTCGAATCCTTTTCCAACTTTTAACAAAATACGTATGAGTGCCTGCTCTGCGGCCGTACGGCAAACAATAATAGAAGAATAATAATACCCCAGGACATAAAGTTCTTGAGCGTGAGTAAATAGATCGAAATAATTTCCGTCATAAACCATCACACCCCGATATCTTTGAGATACGGTTATGTGTCTTGTCCACATTGCCGATAATTCTTTCTCAAGTCCTGTACGCCAACCATGCAAAAATTCCTTCTTTTCCTGCTTACGCATCTCAAGAGGTAAATATCCACCTCCACGAATTTTGTGTGTTGTTGTTATTCTAAATTTTTCTTCGAGCCCTCCGATTTTTTTGAAATCCGCATCCCAAATCCACCAGTCCTTATTAAATTGAATAACTAAGATTTTTGCTGAATTCTTGCTGAGTTTTTGATCATGCCACTTAACATCTTCAATTTCATGTAAATCTACATTGATTGCTTTGCCGGTATCGCTTGGGCTAACCTTCCTATTCTTGAATTCAAGCATAACCTGAACATTGTTATCGAGATAAACCTTGTGTTTCCTGTCTGGTAAAATCTCAATTCCGGCCGCACTAAAACCTTTTAGACTCAAGCGTTTTAATTCCGGTTCTATATATTCTTTAACCGCTTTATTAACAGCTTGGCCAAAGCTTTGATTCTTTTCAATGTTTTCATTTGGTATAAAGACTGCCATATTTTAATTCGCTTCAACAATTTTAATCTCCTCCGAGGTGAGGCTATAGAGTTTATGGACAAGCTGACCAATCTATTCAAGATGATAAATCATATGTGGATAACTAACTTATTACATCTTCGGTAAATCTTCGGTATACTACTAGTATAGGAGAGTAAGGATACCGAGTCAATCACTTATGATCACTTTAACTAAGCGACAAAAGCAAATATACGATTTCATCGAGTCCTATATCAAAAAGAGGGGTTTCTCCCCAACTTTAGAAGAAATAAAAAAGCATTTTCGTCTTTCTTCGCTTTCAACGATTCATCAACATATAGAAACATTGGCAAATAAGGGTTACCTTGCAAAGGATGACAATCTAGCCCGCGGTATTAGCCTAAAAGAAAGAGCATCTGATCTCGTGATGATTCCTCTTTTGGGTACTATCGCCGCTGGTGAGCCCATCGAGGCGATACAGCAAAGTGAATCTATAGCTGTACCAAAATCGAAAATACCTACTCACGGCGAAGTATACGCGCTTCGCGTAGCCGGAAATAGCATGACTGATGAAAATATCAATGATGGGGACGTTGTTCTGGTCAAACAACAAAGTGTTGCTGAAAATGGCCAAAAGATTGTCGCATTGATTAATAATTATGAAGCAACTCTAAAGCAATTTTATCAAGATCGTAAGGGCATTAGACTAGAACCCGCAAATAAAAGCTTTAAGACCATTACTATCCAAAGAGATCAGGAGTTAGCGATCCAAGGAATAGTTCTTGATGTTATAAAAAGTGGTGGTGAGATAAAAGAAAACCCGACCCTATTTGAAGAAGAAATAAAAAGAAACAAAACGCTCCCCATTAATCAGATCATATGCGGAGATGCGATTTCCCATTTACAGAGACTACCCGACGAATCTATCGATTTAATAGTTGCTGATCCGCCATACAACTTATCCAAAGGAAATAATATTCACTTTAGTAATGGCGGGGGCTTAAAAGGATTTGGTGGAGAATGGCATAAAGCGATGGAGGGTTGGGATAATTTACCATTATTAGATTATTTCAATTTTTCCATTAAGTGGCTAAGAGAAGCAAAAAGAATTTTGAAACCCACGGGATCAATATTAGTATTCGGTACATATCACAATGCAGGGATAATAAATCTGGTGTTCCAGACTCTTGGAGTTGAAATAATAAATGAAATTGTTTGGTATAAACGGAATGCTTTCCCCAACCTAGCTGGCCGCCGTTTTACGGCTAGTCACGAAACTTTGCTCTGGGGTCATACTGGGATCAAGAAAAGGCGTTACTACTTCAACTATAAACAATCCAAGGAGTATTATGATCCTTCTGATTTACTGAAACAAAAAGGGAAGCAAATGAGAACGGTTTGGGATATACCGAACAATAAAGAATCGCGTGAAATTAAATATGGTAAACATCCTACGCAGAAACCTCTGAGCGTGTGCAAAAGAATTATTGCTTTGTGCTCTCAACCAGGGGATGTCGTTTTAGCACCATTTGCTGGTGCCGGCAGTGAGTGTATGGCAGCAAAAGAAAGCGGAAGGCAGTATATTGGAATCGAACTTGATCAGAAGTACGTTGATATAGCCAACGAGAGATTACGACACGCAGACAATCAACAACCTTTATTCAAACAATCATGAAAAGACTACCGCCATTAATAAAATGGAGTGGGAGTAAGCAATCACAAGCAATATTTATAGCTTCTTGCGCCCCAAATAACTTCAATACCTATTACGAACCATTTTTGGGCGGTGGTGCTGTAGTGGGAATTTTACAACCCCGTAAAGCAGTGTGTTCTGATATTAACAACCCACTTATTGCTCTCTGGAAATTGATAAAAGAGAAGCCAGGGTTAGTAGTTAAAAACTATGGAGAAAACTGGAACGAGTTACAAAAAGAAGGTTATAAATTTTTTTATAAAGCCAGAGACAGGTTTAATCACGGCGAATCTCCGCACGATCTTCTTTTTTTATCAAGAACCTGTGTAAATGGTCTAATAAGATATAATCAGCAGGGAAAATTTAACAATTCTCTTCACTACACTCGTAAGGGAATCCATCCAGATCGATTTGCAAAAATTGCCACGGACTGGAATCAGAGAATAAAGAATTGTGTATTTCTAACAACAGATTACCGTAAGGCAACAAAAAATGCCCGACGGGACGATTTTATATACTTAGACCCGCCTTATTTTAATACTCGAGGAAGATACTTTGGTACTATCAATTTTGAGGAATTTCTTAACTATCTTTCAGGCCTTAATGATAAAGGCATTAAATTCGCGCTTTCATATGATGGAATGAGGGCAGACAAAAACTATATTGTAGAGATTCCAAAAACTCTTTATAAAAGACACTTGCTCGTACCATTTGGAAATTCTACTTTCAAAAAAGTTCAGGACAGAAAGGTAGAAAAAGTTTACGAATCTCTTTACTTAAATTTTTAATAAAATTTCAACTCTATTAACTTAGGATATCGAGAAGCAAGCTTTTTGATTACCCCAGCTAAAGGCTCGGCCTTTTCCGTCATAAGAATATAGATAATTGTCGCAACTCCATCGTTGCTCTTGAAATTTAGACCGAAAGCGAGATCAGCCTTAGTATTTTTTATCGCCGAGGCTAAATCTTTCGGATTTTGCATACGAAATGCTACCGCGGATAGTATGTTAAACTTTCTCTCAAATCCGGCACCGCTAAAAGGTGACCATTTCTCATTTTTAACGCGTGTAGATATAGGATCGCTGCGGAGTAATTGACTAACATATTTTATAAGTCTGGGGCCGACATTTTTCTCCAGTCTTGATTGAATATCCTTCGATTCTATTGATAGTAAAAACGAACCGCCTCGAATTTGAACTAAGTGATCTGGTCTTTTTGAATCCGCGCCAGAGACTCTTGGCAATGATGTCCACCTAAATTCGATGTCACCTTTAAAGTCAAGGATATTGATTCCGCTCCAGTCGCCTCCTGGCGGATTACAAAGGGCTTCATATACGCCATCTTGAATTGCTTCAGAAAAAAGTAGGTGCATAATAGAATCAATGTCGTGCTCTCCAAAAATAGGAGTAGTCGATGCAGCAATCAATGGAATTTCTTTAGATTTTGTTTTGACCTTCTGATTTATAAAGCCTATAGTTTTAACTTTTTTACTGGTAGAGCTATCTATCAAAATCCCATCGCTTAAGTTAACTATGGCTTCCCAAAGTCCATTTATAGACGCCAACCTCTTCATGTCGCCTTGTAATTGATTCCATACTTCACTTTTAGCGGGACCATATACAATCGAAAGTAAATCCAAATCTTTTGTCCCAAAAACCATTCTCGCTAATGGCACTAGACCCCTATCAGGCCGTGAATCATCCCCTCGAGGTTTAAAACCAGCAATCCATACTAGGACAAGGTGACGATTTGAATCTGCTATCCATCTAATAAATTCATTACTTACCCGACTTCCATATAACTTTTTAATATCACTTGCTAAAGTTGATCTTTTATCTTTTGAAACTAGACAAATTGGCATTTCTTTTGAGCCAACTGCCACAACCTTATTTTTGTTCACTAACTTGAGTAATTTAAGAAATGTTGTTGTGAGTGATTTAATTCCGAGTTTTTTATTCCACGGCAACTTTCTTAAAATTAGCCAATCCGCTTTTTCGGAACCACCCTCCTTTTTATAAAAAGTTTCCCACTCGACAGGATCTAGGGTGTCCTTTCGTTTTCTTTGTTTGGCAAGAACCCCAACCATTTCTATCAACTTTTTTTCAAGCTTTTCTATGGAACTTTTGCGATCACCCTCTAACAAGATTGCTTTTACTAAGTCTGCCGCATCCTGAGAACCTAAAATTGCCGAAAATTCATCTGCGACCCCAGTGCTAATAGACGGACTTGGAATATATACGGGTAACGAAATGGTTTTTGTTTCAATTCCTAGAGTGGCGTATGCAAAAGGAACAAGGGGATTCGGAAATCGCGGCGCCTTCAAAGTTCTATCAGACCCAAGCTCATGCCCTCCAAGTTCAGTAAAATAAAGATAGGGAATTCCAGCATAAGCCAAAGCAAGCGCCCGTCCTGTTCTCTGCCAAGCATTATTACCTGCCGGCAAGGCGCCGCTGAATTCGAGGGCCAAAATTGGATACTCATAATTCTGCTTTGCGTCGAATTTTGTAATAATCGCATCAGGAGCTTCTCTTAGCGGCGCACCTCGCGCAGTCAGATATTCAGTAATAGAAAATCTCCATCTGCCGTATCCAGGAAACAACTGGATTAAAAACTGTATTTGATGATTAGTCTCAACAGAGTAAATTGGCGCATAAGCAGGGCTTTCATGGACAATTTTATAATCCTCTTTTCCATTTAACGAAAAAGACAAAAGTTTAAGTGCGTTTTCGCACTCTAAAATATTATCCCCATGTATTCGAAGATGATGAATAGTATTGCCCATTTACACTTGCAACGATAGCAAAAAGACGGTTGCGTGTAAATGGGAATTTTATGGTTTGACGAGAATGATTTCTTGCGTCCGCTGGACAATTTTAAAAGACCTATAATACCATAGATCTTTTAAAATTAGGCAAAAACCTGTTTACAGCAGTTTATCCAATTTCTCGAAGTCAAGAATTGTCGCTCAAATCCGCCCCGTGCTTCTGCGGCGAGAGCGGAATGGAGTGGCGATTCAGGTACGCTATGATTTAATTTCCTTTTTGAATTCGAGAATCGCCTGCTTGAACCGGCTAATCGCCTTTTGGTCTGGAAACGCGGTCTGCAAAGGAATTCTCAGCGCAAAGCCCTTGGAGGAATACATGTATTCCTTGCTTTTCATTCCGGCATACCCTTTTAATTTTTCATACAGGGCATCGGCCACATTTTGATCAATTTTACGCTGGATGTTGCCGAACCGAAAGCTCACCGCCCCATCGCTCCATACGGTAAAAACCGACGCTTTATTTTCTCCCTCCCAGGGAATTACTTTGAATGTGAAAGTACCCTTATCTGCCCCGCTTCCCCACTCAACCGAATCAGCATTCTCTTTGGAGAACTTGTAAAGCTCCGACAGAGTGGCAAGTGCCGTTTTGTCTTGAATCTTTGCTTGCGCATCCTGGAAGAACGACTCCTTATCCCATTCTCGATACTGCCGCTTGCCGGATGACGATACGGCAATGTCTTTTTTCACTTCAGCGCCAAAGATTCTGGGAATCAAGATTTCGTATTCTTCGTGTTTGTAATATTCAAGCTCCACCGCAAAGATATCGAATCTGCTGTTTTCGTTGATGAAGATAATGAGATCTTTCAATTGGTCGTGAAGCTTGTCCATAAGAACCACGAACCGGAAATTTCCTTTGTTAAGATTCTGCCGAATGTTTTCAAGAAGCGATACTGCTTCCTCGTCTCCAAGTTCAAAGAATTCTTTAAGCCGCTCGCGGAGCGGTATCTTTAATTTTTTATTCACTTCTTCATCGAGCCGCCGGCTAAACTCGTCAAAGTCCAGCCCCTCGCTCCATAACGCCGCACCGTAGTCTAGGACTTGAGCGACAACATATCGCTTGTCCGGATTCTTGTAGAGCTTAGTCTCGATAAGATAGATCTCGCCGTCTTTGTCCACGCCGATGGCATCAATAGGCCCGCTATTCGTTGGGAACTCCCGGGCGAGGATAAGAAGCCGGATATCTTCCTTGATATCGTAGAGCGGAATGCTCTCGGGATTGTCGTATATGTATTGCTGGAGATAATCCTCTTTTTCGAAATTGGATTTTTCTATGCGCTGGGCATTTTTGCCCTTTTTTGAGATGATGATTGCCATATTGTTTGGGTGCCTATCGGGATTTGAACCCGAACCGAGAGTTCCACAAACTCTAGTGCTGACCGTTACACTATAGGCACCATTATTTTTCAAGCTACTTTTTCAAATATCGCCTTCCTGCAGCTGACTTGAAGTATAACTCACGTTTCCTTGCAATTTCAAATGAATCAAATTTTTCCTCATACACGACATTAATATTCTTCATATTTTTTGTAGATAGTGTATGTCCTGCTATGTGCTGTTTTATCCTGCGCTCTAAATTATTTGTAACACCCCGCCCGAACGACGGACTCGTCCAGTCGGGCAGGTATAGGCACCATTATTTTTTTGCAATTCGAAACTACCCAACTATTCTATTACTTAACCGCGCAACTATTCAACCTTAAAAACCAACGAACCCTCCTTGGCGGCTTTGGAAAGCATTATTGCCACCTCCTCTCCCGTTTTTGCGGAACTGACATTTTCTTTGT
>Ga0209541_10011383_pt1 | contig 13946 bp, 9 predicted proteins | sample RifCSPlowO2_01_FD_184027 | JGI IMG/M metagenome (GOLD analysis project Ga0209541, IMG submission 184027) | Groundwater microbial communities from Rifle, Colorado - Rifle CSP2_plank lowO2_0.1 (SPAdes) (version 2) | ecosystem: Environmental > Aquatic > Deep subsurface > Groundwater | place: Rifle... | reverse complement strand
AATCTGCATTTTCGTTCGTGTTTAATGACAAAATTGTTTCATTTGTGCCGAAAGGCAATATTCCCTTAGGATTTCCATTATACCTGAAAGAAGCTAAATTGTCTGTTGGCAAAGGTGGAATGAAAGATGCGCTATATTCAATTGCTCCGATATCCGAAGATGTTCCCTGCGGAATCGCTGTTCCGTAGAAATCTGTTCCTGTAATAGTTGGGTCGCCGGCGTCAATTACCGTGCTGCCTGCCAAAAGATTAAAATCGCCTTCAGAAATATTTGCAAATTTTGGATTAACTTTGTAAAGGTTGTGCGTGCCTATTTGATAAGGATTGATGGCTGGGTTTTGTATGCAGTCATTTGTTCCATCAGATTCAGCAGTTTCTGTGCAGTCGAAGAGATTGTAATCAACTACAGCATTTTCCCCTGCGCCTCCTCCTCCTGTTTCTATTCCCCAGATTGAGTTGCTGATAATGTTATTTTTTATTGTAGTGTTTGTAATGTCCCACGCCTTTATATGCCTGCCGTAAATAGTGTTGCCGACAATTTCTACCTGTTCAACGCCGCGTGCGAGTATAGCTGCCTTGATGTCATTATTCGGATTGGGTATAAATATTATATTTGATTTCACTTTCAGGTTTTTTGACGGCACTATTGCGCTTCCCACAATCCCATATCTTAACTCAATTCCAGCTGCCTCGGCAAAGCTTCCTGTGTAAGTGCTTTTCAGGAAATTTTTTTCAACAGTAACGTTGTTTGCATTGCTGGAGACAGAAATTCCCATTGCAGTGAAATCATTTACAATATTGCCTATAATAGTGACATTGCGCAGATTGTGTCCGTCAATGCCGAATGAATTATGTATAAGGTTATTTTCAATTATGTTGTTTTCAATTACTGCATTTGGCCCCCACAAGCCTATTCCAGTTTTTGCATTGCGTATGGTGTTGTTTTTTATATTATTGTAGCTTCCATGGACATCAATGGCTCCTGTATATAAAGGAGAGAGAGCATTCCTGCAGTCAAATCCTTTGATTGCTATGTAATTGTCTTCTGTTTTAAAGCAATACTGCCTTATCTTTTCTTCGTCAATAATCACATTCGGCTCTGCTGCCCTGATTGTAATGTAATTTGTTGCATTTCCATTTCTAATAGTTGTAACCTGTTCCTTGTAGGTGCCTGCATAAACGAGAACAGTGTCGCCTGCGTTAGCATTGTTTACAGCTGACTGTATCGCTGCATATTCCTGCGTTGGGCCTGCTGTGTCGTCAACGCAGAGAATATTTGCCTGCGAGCAGTCAAATGTTGTTGTGCATGCTGCTGTATTGAAAGAGCAGCTGCTTGCGCATGACAATGAGCCACCAGTATATCCCAATGACAGGCATGTCTGGCCGCCTAAATTTGTTCCGTCGCAAACTTCACCGCTTTCGATAATACCATTGCCGCAGACTGGTGCTGAAATAATATTGAAATTTGCTGTCACGCTTTTGTTGCTGCTCATTGTCAGCGAGCAAGCTGTACCAGAGCAGTCGCCTGACCAGCCTGCGAAAACAGAGCCTGACGATGCTGTGGTGGTTAATGTTATATTTGCTCCTGAAAGATATGATTCGCTGCAATCATTTCCACAATTAATGCCTGTGCCTGTTACAGTGCCGTTGCCTATTTTGCTGACAGAAAGCGTGTAATTAATAATTTCTGGCGGCAGCGTGCATGCTGTTGAATTATAAGCCATGCAATTTGATGCGCATTTTAATGTACCGCCTGCATAGCCAAGCGAGCTGCACGATGCTCCTCCAAGATTTGTTCCATCACATTGCTCGCCAGAATCAATTATACCATTGCCGCATTTGGCATAGAAAAAGGCTGTTGCTGTCTTGTTTCCGTTCATTGTTATTAAGCATGAGCCAGTGCCTGAGCAAAAACCGCCCCACCCGGCAAACCAAGAGCCCGATGACGGGTAAGCAGAAAGATTGACGACAGCGCCATAAAGATATGATTCGCCGCAGTCAGGCCCACAAACAATGCCCGTTCCAGTCACATCTCCGCTGCCAGTGCCTGACTTGCTTACAGATAAAGAGAAGTAAGGCAGCAATGTGCATGATGCTGTATAATAAGACTCACAGTTATACCTGCATGCAAGCGTTCCTGTGTAGTTTGATCCCAATACAGACGGGCATGTCGCGCCGCCTATATTCAAGCCATCGCACTGCTCGCCTGACTCAATCAAGCCGTTGCCGCAGATTGGGAATTGCTCTGAGCAAGAAGATGTATCAAATGACAGGCAATTAGATGAGCATTTCAATGAGCCAGCAGCATAACCCAAGCTTTGGCAAGAGCGCGTGCCGACGTTGCTGCCGTCACATACTTCGCCGCTCTCAATCAAATCGTTGCCGCACTTCGGCAATGGAGCGCCGCATAACGATGAATTTATTTGGCAATTCGATGTGCAGGATAGTATGCCATTCGCATAACCTAATGACAAACATGTTTCTGTTGTTGGGCCATCACATTGTTCGCTGCCTTCCTTGATTCCGTTTCCGCACATTGTTTGCACAAAAACAAATTCATCTGCAAGAACAGGGCCTTCTACTGGCGGAGCAGGGGGAGGCGGCGTAGGCGCTACAATAAAGCTTCCTTCGCTGCTAGAAGAAACGCCACTACTTTCTCCGCCACCAGAGCTACTTCCGCCATTTGACGAAGACGAGCCAAAAAGACTTCCTCCTTCACCAGAGCTCCCTCCTCCGCCAGAGGCACTGCCAGAGCCGCCATTACCGCCGCCGCTACCACCACCAGAGCTGCCGCCATTGCTGATATTGGCTATGAATTCAGTTTCTAATGGTGTTGGAAAAGAGCCAGAACCGCTGCTGGCAGACATTTTGACTATATTAAAATTATTTACATCATTTTGTGCTATTGGCAATAAATCCTGAGAAGGAACCTGCGAGAGGTATGCGAAATATACGCCTACGGCTAAATTGGCAAAAAGAAACAGCATTACTGCCAAAGTCTTCATATAATAGGTATTCTGGAAACGTATTTAATCCTTTAAAAAAGGAGAAATTATCATTTAAAAGCATTGGTTTTTTTGCGCCTTTCTTTATAGTACTTTGATATGGATTCTCCCCTTGAATGGCAGTCTATTATATCTGCAATAAAAGGCGATATGTCAAGTATTTTGAAGTATTTTTCCTCTTCCTCGGAAAAATCATGCGGGACTGTATTCGTGCTTATGACTGTTATGCCGCTGTCCCTTATCTTTTTTTTTGATTTTTGTATATCTTCTTCTCTGCCGCCCTTGCACATGTCGAGATGGCTCACACAGGCATATATTTTTCCTGTTCCATATTTTTTCAGAACATCTTTTGCCTGCTCAAGGGTCGAGCCTGTGCCGCATACATCATCCCTAATAATTATATCCCTGTTTTCAACATATTTTTTTATGTCGCCTATTATATCTACTTTTATTTTGTCTTCGCCAAGCCTTTCCTTTCTAAAAACAACGAGAGGTGTTCCAAGCAGGTTAGCCATATGTTCAGCCCTCCCGTAGGCACCGAAATCCGGCGAAAGAATAGTGCAGTTTTTCAGGTCAATATCCCCGATTTTTTCCATGAAATTGGCAAGTTCTTCTGACATATATATTATTTCAAGGGGGCATCCGCCCGAAAAAGCCAGCTGGAGCTGGTCAGAATGCGCGTCAAATGTAAATACCCTGTTTATTTTTAATTTTTCGTATGCATCAGCAATCATTCTTGCATCTAAGGATTCCCTTTCCTTTCTTTTGTCCTGGCGGAAATTTTTGTTATACAAATCAAAAAGATATATTTTTTCCGCTTCCGACCTTTTCAATTCGTCAGCTGTTCTCAATGCTTCCATATTATGGCTATCGCCGTCTGAGTAGTAAGGATGAATTATGTAAACCTCTTTTCTTCTCACGCTGCTGCTGGTGACAACCTTCTGCGAGGTGTCGCCAAACCTTACAACATTTGTATAAATAAGCTCAAAATTATCATTTATTTTTGATATTTCTTTATAGACTTTTTCTCCCAGGTGCCCTTTCACGTTTTTATATTTCGGCACCACAATGCCAAACGGTTTTTCTGCCATGCGAGAAGTATTTTGCAAATCTTTATAAAAGTTTATAAACCGCCCTCAACAATTACTGGTATGCAGAAATATATCATTCCTTTCAAAAGAATAAGGATGAGCGATGTGCCGCTCGTAGGCGGAAAAACCGCCTCATTGGGCGAGCTGCTGTCAATAGGCATGCCCGTGCCTGACGGCTTCGCGGTGACAGCAGGGGCATACAGGTTTTTTCTGAAACATAATAATTTAGAGAGCAGGATAGCGAATGAAATAAAAAAAATTGACAGGAGAAAGGTAAAAGACATAAACTCCATAGAAAAAGTCGGCAGTGAAATAAGAAAGATGATAATTGATGCTGAGATTCCAAAGGAAATGGAAAAGCAGATAATAAAAATATACAGAAAAATGCGGCTCGGGCATGTGGCTGTTAGAAGCAGTGCAACAGCAGAAGACCTGCCAGATGCAAGCTTTGCAGGGCAGCAGGAATCTTATTTAAATGTCACAGAAAGTGAATTGATAAAAAGGATTAAAGACTGTTTCGCTTCTTTATTCACAAACAGGGCTATTTCTTATCGTGAGGATAAAGGATTTGACCATTTCAAAATCGCACTGTCCGTTGCTGTGCAAAAGCAGATTTTTTCCGAGGCAAGCGGGGTGATGTTTACACTGGAACCTGACTCAGGAAATAAAAATTTTATTTTTATCAATGGCTCGTGGGGGCTTGGCGACTACATAGTCCAGGGAGTAGTAAACCCAGACGAGTTTCTTTTCTTAAAAGAAAAGAAAACAATCATAGAAAAAATAGTGGCGAAAAAACACATAATGGAAATCCGCTCGGAAAAAGGCGTGAAAAGAAAAAAAGTGCCTAAAAATATGCAATGCAGATTTGTCCTCAGCGATGAAGAAATAAAAAAATTAGCAGAGCTTGGCATAAAGATAGAAAAACATTACGGCAAGCCAATGGACATCGAATGGGCAAAGGCAGGCGGAAAAATATACATCATACAGGCGCGCCCTGAAACAGTGCACAGCCAAAAAAAGAATTTCTATGAGGAATACAGGCTGATGGAAAAAGGCAGAGTTATTGCAGAGGGCAATGCAATCGGCAAGAAAATATCTTCCGGAAAAGCCAATATCATAAAAGATGCCAAAAACATAGGCAGGTTCAAATCAGGGCAGATACTTGTCACAAGGATGACAGACCCTGACTGGGAGCCCATAATGAAGATAGCCGCGGGCATTGTAACAGAAGATGGAGGACGCACTTCACATGCCGCGATTATTTCAAGAGAATTAGGTATGCCTGCTGTTGTCGGCGTGAGCAATGCGACAAAACTGCTGAAAGGCGATATTACAATAGACTGCTCGCAGGAAAAGGGAAAAATCTACAAAGGAAAATTGAAATGCAAGCTAATAAAACACGAAATAAAAAAGCTGCCAAAGACAAAGACAAAAATTTATGTAAATATCGGCGAGCCAGAGAGCGCAATGACTGTGTCATTGCTGCCCATAGACGGTGTTGGTTTGGCAAGAGAAGAATTCATAATCACTTCTTTCATAAATGAGCATCCGCTTGCAATGATTAAGAGCGGGCGTGAAAAAGAATACATAGAAAAACTGTCAGCAGGCATAGCGAAAATAGCCGCGTGCTTCTATCCAAGAGCTGTAATAGTAAGATTAAGCGACTTCAAGAGCAACGAATACAGAAATCTAAAAGGCGGGGAAAAATTCGAGCCAGAAGAAGAGAACCCTATGATTGGCTGGCGCGGCGCATCAAGATATATATCGCCCGAATACGAGGCGGCCTTTCGTTTAGAATTGAAAGCAATAAAAAAATGCATTGATAGCGGACTGAATAATATAAAAATAATGATTCCATTCTGCCGCACAATAGAAGAGGCGAGAAAAACAATAAAAATAATAAAGTCGGAAAGAATAAGGGCAGAAATCGGCGTGATGGCAGAGATACCGTCAAATATTTTGCTTGCATCAGATTTTTCAAAATACTTTTCTTTCTTCTCCATAGGCAGCAATGATTTGACACAGCTAACGCTGGGCATTGACAGGGACAGTAAAAAGCTGGCGAAAACCTTTGACGAAAGAAATCCTGCTGTAAAAAAGCTAATAAAGCAACTGATTCATTCAGCGCACCTGCACGGACGTGCTGTAGGAATATGCGGTCAAGCACCTTCTGACTATCCGGATTTCGCTAAGTTTTTAGTGGAGCAGGGCATTGATTCCATATCCATAAATCCTGATGTGGCTATACAGACAAGAATAAATGTTTCCAAATATGAAAAAGAGAAATGGGTGAAGTGAAAATCAAAAAGAAAAAATTTATTGACTTGAAGCCCATTGACTGGGGCAAAGGGACGAAAAAAGCCAGCAAGGAAATAGACAAGGATTTGTACGGAAAATAAAAACTATTTGCATTCAACTAATCTTTCTTCCAGCGTTTTCGCGGTTTCTGTTGTTCCTAGTTCCAGAATAAGTTGCGCAAGCCGCGGGCCTCTTTTGTTGTTCATCAAAACAAGATACGCTGCCTCGAAGAACTGGTTAGCATTTAAATTGCACTCTTTCGGTATTTCAAACAGCCTTGCGTAAAGGCTTTTTTCATCCCATTTCCTTTTTTTCAAGTCTTTTATAAGCACTCTGAGAGAATTTTTCTGGCTTTCGCTCAAAACAAATTTCTCAACAAATTCTTCCCTCACACTGTCTTTCAGCCAGTTGCTTGCATATTCAAGCCTCTCATCAAGCTCTTTTTCCCCCTTCTTTGCCAGCTTTTGCTGTATATGCCCTGTTTTCTTCAGAATATTTTTCACCATTTCATTGTGCTTTGATATGTTCAGCAGCTCAGCAAGCATATTATAGTGAATTGATATCGGCTCTTTTTTCGGCGGCTTGAGGAAATATGCATATTCATAAATCCTTTTCATGTGCCCCAGCTCTTTTTCATTCGCTATTTTAGTTTTCCCGAAATAAATTTTGCCTAATTCATCTATCTCGTCCATATAGGCAGGAATCGCGTCAAGGTCGACGACACGCGGTGTTGCCAGCCTCTTCAAAAAAAGCAGCCTCAGGCTTTGCGGGCTTGCGTATCTCAGCCACATCTGCGGCGTGAAGACGTTGCCGGTGCTCTTGGAAATTTTTTTTCCGCTTCTTTCAGTGAACAGCTCATAAAAAGAGTGCGCAGGCGGCTCATAGCCCAGAATTTTACTGCTTATTTCGTCATTGCACCTTACGCTGTCCAAGATGTCTTTGCCATACGCTTCATAATTTATTTTTAATGCGCGCCAGCGAGCGGCGAACTCAACTTTCCATGATAATTTTCCTTCCCTTATGCCGCATCCGCCTTCGTAGCCGCAGCCTTTGATTTCTATTTCCTTTCCTGCTGCGATGTTCTTTCCTAAAAAATTCAGGTCGCATTTGTATAAAATTCTGCCGTTCTTAAATTCATAAGCCCTTGTTGTGTAAATCCTGCCGCATTCTTTGCACACAGGAAGAAACGGCAGCTGTTCCGTGTATTTTTCCTGCCCCAGAAGCTCTTTTATTATTTTTCCCGCTTCATCTGATTTGGATAGTATTTCGGCAACTTCTTTGTCAAATGTTCCTTTGGGATATTCGGTACTGGCTCTTTTCAGGATGAATTTTACACCCAGCTTTTCAAAGCTGTCTGCAAGAAGAGAAGATATATGCGTTGCGTAGCTGTCATGGCATCCGAAAGGGTCGTCTATCGCCGACACGGGCTTTCCTATGTCTTTTTCCAATGATGCCGGAAAGCCAAAAGGTATTTTTCTTAATCCGTCACGGTCATCAGAAAATGCAATGAACTGGCTTTTGAAGCCGAGATTTCTCAGCGCAAGATAGACAGAATAGGACCTTATTCCGTCGCCGACAGAGCCCACATGAGGGATGCCGCTGGCGCCAAGCCCCATTTCTGCCCTGTAGATTTTTGCTCTTCCAAGACTTTTTTCTTTTTCAATGACTTCCTTTGCCGCCCTGTCGACCCAGAAAATATCGTTTGACATAAAAATACCCGATTTATTTTGATGAAAATAATTTCTTTTCCACAAACTTCAAAAGAATGTTTATTATCTTTTTTATTTCTTTTTCATTGTTTATAAGAAAATCCCCGCTTATCTTTCTTCCATAGTAAACAATTCCTATCCTGAATTTTCTCAAAGAATCAATAAGCTTTATTTCCCCATCATCAAGCTCTTTATAGTTGGAGGAAAAATATTCTATCAGCTTCTGGTGGCTTAGGGTTTTGTACCCATCTAAGTACATTGTCGCTGTCAGCAGTTCTTTGATTATCTCATAATATTCTTCTATAATTTTATAGGCTTTGTCTTTTGGTATTAGTTTCAATAATTCCAGCCTTTCTGCAGCCATTTCAAGCAAGTCCTTTGCCCTGTCCCTGTCTTTTTTTATCCTGAATAAATCATCCATCAAAACCACCATAGAGCACAATGCCGTTGAAAATCTTTTTTTTCAAGCCCGAATCCAGCTTGTTTATGTCATCAGACATTAAAATATGAATTTTTCTTTTCAGTCTTTTTTCAAATTCCACGGCATTTATGTCTTTTTTTGCCTTGCTCATGACAAAAATATCTATGTCACTGCTTTCTACATCCTCACCCCACGAGTAAGAACCATAAACAACCAACAGCTTTGGATAATATGAAGAAACAAGAAAATCTGACAGCGATTTGAGGCAGTAGAGATTATAAGCCCTCTTGCAAAATATAAATTCTTCATTTTCCCTGTTTGCAGTAAAACCATCGAATGGCTTTGCCTCTTTTCTTTTTATAAAATTCTGCTTACAAATGTCTTTTATATGCTTCCTCACGGAAGTCGGCGCCAGCTTGATTTTCTTGCTTATTTCTTTTATGAAATGAATTGCTGTCGGCTCTGCAAAGAACACTTCCAGGACTTTGAAATATCCACATTTATGTACCATATGGTATATAATTGTACCAAAAGGTATATAAATGTTTATATCAGCAAAAAAATCATATCACAAAGTAATTAAGCGTTATATCCTGAATTACAGGCGAGTGCTGCTCCAGATAGACATCGTCAGAAGTCATTATTATTTTGTATTGAATATTCTTTCCCTGTTGGTTGATGATGAATGCTTCTGTTGCAAGACCAGCTCCTGACACAATGCCAGCTGAAACGAATGCAGCGCCATCTATAGAATACAATAATTCTATCTGCGTTCCTGCATACAATGGCTCTGAGCTGAGCGTTACATTCACAAAGTATTTGTCTGCTGTCGTGCCTGCATCAAAAACAGGCGATGTGAAGTTGCCCTGCTTCTGGAGTGCGTAAACCTGTATGGTATCTGTATATGAGCCGCTTCCATTCACGCCACCAACAACAAATATTTTATTTTCATAAATGATTGCGTCAAAATCTCTCACGCCTTTTTCTGTTAAGTTATTTATAAAAAACCATTTATCATTATACACGTCATACATTTCCATAGAACTAGAAATATCAACCTCTGTTGCTCCACTTATAGCATATAAAAATTCATTTATTTTTACAGAATCAAACCTGTATCTTTTGTAATGCATTGGACTAACTTCCCTTATTATATCAACAGCAGGGTCAAATTCATAAGTTCTGTTGTATAAAACATATGGCCCTTTTGATTGTTCGTACCCTCCAAAAATATATATTTTGTTGTTTACAGCATGGGCTTGGTGATACCTCAAATAAGGAACAGGCAGCCTGCTGTTCTTGAGAGTCCATGTGTTGGTCGTAAGATCAAGTTCTTCAGTTGTATTGGTGCCCATGCCTCCGCCAATTGCATATATTTTATCATTTAATAAAACTAAAGGAAACCTATCCCTCCCAAAAGCCATGTCTGCAAGGCGGGTTACCGCTCTTGTTGACGGGTCAAATAATCCTGTCCTGTTTTGATATCCCCCGTATTCGCTTCCTACAGTATAAATCTTTCCATTGTAAACAACCGAGGAGTGTGCCTTGTGTATATCCAATGAATTATTTCTCCATGACCATATGTTTGTCGAAGCATTATATTCTTCTATCCATCTTGTTGCGTCGCCTCCAATGGCGTAAATCTTGCCATTTACTGTATCCACTGTCAATAGCTCCCGTAACTTGCTCATATCCTTTCTTTTCGTTACTGTATAAGTTATAGTATCCAATTCATCAGTGACATTATTTGGGCCTCCTTCAAAACTGTCGCCACCTATTATATATAATTTGCCATTGACTTCAACAAAATAATTTCCCGCGGAATTTCCTATTTTTTCCCATCTTCCGCCAATCATTATTGTGTCATTATTCAGGTCATTTATGTTTTGGTATGTGCCTTGCTTGAAGTCTGAATTTGATGTAAGAGTATAAGCCTGCATTGCGGCTGAAGAGCAAACACCACTAGCGCATTCCTCAAGCAGGCTGCATGGGATGTCTGTATAAGAAGTATAACTGCACTGCCCTTGGCCTGAGCAGTTGCCAGGCGAATTATATGTTCTTTTTGTGTTCCAATTCGCGCATTCATCAGCAGGCGGCGATGAGCAAAGGCTGTCTGTATAGCTGTATTCGCACTTTCTGGTTGCCTGATTGCATGTTCCAGCAGGGTTGTATGTTCTTTTTGTATTCGGGTCTGCGCAGCCGCTCGCAGGCGGCGCTGTGCATTCGTCATTGCTTATGCATACATAATACAAACTGCCGTTGACATTCTGCTCAATATTTAATCCTAATGAAGATATCTTCAGGCTGTTCGGATTCTGGTTTTCAGTAAGGTTGAGAATATAAGTTCCTATCTGGTTAGTCGCTATAGGCGGCGGCTCCTGTATTATATTGATTTCTTTATTATCAACATAGAATTTAAGGTTTTTTATTTCTGTAATCCCTTTGTTTCTTATTATCACCTTGTTTTTATCAACCGCTTCAACAGCAAAACTCTCGCCTATGATGTTTGTCTGCTGCTGCAGCTGCGTAGATGTTTCATTTGTTGCTGTCTGGACAGTGCCAATCAAAAAGAAATAGGCAAAACCCGTGATGGCTATAGAAATCATAAGCAAAAGAATTACCGCTATGATGGCTGTGATGCCGCGCATAAGAAGTATTATTTTTTCCCTAATTAAAGCTTTTTTAAGCCTTTCACCTCATTTTATTCCTATGATTGATTTGAGCGTCATTTCCTTTGCTGTTTTTATCGTCGTAATAGCCGCGCTGATAATTATTGACAGGAAGAAAGTAAAGCTGCAGGGCATTGTTCTGATAAGGCGGACAAAGAGAGGCAGGGATTTTATTGATAAAACAGCGAACAGGCATTCCTTTTTCTTCAAAAAATGGGCAATAGCTGGCGTTGCAGTTGCTATTTTCCTGCTTGTTTTTGGCACATTTTTCCTGCTCACGCAGACATATGGAATTCTATCGGGCCAGACAAAGGAAGGCGGCGTGCGACTGCTTTTGCCGGGACCCGTATCGCAGCCGGTAAATGTTCCGGGCATCTTTGTCGTGCCGTGGTGGATATGGGTGATAGGCGTTGCGATTGTCATGATACCGCACGAGTTCATGCACGGCATAATATGCAGATTGGAGAAAATTCGCATACAATCTGTCGGATGGCTGCTGCTTGTTGTCATACCAGGCGCATTCGTGGAGCCGGATGAGAAGCAGCTGAAAAAAGCGAAAAGAAGCACGAAATTAAAAATATACGCAGCCGGCAGCTTTGCGAATGTCATGGTTGGATTATTCATATTGCTGATATCTTTTCTTGTTTTCACAGCATCCGCAACGCCGGCAGGCATCTATGTAAAAACAATAGAAGGCAGCCCTGCAAATTTAACAGAACTAAAGGGCGCAATCATTGAATTGGATGGAAAAAAAATCACAAATATCAATGAGCTGTCAGATATGCTTGCAGGCAAAAAGCCTGGCGACACTATAGAAGTAAAGACAGCGCAAAACAACTATGTCGTCCCTGCCCTGCGCTCATTCATGCCGGACATAACGATTTTCTCCGCGCCCAACGAGACAAAAACATACAGAATAACGCTCGCAGAAAATGAGGGCAAGGCATTTCTCGGTGTTACCTATCTTACGCAGACATATTATTCGCAAAACGCTGAGATGCTGGCTTCAATATTAATTTTGCTCATATGGATGTATATTTTCTCCATAGGCATAGGAATAGTAAATCTATTGCCAATCAAGCCATTGGACGGCGGGCTGATTTTTGAGGAGATTGCCGGAAAGTTCACGAAAAGAAGCCTTCTTGCGGCAAAGATAGTGACTGCACTTGTTCTCTGCCTGCTTGTTTTCAATTTGGTCGGGCCGATTTTTGTCGGGTAAAAAAACTTATAAGCTTGGCATAAAATTTCTTACAGGAAACATCCAGTTCAAAGGCATGAAAAACACTGAATTTGTAAAATGATATATTGGTTTATGAATAAACCAAAAAGCTTTAGATAGCCTTTGTGGTTTGCATATAAAAAAACGCCTTTTATCATGCCTGAAAAATTCTCTATTACCGCTTTCTAAAAAACTTATATTTTCAGAATAACTTTGTTATTCCGAATATCAAAATAATCAAGTATTATTTTCGATATTTCTTTGGAAATATCACCATTTTTATTATGAATTATTTTTATATACCCCCCAACCCAATAATTTAGAAGGGTGTGAGTTTCTTTTAGCTTTTGCTGTATCACGCCCATGCAAAAAGAGGCCAATGCATGAAAAAATCTGCAAAAAAAAGTTTTGCAAAAAAGCACGCAATGAAAAGCCATGTGATGAACTATCGGAGAAATCGAAATAGCGTTCTTTCGCAAACATTAATTATGAAAGATGTTTGCAAAATGAAAGGCGCAATGGTTGGCGCGCTCGGCGCAGCGGCAGTTATTCTAATCGCTTTTTTCGCCATTACGGCAATTATGGCGGGCGTGGTGCATGCTTATACATTTTCAATGAGTTGGTCTTCTAGCGGTGGTGTTTGGAAAAATGGTGATTTTACAGTTACAGCAACATTTGATCTTTATGGGACTGGAGTTTTTGATGAAGCCAAACTTGTTGCAGCTGAAGGCACTATTGGCGGCACATGGACACCAGGTAATGAAAAAACTTTTCCTTGTTCTCTTAATGTATGCGGACCTAAAGTATTTACCGTATTTGTTGGTTCTGGAAAAGAATGCAGTCTCCAGGGTACACAAAAGTGCAGAATCGCATTAAACGCAAGAAAAAGCGGATATACTTATGATGTAGATAATGTTATATATGATTGGTACAACATTGATTATACAATACCATCAACATGCACCATATCAGCATCGCCGAATCCGCCGACAAGCTCACAGTCAGTTACATACACATCCACGGGTGCGGATACTGTGTCTGGATTAAAACAAATATCTGTTTACACTTGTGAAGGGAGCGGATGCAATCTTGTTTCTCCGCCTTCACAGCAATGCACAACCAGTCCATGTGCTCCAACAGGAGGCCCTTATACAAAAAATACACTTGTCAGATATGCTGTGAAATGCGATGACAACGCTGGCAATGCCGTTTTAATGTCAACAAGTAGTTTCACCGTCGCGAACTCGCCGCCGACGATAACATCGGTTTCTGCAAGCCCAAACACAGGCATAGGTCAGGGCGATACAGTGACGATGAGCGGGACCGTGACTGACATAGACAGCGATACAAGAAGGATGTCATGTTATATGGGTTCAGATCAGCTTGGCTTGCTATGCTCATCTGTTTTGTCAACATCCAGCGCTCATAGCTGCTCGTTCAGTAGCCCGTGGGCTGATTATGCAACGCATGATGTATATTGCTGGGGGCAAGATAATGAATATTCGGCATCATATACGACAGGTACAATAAACACC
>Ga0209541_10011382_pt1 | contig 13947 bp, 14 predicted proteins | sample RifCSPlowO2_01_FD_184027 | JGI IMG/M metagenome (GOLD analysis project Ga0209541, IMG submission 184027) | Groundwater microbial communities from Rifle, Colorado - Rifle CSP2_plank lowO2_0.1 (SPAdes) (version 2) | ecosystem: Environmental > Aquatic > Deep subsurface > Groundwater | place... | reverse complement strand
GAGGGGGGGGGGAGGGTTAAGCGTGTAAGTCCTAAATTGTATTACAAATAAATTATTTTCGTATGCGTAATGTTAGAAAAATTTCTCTCCCAAAAGAACTTACAATGGAAGAAGATATTTCTCGACATATAATTCAAAGTGAGCGAGAATTTAAAGCAGGAAAAGGAAAGAAGCTCCGTTCTCTGAGAGATTTGCGATAGTTTTATTCAAAGATTATTGGGTTTTTTCTGTTGGCTATAATGATAACGGTTATTTTTACCACTGTCATTCCGGCCCCGGAGCCGGAATCCAGTCTTTATATAACCACTTGATTTTCAAAATTTACATTTAGGATTAAGGCGTACCTTAGTTTATGTAAGGTTATTTTTTTGTCTAAAATTAGATAATTTATTCGTTTTTCCTTGACATTTGTAATTATCTATGCTATTATGTAAGAGTTCTTTACAAACAGGTAAACCTTAAGTTTTCGCTTGTTGTGAAAATATGAGGTATGCCACAACCAAGAAAGGAGCCACAAATGGCTCGTTCGAAGAGTGAGTTTCTGTCCGCTTTCGGTACGGCTTTTCAGATTTTCAAAGCTGTCAGCGATGAGGTGCTCAACCTCGGAGGAAATGACGAACATGTTCGTCAAATTCTCACCAACAAGGGTTTGGCGCAACAGTTGGCCAAGCTCATTGTCAGTAGCCAGGGCATCTTCTCTCGCGATATGCGAAAGGAAGGCTGGACGCTTCTTGAAGACGTTACGGTGCCGGAGCAGATTTCAATCTCCGGACTTGAAATTTTCTCTTTTCTCAAGGAAGGAGAGGATCATATCTCTGGCGAAGAGATGCGATCCCGCGCTAAGGATATGGGTGCCAATCTCGGCCAGAAACACGCCGAGTATTTGCTTGAACATCAGGCAGATATCCCAAAGGACTGGAGAAGTTTTTATCTAGTTTTTTCGGGAACATTATGGCGCGATCCGGGCGGCTTTCTGCGTGTGCCGTACCTCGCTTGGGGTGGCGGGCGATGGTGTCTGAGCTTCCGCTGGCTTGGGTTTGGTTGGTGCTCGGGCGATCGCCTGTTGTGCGCTCGCAAGTAGCGTTTAGAATCCTGGAGTCTTAAACTCTTTTGAGCCTTTGATCCTTAGTCCTTTGATTTAATCCTCGGTAGCATCAAGTTACCGAGGATTTTTATTTTTTTAAAAAAATTGTTATAATAAAATGGATAGTAGATGAATCTGCGCAAGGTTACGGCTTTACGCCATCGAATTCCGAAATTTTTGAAAGCAGGATAAGTTCGGCTACGGCTGATCTTAGCGTATTTCACTAATTTCTAAAAATGAAGATACTTGGTGCGGAGTGCTGGAGGATAAAATATCCCAAATACAATACAGCCCAAAGAGCATTCAATGGGCAGTGGTCAAGATGGCACTTTGTACATTATGGCGCAATCCGGACGGCAATCTGCATGTGCCGTACCTCAATTGGAATGGCGAACGATGGTATCTGAACTTCAACTGGCTTGAGAATGATTGGAACTCGAACGATCGCCTGTTGTGCGCTCGCAACTCTCTTCGTTCCTCCCGAATCATTTCGGGAGGTTTCTACTTACTATTGAGTTGTCTATTCCAACCCCCAAGCATTTTGCCAATTTCCACCATATATTCAGATAAGGCAATGTATTTTTTACTATCAAGCGATTTATTTTCCCATGCGATTTGCAAAAAGAATTTAGCTAAGTCGAGTTTTAATATAGCGTTGTGGATAATTGGCAGTTTTTTATCCGGAGCGGAATAGCTCGCCATAAATGCAAGCTCAATTATTTCTACAAACAGAGAATCGATTTTTGCGCCTAAGGTATATTTTGAAGTTTTTGGAAAATGAGGCAAAAATTCATGCCACATTTTATATACTGTAATTAATTTTTGAATAATAGACAGCCGACTTTGTGGGGGGGGGGTATTATTATAGGGAGTATGAAAAGGCAATTGTGTCATACATATCAAGATATAATTTCATTAGAGAATTTACTTTTGGCGTGGGAAGAATTTATCAAGGGCAAAAAAAAGAGGCGAGACGTCCAAGAGTTTTCCTTTAATCTATTTGATAATATTATACTTCTTTACGAAGAGCTTGCCAATCAGACATATCGCCATGGAGGCTATGAGGCATTTCGTATCAACGACCCCAAGCCGAGAGATATTCACAAGGCGAGTGTGAGGGACAGATTGTTGCACCATGCAATCTATCGAATATTGTATCCATTTTTTGACAGACTGTTTGTAACCGACTCCTATTCCTGTCGTGTGGATAAGGGTACGCATAAAGCCATAGAACGATTTCGACAAATGTCATATAAAGCTAGCCGTAATAACACCAAAACGTGCTGGGTTTTAAAATGCGACATTAAAAAGTTTTTTGCCACCATTGACCATGATATTTTGTTAACAATTTTACGAGAATATATTTTTGATAAGGACATACTCTATCTTTTGCGAGAGGTGATTGATAGTTTTGAAACAGCAACTGGCAAGGGATTGCCATTAGGCAATCTCACTTCCCAGCTTCTTGTGAATATCTATATGAATAGGTTTGATCAGTTTATAAAACACACGCTCAAAGCTCAATATTATATTCGCTACGCGGATGACTTTGTTTTTTTATCCAATAACAAGGATTGTCTCAATGCTATATTGCCTCAAATTAAAAAGTTTTTATTTCAAGAATTAAAACTTCAGCTCCATCCTCAGAAGATTTTTATCAAAACATTGGCATCGGGCATTGACTATCTCGGCTGGGTGAATTTTCCATATCATCGCGTTTTGCGCACCGCCACCAAAAGGCGTATGATGAGAAGGGTTCAAGAACATTTAACGCAGAAAACAATGCAGTCATATTTAGGATTACTAAAACATGGAAATACCTTCCGCTTGCGAAATGAAGTGTTGAATAAGTATTGGTTGTGGGGTAATATGTAATAAACTTTGAATTACGAAACACCCCCCAGTCACCCCCCGAACGTTTTCGGAGGAATGACAAGTCGAGTTTCGTAATTTAAGGTAATTACCAATTTTCAATTTTCGATATCCGCCCGAGGCGGATCAGCCCGCTTCGCCGAATCGAGGCGAGCCTTTGGCTGAAATTTCACCTTACTCAATGAAACAATGAATCAAACAGTTTAAAAATTTAAACATTAAATCATTTATTAAAAATTATAAATTAAAAATTGAAAATTTTATTTTATGTCAATTCTCGGCATAGACTACGGCGATAAAAAAATAGGTTTGGCAAAATCAGCGGGGAGCCTTGCTGTTCCTTTTATGATTTTAGAAAATAAAGGAAATAATTTTGTATTGAAAAGAATAAAAGAAGTATGTGAAAGCGAGAGTATCGATGCCATTGTCGTGGGTGTTCCCTCAAGCCTTGGGGGTGGAAAAGAAAGCGATCAGCATAAAAAAGTTTTAGATTTTATAAAGATATTATCGGTTTTACATAAAAAAATATTTCAAGAAGACGAGCGGCTAAGCACAAAAATGGCGAAAAAGATAAGCAAAGATATAAAAAATAGAGGCGACGATGATGCCACATCCGCCATGATTATTTTGCAAAGTTATTTGGATAAGAGAAAAAATATATAAAATATATTTTTATTTTTGATTTTTAACTTTTTATTTTTTATTTATGTCCCATTACTATCAAACCCACGCAATCACTCTCCATAGGCGCGATATACGAGAAAACGATAGGCTTCTTAGTTTTTATACTCAAGACCATGGCAAGATTCAAGCAATGGTCTCTGGGGCAAAAAAAATAAAAAGCAGGCTTTCGGGGCATCTTGAGCCGTTTGCGGTTGTGGAGCTTGGAGTGGTAAGGGGCGCGAAAATTAATAAAGTCACAAGCGCCCAATGTATTTTTCGGTACTCGCGCCTTATGGAAAATATTGACAAGATGATGTGCGCGGGTTTTTGCCTGCGTTTTTTAAATAAAATGGTGCATGTGGGAGTTCCCGATAAGAAAATTTTTACCCTGCTGGTTTCCGCGCTTGAGGCCATTAATACCGAAGAGCCGGAATATGATGTAAAAATTTTTAACGCGGTGTTCACCTTAAAAGCGATGTCACTCTTAGGCTATGCGCCGGAGCTTGCAAGATGCGTTGTATGCAAGTCCGAAGATATGAATGAGCCGATTATATTTTCATTCAATAAAGGCGGCATAGTATGCGCTCGGTGTCGCAAGGGCGTGGAGGGAGAAAATATTTCCGAGAAAGAACGGTTGTTTTTACAGAAATCGCTTCAGATAAATTTTTATGAAGCCATGCACCCGAATGAAGATGAGGCTTTGTATAAAAAATATAATACTCTTGTATCAAGATTTTTTATGTATCATTTGCCGGTTTCTGTTTGATATAATTTGCATAGATTCTATGAAATTTTAATCCGCCCAAGGCGGACGAGTCATTGGTTTCCCCCGAAAGCATTCGGGGGATAATTCCCCTCCGCCAGCTGGCGGATTTGGAAAAAGAGTCCATCCCGAAAGCTTTCGGGATGGGGTTCATACCGTTTTGATTAAAAATAAAGATAACGGAAAGAATAAAATTGTCATTCCCCCGAACGCTTTCGGGAGAATCCAGTAAATTAATAAAATCTATTTTTTTAGATCCCCCGATAGCTATCGAGGGTGTCCCATGACAGTTTTCTTACAGTCTTTAATTACAAGCCCCACAATTTTTTTTGCGGGGCTTTTTATATTGATAAAACTTACGCGCCCCCTCACCTCAATCCTCTCCCCAAGAGGGAGAGGAAGCTTTTATTTCCCCTCGCCCATGCGGGGAGAGGGCTAGGGTGAGGGGGAGATTAATGAGGAGACCCAACGACTGGGCTCAGGGCGACCAGGGGTCGGATTGCTTCGGCGGCCTCAGAATGACGGATAAGGTGGTTTTCAATTTTTGGACAGCTTTGAAATGACTTAAGCGCGCAACTAGACAATTTTAACAAGTTAGAACAGACTTAAATATTTTTAATATATAAATTAGCGAAAATTCAATAATTTTAAGTGAGAAAAATTCATTTGCTTGATATTTTTATATGGATGTGATATATTAATATATGCTCTTTTTACGCAAATTTTAAGCTTTAACACTGTGTTATAGCTGAATTTGTAAGGTTTTTACACAAAGGAACTGACCATGTTAAAAGACATGCTCGGTATTGCCGTGAGGAAACTCGTGACGCTTCCGAGCTCAACGCTCGGTCTTGTCTGTGACCTCCTCGAGAAATTGTCCGATGAGGAATGGGTAGTGTCTACCAAGAGGTTTCTTCGCAAGGAGAATCCGTGGGAAGCCATAACGGCTCCTGATTTCCGAGTGTGGAAAACCATCAAGCTCGGCACCCATAAGGACGTGGAGTGTCTCAAGAGTGCCATCACTGATGCAGGTTTTCGCATTGGCGATTGGGCTAGTGACATCATGGGAAAGCCCGCTTTTACGGTCGCTCGTGAAGAAATAGAGATTGAGCTTTTCACGGCGACTGTTGCAGAGCTCGGCTTTAAGGGTAACACTCGCTACGATGTCATATGCACCAGAATCTGTGAGCTCGGCTATAAGCTGTGCCCGGCGGAAGTCGGTCCCCAGCTTCGGCGACAGCACACGGATCAGCCGATCAACGAGTGGCTAGTGATAGCGATGGAAGCTATCGCCTACTCGGACGGCTATCTGTGCGTGTTCTATGTCGCGCACGATGACGAGGGTTTGTGGCTCAACACGGGCTACGGTAGCCCTGACGGCCTCTTGGATCCTCGTGGTCGGTTCGTTTTTGTCCGTCGCAAGTAGCTCTTTGGGCTTAAACCATCGGTTCTCCTTAGATCCTTTGGTCTTAGTCCTTGACGTCTCGCATCTGTTATTTAAAGATGCGAGACGTTTTCTTTTGTGTTACAATAGCTTTGGTAGTAGGTGCATACGCGAGAGATTACGGTCTCCCGCTACCGAATCCAGTATCCATACATCGAGAGTATCTCCGTTCCCGAAAGCTTTCGGGGATTGAGATAGAGTGGTGTATGCAGACACTTCATCTTTCGATAAGCTCGGGATAAGTAAAAAAATTATAAACTCCGTCATATATATATGGGGTTTTTATATTGATAAAACTTACGCGCCCCCCCCTCACCCTAGCCCTCTCCCCACGGGGGCGAGGGAAATAAATACTTCCTCTCCCTCTTGGGGAGAGGATTGAGGTGAGGGGGAGATTATCGTGATGGAAATCCTTGACCCCATCACCCCTCCTAACAAGGGAAATTATTTCAAGTGCGTAAGTCAAATTGACACAAAATAATACCCTTGCTATCATTCAAAAGTCAAGCTATTGTGGCTTGTTTTTCGCACCTTTACAAAGGAGAGTTTATGGCCGGTCGGAATTTTATGGAGATGATTCGGGCAAAGTGGGTGGAGGGCAAGTTCCTTTGCGTTGGGCTTGATAGCGATGTAGAAAAAATTACAAAGGCTGTGAATAGGGACAGCAGAGCAAAGAGAGTTGTAAAATTTAATTGGGATATTATTCAAGCGACAAAAGATTTGGTGTGCGCCTATAAACCGAACAGCGCTTTTTACGAAGCGCATGGCTCGGAAGGAATGGAAATATTGCGAGAAACCGTTAGGTTTATCAATGATATTGCTCCCGATGTGCCCGTCATTGCCGACTGCAAGCGCGGCGATATAGAAAATACGAATCAAGGATACGCAGAATTTGTTTTTGATCATTTAGGCGCTGATGCCGTAACGGTAAGTCCGTATCTTGGCATTGGTGCGCTTAAGCCGTTTTTAGAGAGAAAAGATAAAGGCATATTTATTATTTGTCGGACATCAAATCCCGAAGCGGCGGAATTTCAAGATCTCTGTGTTGATAATCCGGCATTTGCCGTAGATACTCGTCAGCTTCCAGCTTGCGAGGCAGCCTATCGCTGTCGTCCTTCAATCCGTTTATTTGAACATGTTGCGTGGCGCGTAACCACTCGATGGAATGCTAACCAGAATTGTTGTTTGGTTTTTGGAGCGACCAATCCTGAACAGCTGAAAGCCGGCCGAGCTATTGTTGGCGATATGCCCATTCTTCTTCCGGGCATTGGCGCGCAAGGTGCGGAGGTTGAGGCAACAGTAAACGCCGGAAAAGACAGCAAGGGCACGGGCATAATCATTAATGCCGCGCGATCTGTCATTTTCGCGTCATCAGGGCCGGATTATGCCGAGGCCGCTCGCAAAGAAGCGCAAAGACTTCATGATGAAATTCGGAAATTTTTACACCCCGAGAAAGGAACAGCATGAGTCCCAGTACACAATATTTGGAAGTGTTGTCTTCGGTTCGCGGATATTACAAATGTCCTAAAGATAGATCAGGAAAGAGGCTTGGGCCCCTTGTTGCATATGCCGGACGAGATGAAAACAATAAGCAATATGTTGGAGATGAATATGTAAACTTTGCCAAAGCCGAAGAATACGCGTATGTTCTTAATGTCTTTGCCGATCTTATTGTCAAGCTTGAGCCGTTTAAGGCAATAGAACTCATTGATGTGTTTTCAGGAGCGCCCGAAGGCGGGAAAGCTCTGGCGCTTTTGCTTGCGCTCAAGACAGGATGCAGGTACGTTGCTCCTGAAAAAAAGATTGTTGAACTTGCAACGCCATCAAGCAGAGAAAAAACAAATTTTGTATTTGGAAGACACTCCCTTGACCCTAGCGGTCGCCCAGAACGCGTTGTGCTTGTGGAAGACGTGCTCAATAATTTTTCAAGCACAGAAAAACTCATTAAACTTGTATATGATAATGGCGGCGTGGTTATTGCCATTGTTTCATTTCTTAATCGTTCTTTGCGCGAGATTCGCGATACCTATATTTCACCTGTGTTAGAACATGGAATTCCTATCATAAGCCTTGTTGATATTCCCATTCCAGAATACAGGCAAGGTGATCCTGAAGTATCTGACGACATAGCTCGCGGGAATGTTGTCTGGAAGCCAAAAGATCGGTGGTCAGAGCTTGAAGCGGCTATGAAACAGCATTCTCAATAGTTTTCTCAAGGGCAAAACAATATGTTTTGCCCTTTTTTCTTGCAAAAAATCACTTGCAAAATAGAGTTTTTTTTATTATAATGAAAGCATTAATTGTGATACCAATAAATATCTAGTATAATTTGTATCTATTTATATAATTCGTATTAATTACTTTGAATTACGAAATTATCGCATTTTGTCATTCCCGCGAAAGCGTTCGGGGGAATGACAGGAAAAAAGGTATTTCGTAATTCAAGGTAATTAGTATATAAGTATCTTTATTATGTTTCGAACACATACATGCGGAGAATTGACGAAAAAACAGGAGGGGAAGTCCGTAACACTTTCGGGCTGGGTAAATAGCCGGCGCGATCATGGCGGAGTTATTTTTATTGATGTACGAGACCGTTACGGCATGACGCAGGTGACCTTTGATCCAAAACATTCAGAAACCGCGTGGAAGACAGCGGATCGCGTCCGCGATGAATTTGTCATAAAAATTACCGGCAAGGTTATATTGCGAACGGAAGATATGATAAATCCGCGCCTCAAAACCGGCGAGATTGAGATTACAGCGCAAGATGTTGAAATCCTTAATTCATCAAAAACTCCGCCATTTCAAGTTTCCTATATTCCAGGAGAAGAAGCGGGCGATGCGCAAGTAGATCAGTCTAAAAATGTCAATGAAGATTTGCGATTAAAATACAGATTTTTGGATATTAGGCGTAGGCGCATGCTGGAGAACTTGGAGTTTCGGCATAAGGTGATATTTTTTATGCGAACGTGGATGACGGAGAATAATTTTATAGAAGTGGAGACTCCTATCCTCACCGCCTCATCTCCCGAAGGAGCGCGGGATTTTCTCGTGCCATCTCGTTTGCATCCCGGAAAGTTTTACGCGCTTCCGCAGGCCCCACAACAGTACAAACAGCTTTTGATGGTGGGCGGAATTGACCGATATTTTCAGATAGCTCCTTGCATGCGCGATGAAGACGCGCGCGCAGACAGAAGCCCGGGCGAGTTTTACCAGCTTGATGTTGAAACAAGCTTTATGACGCAGGATGAATTTTTTACTCTTATGGAGCCACTGTTTCACGAACTGGCAAAGAAATTTTCAAATAAAGAAGTGATGTTTAAAAAATTTCCAAGAATTCCCTACAAAGAATCAATGCTCAAATACGGGTCTGATAAGCCTGATTTGAGAATCCCCATGGAGATCCAAGATATCACCGACATCGTGAAGGGATGCGGATTTGCCGTGTTTGCAAAAGTCGTTGAGCAAAAAGGCGTTGTGCGAGCGCTCAAAGTTCCGGGAGGAGCCAAGCTCTCGCGCACAGAGATTGAGAAAATGACGGAAGAAGTGAAGTCCTTGGGCGCTAAAGGGCTTGCCTATATTATTGTTGAAGAACAAGGAAAACACAGGTCGCCGATTGTGAAATTTTTAGGAGATGATCTTGTTGAAACAATTATTAAAGAAGTAAAGGCGAAAAAAGGCGACGTAATATTTTTTGGCGCGGATAAGCCAAAGATTGTTGAGGCGTCTTTGGGCGCGACGCGCATAAATATTGCCAAAAAATTGGGCATTGTAGACACGACAAAACTCGCGTTTTGTTGGATCGTGGATTTTCCTATGTATGAATTTAATGAAGAAGAAAGAAAGATAGATTTTATGCACAATCCTTTCTCAATGCCACAGGGAGCCATGAAAGACCTTGAGGAAAAAGATCCGCTGGATATCTTGGCATATCAGTATGATATTGTTTGCAATGGCATTGAATTGTCGTCAGGAGCCGTGAGAAATAACGTTCCTGAGATAATGTATAAGGCATTTGAAATAGGCGGATATAAAAAGGAAGAAGTAGACGCCAAGTTTGGCGCGATGATAGACGCGTTTAAATTTGGCGCGCCCCCGCACTGCGGATTTGCCCCGGGCATTGAGCGGACTATTATGATCTTGCGCGATGAGAGCAATATCCGGGAAATTACCGCTTTTCCAAAAAACGGCAGAGCGGAAGATGTGATGATGGGAGCGCCCCGAGAGGTAAGCGCGAGACAGCTCAAAGAGTCACATATAAAACTGGATGTGTTAAAATAAATTAGGACTTACGGGTTTGAACAATTTTACCCGTTTTACTGTCATTCCCCCGACGCTTCGGGGGAATCTAGGAATTCATTCATGGATTGGCATGGATTCCGTCCGCCAGCTGGCGGACGGAATGACACCAAGCCCGTGGGTCCTATAAATAAAAAAGTATGCCAAATGAAAACTTACAGGAGTATATTAAAAAAAGCCGCGAAAGCGGAATGGATGACGAGTCTATTAAAAACGAATTGCGCCGCGCAGGCTGGCAGGAAGGGGATATTGCGTCAGCGTTCGGCGGGCCTCAAACCGCAGGCGGGACGTACATTGTTTCTCATAAAAGCAGAAGGCTTGCGATATTTTTTCTTATTGGGCCAATAGTGGGGCTTGCGATAATAATTTTTTCTTATGCCATCGCGGCATTTGTTGTTCGTTCAATGGTAAATGTTGATTCTTTTAGCGACTATAATGTAAATTATGAGAGAGGACAAACCAATACCAATTTAGGCCTTAAAGATATAGTGAATAGGGGTTTAAATTATGAAACCAATGTAAGTTGGCAACCACGTGATCCACGGGAATCCATTTTTTTAGTGATCAATGTTATTTTAGGATTTCTTGCGATTTTGTGCATTATCGGAATTATTATTGGAGTTATATTGGCTATAGTTTTATTTAATAAAAAAGAATTGGTTTTTGGAGTATATGATGAGAGGTCGGGCAGGGGAAAGGATTCTATTATTCCGCCAGAAATAAAGGGATGGAATTGGGGCGCGTTTGGCGTTACGCTTATTTGGGGAATTTATTATGGAGCATGGGTAGTACTGTGGGGATTTCTTTTGGGGCTTATTCCATTGGTTGGGATACTCTGGCAAGTATATGTTGGCATGAAAGGCAATGAATGGGCGTGGAGAAAAAATAAGTGGCAGAGTGTTGAGCAGTTTATCGCCACGCAAAATAAATGGAAACCATGGGGAATCGTCTTCTTTATACTTGGTATTCTTCCGGTATTTTTATCTCTTTTTAACATTTTTGATTCGTTTCGCAGGTAACATTACCCTGCATAATAATTCATAGCTTTATTTTTATGGAAGAACAAAATAATGTAGCGCATGAACAAGAAAGTTTTAAGGGCAAGGGCGCGCTTGACGCGTTTTTGAACCTATTGTTGCTGGTCACATTAGGCTGGACTGCCTTTTCGTTTGGAGGGGTGATATTTCAGATTATCAACCGATATTTTGGAAATTACGCGCTGGGATACGACAATAGTTATTACTCGAGCACCATGAAGTTTAATATTGCTTCCCTTTTAATTGTAACGCCGGTGTTTTTAGCGCTAACGGGTATTTTGCACAAGCAATATAAAGAAAGAAAGCTGAATTCTGCAAGTGGCATACATAGATGGTTGACGTATCTTATGCTTTTTATTGCATTTTGCAATATTGTCGGAAGCCTTATAGCGTTGGTTTTTAAATTTTTAGACGGCATATTTTTTTCATCATTCATTCTTAAAGCGCTTACTATCCTTGTAATAGCATTGGGGATATTCGGCTATAACTGGTATGACCTGAAACGAAAAGATTATGAAGCAAAAAGTCAAGTTTCGCTCATATCATCAATATTAGTAATAGTCTTAAGCGCAGGTGCGATAATCGGAGGGTTTGTCATTTCAGGATCGCCGCAGAAAGCGCGCAAACTGAACTTTGACAGGCAGAGGATAAACGATTTAAGCTCTCTTCGAGGCCAGATTAGCGAATATGAAAGAGTCAATAAAAAACTTCCTCAAGACTTGAGCGATTCGCAGTTTTCGCGATTCAACGATCCGGAAACAAAAAATCAATATGAGTATTCGTTTATTGGCGAAAAACAGTATCAGCTGTGCGCAAATTTTTCACTGCCCGCGGAGGCTCTGACGAAAGATACCTATAACGGCGATTATTATGGGGGGTATGAGACGTGGTATTATCATAAGGAAGGGAGACAGTGCTATAAGCTTGTTTTAGATGAAAATAACAATTATGGAAAGCCTATTCCCGCTCCAGTTCAACTTCAATAATATTTTATTCTCTTGTATCGAGTATCTTAATATCTAATATCTAATTTTATGCCAATACCAAAAAAAATCGAAGCGTATCTTAGAAAAACAAATAAAAAATTTTACGTGATAGCTCATAAAACCGTCTATACCGGGTATGATCTCGCGCAAACTTTAAGAAAAAGCCTCTCCAGTATCGCGAAAACATTGGTTGTAAAAACAGATAAGGGATACGCTCTTGTTATATTGCCGGCTTCTTCGAGGCTTGATTTAAAGAAGCTTAAAAAGATTTTAAAGGTTAAAAAAGTGACAATTCCGGGCGAAAAAATAATGTCTAAGGTGTTTAAAGTAAAACCGGGCGCGATTTCCGCTTTTGGAAAGTTTCATAAAGTAGATACCGTTGTTGATAAAAGTATCATGAAAGCGAAGGACGTAATTTTTCAGGCGGGGAGTTTTACCGATTCCGTCATGATGAAGGCAAAAGATTTTATTGAAGCCGAGGGCGCGCTTTTGGGAGATTTTGCGCAAAAGGCAAATTATACATTGCAGAAAAATACCGTTAAGGCGAAGAAGCCAGCTAGGAAGAAAAAAGTTTGATTATATTATAAATTTTTAAACAATTTAAAATTTTGAATTTTTAATTTTGATTGAATTTTGAATTATGAATATTTCAAAATTTTGTCATTAAGATATTTAATCAAAATTCGATTTTCAAAATTGGAAATTTATCAGTGTATGCATCAAGTAAAAGTTGAACATTACGAAGGTCCGTTTGACCTGCTCCTACAGCTTATAGAACAAAATAAGCTTGATATAACCAAAGTCTCGTTGTCGCAGATTACCGAAGAATATATCAAAGTTCTTAATAATAAGACAAATAGTATACCTCCGTATGAGCTTGCTGATTTTTTAGTTATTGCGGCAAAGCTTCTTTTGATAAAGTCAAAAGCCTTAATGCCGTATCTTGTTTGGGATGATGAAGATGATGGGCAAGACTTGGAGTCACAGCTCAAGATGTATAAAGAGTATCTTGAAGCCTCAAAAAATATTCAAAAAATTATACATGCGAAAAAATTCGCCTATTACCGAGAAAAGTTTTGGGTATTGTCCGACGTGGGATTTCAGCCGCCCCAAGGCGTTCAAAAAGAGAGGCTTGCGGAGATATTCCGAGGGATAATACAGGGGCTTAAGCCGTTTATTGACCTGCCGAAATCCATTATTAGAAAAACAGTAAACATACAGGAGAAGATTCGAAGGATTCAGGATTTGATTTTTAAAGAAGCGCACGTGAGTTTTCATAAAATCCTCACTGATGCAAAAGACAAGACAGAAGTTATTGTAACTTTTCTCGCGGTCTTAGAGCTTATGAAGCAGAGGGAGATTATCGTACGGCAAGATCAAATTTTTGAAGATATTATTTTAGAGAGAATTGAAAGCGAATTTTGAAATTTTAATTTTGAATCAATATCAAATTTTAAATTTTTAAAAATTATTTTATTCAAAATTCATTCGAAATTCAAAATTATTAAATTATTTTTTATGTCCCTACAATCACATATCGAAAGTCTGCTTTTTATATCAAACTATCCTCTTTCCACAAAGAGGCTTTCTGATTTGACGGGAGAAAAAAAAGAAGCAGTTGAAAAAGCTGTGGAAGATTTGTGTTCACATTATTCTGCAAAAGAGGATTCTGGGATAATCATTACAAAAATAGGGGACAAGGTGCAGATGGCGACGACGCCCAGCAATGCCAAGGTGATCCAGAAGTTCATCAAGGAGGAAACGGAGGGCGAGCTTACAAAAGCTTCGCTGGAAAC
>Ga0209541_10011378_pt1 | contig 13948 bp, 19 predicted proteins | sample RifCSPlowO2_01_FD_184027 | JGI IMG/M metagenome (GOLD analysis project Ga0209541, IMG submission 184027) | Groundwater microbial communities from Rifle, Colorado - Rifle CSP2_plank lowO2_0.1 (SPAdes) (version 2) | ecosystem: Environmental > Aquatic > Deep subsurface > Groundwater | place... | reverse complement strand
AAGCTGAATGCGTTGGCGGACGACACCGGGGGGATGAAACGATTGACCGGGTATGACTGGATTATCAAACAATCGGAAGTGGTTAATTAGGGATGGTATCAGTCGATCTTCCCGCCGGGTAACTCCGAGATAACCCTGGACGAAGCAACGTCTTGTTCCGCCAGCCCCGGTCCGTCCACGAACTTCCTATAACATGCTATAGCATGTTATAGGAAGTTCGTTTCTCAGGAGAAGATGGTGACCGTATGGCATCAGTGGCGGCGATCTCCGCGCCACCCTTCGACGTAGATTCTTCGCCACCAGTATCGGCCGGAGAGGAAACCAAAGAGAGGGCCGGCGACGAAGAGCGCGCTGGCGAGGATGTGATGAATCTGCTCCCAATTCTCCCAGGCAAGCCCGAAGCCATACCGCGTGAAGTCGGCGAGGAGAAGTCCGATGTACCACGTCTCGAGGAGCGCGTGGACGATGAATTGCGCGAGGACCCCGAGGAGCGTGAACGCGGCGATGTAGATGGTGCGTTTCATGGACTCAATGCGTCGATTTTCGCCGCGAGGATGAAGTCGTTTTCCGAGAGGCCGTCCATGGCGTGGGTCCAGAGTTCGACCACGAGAAGCCCCCACGAAATAGTGAGCACGGGATGATGGCCTTCGGCATCGGCAAGTTCGGCAATGCGGTTCGCAAATGCGACGGCTGATTTGAAATCGGGGAACGGGAATTCGCGGTGCAATTCATGGTCAGCAAGGATGCGCCACTCAGGCCGAAGTTCTGCCATGTGTCTTCGCGCTTCCATCGGGCCCATCGGCGGCGCGCCGCCCTCGCACGGAACACATTTTTTTGAGGCGAGGGTCATTCCAATATTCTTAAGAACATGAGAATAAGGATTCCGGGCTATGGACGCGTTTGGTCATGCGGATGAAGGTCAAGAGCGCAGGAATTTATGCAGTAGCGTTCGCCGCCTTTGTTGCGGGGTCCGCCCGCCTTGCCCGCAATGCGAGGCAGGTCGTTGAAGACGTGGCCAAGATGCGAGCCACAACGCTTGCAACGCACCTCCACACGGCTCATGCCGAGGGAGGTGTCCTCGCGGAGTTCGATATTCTCGCGGTTCGCGGGCTGGGTGAAACTCGGCCAGCCGGTGCCGGAATCGAATTTCGCGTCCGAGGAGAACAGCTCCGCGCCGCAGGCGGCGCAGGTATACATTCCCGCTTCCTGCGTGTGCACGTATTTGCCCGAGAAGGGCGTCTCGGTCCCCTGCTCACGCATCACCGCGTATTGCCCGGGGGTGAGCGTTTGCTTCCAATCCTGTTCGTTTTTGTTGTGTGGCAAGGAGTCCGGCATACCAATGATACGTTTCAGTGATTTTATCGCCATTCGCTCGCATGATACCATGAGTGCATATCGATAGTCAGTATTTAAGGGCTTTTTATGGAATCAGAAAACAAAGATGCGTTCGATTTTAGTAAGGCGCTCGCCAATACCCGTTCCGGCGCGCAACATCAAAACAAGTTGCAGAGTGCCGGATACGGACCCGAAGCGTCCGGGATGGTCGGATGGGTGATCCGGCATTCGGGCGGCCTCATTCAAGACGAAAGGCAGGCAAGTTTCGTGCTGCTGGGATTTGTGGCAGTGGTGATTGCGGTTTCCCTCTACTTATTTTTTAGTGCGGGTGCGGGAACGCAACAACAATTTACTCCTGAAAACTTCACGCCCATTACCCGGCCGACGGTATCCCCATGAAGAGGTTACTGCAACGGCATTCCCGTAGCACGCGTTCTCTGCGCGGCCCGGAGTCCAGGAGCGGCTTTACGCTCATCGAACTCCTTGTGGTCATTGCGGTTATCGGACTTCTCGGGAGTATTGTCTTGGCTTCGTTGAATTCCGCAAGGGCCAAATCAAGGGATGCGAAGAGGAGGAGCGATTTGAATCAACTGCGCACCGCCCTCGATCTCTATTACAGCAACCACGGAAGTTATCCGTTTCTCTCTCCACCCGAGACACCCACCTGGCTTGGCGTAACCTCAATGCATAATAGCGAGTATGTTGAGCTATCGGGTCCGAAGGGATGGATACCCAATCTTGCGCCCGAGGCAATCCCCATACTTCCGAAAGATCCAAGGGATTTAGGAATTGATTCCGGTTATCTTTATTTGAGCTTGGACGGGAAGGACTATAAGCTGATTGCGTTTCAAACCACGGAGAGCATCTGCCCCATACCGCCTTCGGACGGCATGTATGATCCTACGCGAAATCCGGGAACGGCATGGGGGCCGCGGGTTCCGTGCACCTTCGCGGTGTACACGTCGGGCGCGGCGGGTTGGTGAAACTGCATAATCCGAATTCTGGGCGATTTTTGGTCCTGCGTCTCGGTGCCAGGATTAATATATCGCGCTGCGCCGCCTTCCTGCGAGCCGCCACAACGCGCGGTCTTTGTCGCGGGCGTCCCAGGCGGCGCGTCGGACCGCGCGCTGCAAAACAGCGATGGTTTCGTCATAGGTGGGACGATCCACGGGATAGGGCGTCGCATCCTTGCCGCCGTGGGCGAATGAGTAGCGGGCCGGGTCTTCGTACGAGGGCTTTGCGCCGTAGATGACTTCGCCGACGAGTGCCAATGCGCGCACGGTTTTCGGCCCGACCCCCTCAAGCGCGACAAGCGCTTCGTAGTTTTTGGGTTTCGCGGTCGTGACGCGAGCGAGGATTTTGTCGAGGTAGCGGCTTTTGGTGAAATCCTCGTGAACCACCGGGTGCGACCGAAATTCGGTATCCTCGAGATTAAGCAAGGTGAGCTGCTCTTTCCCGTATTTCAGCGAGACCATTTTTGAAAGCGTAGATGAGTGCTTCCGGAGGATGGTTACGTCCTTCATGAGCGACGGGAGCCCGGCCTGGACCATTTCGACCGAGAGCGTTCGGGTCTTCGCGCTATTCCGCGACACCAAGTTGAGCGCGTTTTTGACGAACGTTTCGGATGCGATGGCCGCGTGCGGCTCCTCGACGAAATCAATTTTCTTTTTTGATCCGCGTAAATCCGCGTCCTTATCCGCGTTGATCAGCGTCTTATCCGAAAACCAGTGGTACCTTCGCGCCGCCCCGGCTTCGGCGTTCATCCCCTGCTGCACTACGGACCAGGCACCGTTCTCGGAAAAGAAAAAGCTATGGTGGTATATCTGAAAGCCATCCTGGACAAGCGCGCTATCAACCTTCGCCGCCATTTTTGAATTGTACGCGAGGCCGTCCGCAGCGCCCGGCGGGAGCCGCAACCATTCGCCCCAGCGCGCTATCTCTTCGGGTGTGCGCCGGGACGTCTTTCCTTTTCCGCCGCAGATGAAAACGCCAAGCCGCCGTTCTTCGCCGCGGATGGCTTCTTTGAGCGCGGCGGTGAGGATGGTGGTGAGGCCGGAAGCGTTCCAGTCAAAGGCGAGCACGGTCCCGAGGGACTGGAACCAAACCGGGTCTGATATCCGGCGGATGAACTCATCCGGGCCGAATTCGTCAACCAGTACCTCGGTGATGCCGCGGCCGAGTTTGACCATGCGCGCGAAAAGCCACGGCGGGCATTTCCCGGAGTCAAGAGTGAATGTGGCTACGCCGCGGCGGATCACGGCCTCATTATACCTTTTTAGCGGAAGCATTTCGGGAATCCATTTTCCCCTGCGCGCCTTGGAAAAAAAGTTGACGAATGTTCCGTTATGAGGTACTTATGGACGCGGCTGTTCCCACTCTCACAAACGCAGGCAAAGGAGGGGTTATGAGCAGATTCATGCGGGAGTTGCTTGCCAAGGCGGACGCGGTGGACCCGACCGGGGTCGCAGGGCCGTCCCTGAAGGTCGCAGACGGCGAAACCGTCGTCGGGGTGTTGCCGGACGAACTCCGGGCGCTCTGGGCCGTGCAAGATGGCATGCTCTTGGCCTTCATGGCCGAGGTCGACTCTATCGTCGCGGAGGAGAAGAGGGAGAAGGGAACTGGAGCGAACGAACCATCGCCCGCGCTCAAGGCACGCCTCGAAGCCAGCAAAGCGCAATCCGAGTGCCTGGACACGGCAGCCGGCGTCTTCTGGGCATCGGTCCGCTATGAGTTCCCCGCGCTCGCCGGCAAGGACAACATCGGCGTCCGAACCGGATGGGAAGTCGTCTGGTTCACGAAGCCGCTCGAGGCGATAATCGGGATCGTTGAGATCTCGTCGCCCGGGCATAGTCCGAGGTCCGGGCTCCTCGACATGATCCTCGGTCGCAGGGGTCGTTCAAAATAGGCCCGAGGCCGGGCGAACGCAACGGGCACGGCGGGGGCAGCGCGCTGCCTCCGCCTTTTCAATTTCTGGAATGAAGCAATGCGACATGGAAAACCGCTCCGACGAGAATCATCGGAGCGGTTTCGGGTCTGCGCCGCATTATTTCGTCTCGGCCACGCTGACCGAAATCATCTTCACCGCCTCCACCGGGCGGTCGTTTGCGTCCACGGCCACCGCGCCGATTTTGTCCACGACATCCTGACCTCTGATGACCTTCCCGAAGATGGAATACTTCCGCGGGAGCGGCGTGTCCTGGAGCATGATGAAGAACTGGCTGCCGTTGGTGTTCGGGCCGGAGTTCGCCATTGCCACGACGCCCTTTTTATACCCCGCTTGGTAGCTTTCGGTATTCGGGTTGAGCTCGTCGGCGAATGCGTATCCGGGTCCGCCGGCACCACAGGGGCCGCTCGCGGCCAGCGGTGAGCCGGTCGAACCCGCGCCCGGATTGCAGTTCGGATCCCCGCCCTGGATTACGAATCCCTTTACCACGCGATGGAAGGTAAGCCCGTCATAAAACCCCTTTCCCGCAAGCGTGATGAAATTCTGCACGGTCTTCGGAGCATCCGCGTCGTAGGTCTCGAACACGATGTCGCCCTGACTCGTTTTGAGGGTGACGGTATGCATGCCATTTTTTGCCGCTATGGGTGATGCGCTCGGCGTTGTGGTTCCGGCGGCGGGGCTTGGCGAAGCGCTCGGCGTCGGTGTCCCGCCGTCAGGTCCGCCCTCCCGCGTGTAGAACGAGGTTCCCCAGAGCGCAAAATAGGCGGCAACGGCGATGATGATGGCGGCAACGGCGCCGTAGATAGTGTTACGCATGGTTGCGGTAATGGTTTCGGGCGATGTGCGCGTTCGCGGCGTTTGCGCCTACCTTCCTCCGATGAAGGATCGGAGGAGCGGCAGCAGGCCGGCTGCGGTGTTGAGCGGGGTCTGGGGTAACGCATCCGGCGCGACCGTATTTACCCCCGCGTTTTCCAAGATGTTTTGAATCTCCGGAAGATAGCGCACGAACAACATTCCGAGCGCCGCGACGCCGATGACGATCCCGACAATGCCAATAATCATGAATATTTTGAGGCGCTTCCGCAACGCGGCGGTTTCCTCGGCACCCGGCGCGGATGCGGCCTTGGCGCGCCGGAGCGCGCGGTAGAGCGAAAATGCGTAGATGACCGAGAGCGGGAACACAATGAAGTTCGATACGAGCGCCTGGACAACGCCTCCGAATGACGCGCCCTGCGATGGGCCGCCGCGCAGCGCATCGATCGGCGCGCCGGAGACCGCAAGAACGATGCTGACGGCGAGCGCCATGAGAATGATGACAATGCCGAAAAACAGGAAGCGCCAGGCCACCGGGAGCCAATACCCGCGCACGTACTGCCAGCTCGCGACAAGCGCGGCGAAGCCGCGCTTGTCTTCTCCGACGAGGACGTAGAGCGAAAAGGAGAGCGAGAGTCCAAGGATGACGCCGGGCACGACGAGGAGAAAAAATCCCCCGATGATCGCGATGCTCCCGAGCGCCGAGAGCCAGATCGCGGGAACAAGGAGGTGCACGGCCTTTTGGTACGCGCCGGTGATGCCGCCGCCGGGCGTCCCGTTCTCCGCGACCGCGTCCATAAGCGCAATGCGGCCGGCAATGCCCGCGAGCGCCGCGACGATGCCGATGATCGCAACGAAGAACTGCGGCGCCGCTTTGCCCGATAATTCCGCGATCGCGGCAAGCGCCGCCGGCGCGGCGGCGATGCCGAGCATGATTCCGAGGTGTGCGCGGTAGAACCGGAGCGTCTCTTTGAAAAGTTGGCCCGCGGAGGGAAGCGCGGGAACGGCTGGCGTCTCGGGAACTTGCAGGAAAACCGGCGCGTTGGCGTTGAGGGTCTGCCCGTTCATTGCTCCATGATAATGTCCTTTTGGAAAATTTCAATGGGCGGCGGCTTTGTCCTTTTTGTCCTTTTCTACGGCCTCGTTCCCGCTTCCGGCGCCGAGCATGTCGCCGATACGATCAAGCGGAATGGCTGATTCGCTCGTGTATTTCCCTACGCGCGTCCGCTCGAGATCCGCGAGGTAGCCCGCGGTTCCGAGTGCCGCACCGATATCCCGCGCAAGCGCCCGGATGTAGACCCCGGGGCCGGTGATAACGCGGATGCGGAGGTCGGGCCATGCGTAGGCAAGGATTCTGACCTTCTTGATGATGACGGCGCGCGGCTCCAATGCGATTTTCTCCCCGCGCCGCATGCGCCGGTGTGCCGGAATCCCGCGGATTTTCACGGCGCTGTACGCGGGCGGCGTCTGCTCAATCGTTCCGACGAATTGAGCGAGCGCCTGCTCCACCGCGTCGCGGCCCGGGATCATCTCGGGCGGATGCGCCCGCTTCTCCCCTTCCGCGTCATCGGTCGCGCTGGATTCACCGAAGCGAATGTCCGCGATATATTCCTTATCCGAGCCGGCGACTTCCCGGAGGCGGCGCGTTGCCACGCGGCCAATGCCGACAACGAGGACGCCCCGCGCGAGCGGATCGAGCGTGCCAGCATGGCCCACGGTTTTCTCGCCCGTGGCTCTCCGCACGGCATCCACGATGTCGTGCGAGGTCGGACCTTTTGGCTTGTAGATGGCAACGATGCGACCCATGGAGATTTTTCCATATTGACATTGCTCGACGACGGAGGGAAGATGCTTCTCGGTGAGCCGAATCGGTCGGCTCGTTCTTATTTCATTCCCAGCACAAGGAGGGCGTCGGGTGCATATTGAACTTCCCTACCATCAGGCGGTGATATATCGGGCGATGCGCAGAGTCGGTCTGCTCAGGGACGTGGATGGTGATCGGCTGAACCCGCGGCGCGGAGTGGTGGCGGTCATCTGCGGCGATGGCGACCAGAGCCATGATATTTTCCGGTACCTCGGGGACATCTGCCAGTCCCACGGCGAGCGGCGCGTGCACCCGGTTGCGCTGAACGGCGGGCCGCTCCTCATCGCGCCAGGCCTCCCGCTCTCCGCGGATCTCCCGGACGGGAACGTGCTCATGCGGCACGCGCTCGACGGGGCAGACCTCAAGGAGATGGACGTCATCATTCCGAAGGGCCACGCGCCCTGCGGCGCGGCGCGGAAGCACAAGGCCGACGACCCCGAGCAGGTCATCGCGGGCATCCTCGAGGCGAAGCGGGAGCTCCGCCTCGAGGCCGAGCGGCGCGATCCCGCGGCCGCGCGCGGCATCCGGATCATACCCTGCATCCAGATCTCCTGGGGCGAAGAAAACCTCCGCCGATTCCGGCAGGAAGAAGCGGGGTATGCCGCGCTCGCGCGGAGCCGGCGATTCTGGCTCAACGCGCGGATTGAATGCTCCCTCATCTGGCGCGGCGCGAGGCGGTCATACTTCGTCTCTCCGCGGAGCGACGACTGGGATGTCTGGATGAAATCGAACGAGCGCAAGCAAGCGCTCGAAGTGGCGGGGGCCGTTCACGCTTCGACCGATTCCTGGTAGCTAGTAGATACTGGAAGGCAGAACCGGCCACGCGTGGTCAAGGATCATGCGTGGCTTTTTCATTTTGTGGCAAAAGAAACGAGCCCGGACGCAGTGTCCGGGCTCGCGAGCCCTTGGCTCGATTCGCCCCGCACGGGGGGCTTGTCGCATCACCAGAGCGGCCTCTGGATCCGCTCAGCGATCTCCGCTTGGGCGGAACTGGGCGGCTTGTCGCCGTCGGCTGGCGGCGCGGCAGGAGGAGGCGTCTGCCGCGTCCTGGGTGGAATGGCGCCGACCAGTCGGAGTCGTCGCTCGATTTCCGCGTCGTTGCCCTCGGCCTCCTTGAGGTAGATAGCAACTTCCGGTGGAACTCCGTCGCCCTTCCTCTCCTCAATATGGCGGTTCGCGGCGATGATCGCGAGCGCCTCCGCCGACATTCCGGTCTGCCCACCGTTCGGGCAGAGCGGCCCGCCCATCGCTGCCTCGGTCATGGCTTCCTCCTTGTTGGGGGGTTGGGCCGCTTTGCGGGACACACCGCATTGTCGCAGACATAGCGATTGCCGGCACAGTTCGGCACGAACGTGCCAGATCGCGCCTTCGGTACGCGGCGCATCTTGACACCGCATCCGGGGCAGAGCGACGAATCCGCGTGAGCGGATGAAGCGATCGGGACGGTGCAATGCGCGTTGACGTCGGGAAAGTCCGCTTGCTCCATGCGATCTCCTTCCTGGCGTGGCGTGATGGTTCGCTCCCGCTACAACGCTTTTGTGGAAAAAACCGGAAACAATCGTCTTGCGCCCGTGCGCTATACGTTTTTCACGCCAGTGACGCCGAGGAAGCGCTGCCGCGCCGCGCAGTCGGCGGCATCCCGCGCGCCCGCGAGGTACGCTGCGATCGCGGGAAACATCAGGCGGTCGAGCCCCTCGGCGAAGCGAGTCGCTCCCTCGGTCGTTGGAGTGGCAGCGGTCTTGCCGGAGGGTCGAGATCCATCCAGCATGCCGTCCGAGCCGAGCGGCTCAGATGATGCTCGGGATGGCCGGTCAGGAGCCGCAGCGTAGCGCTTCGGGTGATCGCAGAGATTTTGGTTGACACAGCCGCAGCCGCTCATCGGTTCTTCCCCTCCTTGATTGGGTCTGTCCCGTCGAGCATCGGCCTCGGCTCTGTTCGGGAGCCCCCAAAGAAGAGGAAGACCTCCCGATCCTTCGGGTTCGTCGTGGACGAAGTCCACACGCCGAATGTTGCTCCGCCATGCATCATTGGCCTCCTTCCTTGCTTTACCCGCCGCTTGCGGCGGGTGCGTGATGCGGATGATGCCCAGGCCGGCTCATCCACGGGTTTCCAAAGAGCTTCCAAAGAACTTCAGGCCTGGGCAACGCGCGCTATGAGCGCGCACTGCTCATGTCTCAAGCCGCCCTATGCATTTTCTGAAGCAGGGACTGATTCCACTTTTCCGTATATCGCTTGGGGCTTCCCGAGGAACGCCGCCCAGTACTGGTCGCCGAACGAATAGTGCCACCACTCGGTCGCGGCATTGACGAACCCCGCCGCGGTCATGATGCGCAAGAGCATCTGCCGGTTTTGGCGCACAACCCCCTTGATGGCGGGATGCCAAAAGTTCGAGCGGTCGTCCACGGTGTCAATTGCCGTGCCCATGGGGAGTTCCTTGCCGCTCTTCTCAACGATGACGGTGCAATCAACCGCGCCGCCGGTCGTGTGCGGCGGAGAGCCGCCGGGATCCGCGATGAATTCGCTCGTGCGCTCCCAGAGTTCCTTCCCCCGAAGTCCCTCACGCGCGGCAATGTCGCGGGATATGTCTTCGAAGTATTTCCGCTGAAGCGCGAGCGGCCGGAACGCGTCCGTAATTTTCAACGCGAGGGCGCCTTGGGAATATTCTTTGAGTGCGCGCACCGCGTTCATGAGGCGGTTCGCGGCTTCGCGCCGGAGGTATGCGCGCGGGGTTTCTCGGGGCGCGACCGGAGCGAATACTACCGGCAAGCGTTCATGTTCCGCGCGCTCGATGACATCCACCAGCGGGTCGTTCGTCTCAACAATGGGCACTGCTCTGGTAACTTCCTCCGGGATGTACCAACGCGAACGCTGGCGCAGGGGTATTGCGCTCCATCCGGCAAGCGTTGCGACGATTTTGACTTGAGGTGACATGAATATGGATAGGGGGTGGCGGGAATAAATCAGCCCCGTGGGAAGTCCCAGGGGCCGATTCCGTTCCGAGAGTAAGGTGGTTTTACGTCTTGAGCACCGCCCGCGAACGATAATCGGCCCCTTTGGTCCAAAGGACGAAAAGGCGGCAAAAAATCGTGTACATCGGATTCGGGCGGTGCGCCATGTTGCCATTGAACATAGCAGGCGCGGAGTTCTCCCGTCAAGGCGATCTATCCCCAGGCCGGAAAGGGAAAAAGAAAAGCGCCCGGCCATGGTGCCTGGGCCGGGCGGGGGGCGGGCGAGCGGGATTCGGCTGTGTTACGTCGCCACGGCGCTTTCTGCTGTGACCACGGTGATGCCGAGGATGGCGAATGCCTTGGCGATCTCCTCGGCGCCGATATCGGCATCGGCACCCCGGGCTTCGCGACCCTTTTGTCGCGCGTCGAGATCCCGGACCGCGCCAATGAGTTCCGCCATGGGTTTTCCGAGATCATCCGCCACAGCGCTCAGCGCATGGCAGATGTCCACTTGCAGTCGCTCGGAGAATTGCTCGAGGATCTCGATCGCCTCGTCAACGTACAAGGCATCACCGGGATTCATCCGGAAGACGTAACGGATGTGGCCCGCAACCATGTCACACGCCATATGCCCTCCTTTCAGTTCATACATCCTGTTTTAGCTTGTGCTTTCCGTTTCGTACGGAATCTGTCTCAATACTACCACTCCCTGGCGCAAAATCAATGGCACCGATGGAAATTGAAGCGCAGGGGCCGCGGGGCCCCTGCGTATGTGTCGCACTGGACACGGGTGATTCCGGGTTCGCGCCGGAGCGCGATCGGTCAAGAGGTGGTGAGGGCGTCGCCGACGCGGAGCACGCCACGGTTTATGTGGAGGAAATTCCGGCCGAAAGCGACTTCTCTTCTCGGATTTCGGCGATAGCCCGCGAGCGTGCGGAGCGGCTCGTGGCTCGTTATTCCTGTCGCTTGATCCACCGCAACCGTCGCGCACCGGGTGCACGGGCCGCCGTCCCGCATCACCACACGATTGACGGCGATCATCTTCCAGCCATCCTCGGCATAGGGCCACGCGTCGCCGATGATGATGTTCGGCCGGAAACAATCCATCGTAACCGGCTCGTCAAGGCGTCGGTTGAGGTCATCGAGTGATGCCTCGGCAACGATGTTGAGTGGCCGCGTGTGCGTGAACGCGAGCTGCACTGACGTGCCGAGCGACTGCGACTGCCGGATGCGGGGATACGCGGCAACCTGGCGCACGAGGCGGCACGGTTCGCCGAGAAAGTCGGAGAACATCTTGGCGGCGCGATCGCCTTCGCCAATGCCGCGACAGGAGTCGCCGAGGATGGTAATCTTGCATCCCTCCCCCTCACTTCACCCGGGCGGCGTCTCCTCGCTCCACCAGAGCGGCGTATAGTATTTCCCCGCCCCCGGGATCTGGATCGCGACGTGGTCGCCCGTGAAGCGAATTTGCACGAGGCAGAGCCGCGGATGCTCGACCTGAGTGAGCGCTTCCCCTGCCTCGTTCACAACGACGAACATTCGGTCGAAGCGCGGGCCGGTGGCGCCAAGCGGCACCTCCTTGACTTCGATGCCGGCGCAGGACTTCACCGGATATATGAAGAGCTGTTTGATGTGCACCGTTTCCTCCTTCCGCTTCTTGCGGGCTGGAATGATGCTGATGGTACCGCGAGCATAGGCGATTCCGGCGCCGCGCGCAACTCCCCTCCCCTCAAATTTCCATGTTATCAATTTCTGCGCGATCGCAACAAAATTGATAACATGGAAAGAACATTGTTCCCGGACCCGGAGGAATCTCCGACGCCCGGATGCGGTGCGTTGCAATGCCGGGACATGGGAGCAACTCACCGCTTGAGCGCCTTCTTCCGAATCCGGACGCTCTTCGGCGTCACCTCGAGGTATTCGTCCTCGTTCATGAGTTCGAGTCCCCGCTCGAGCGTGACCGCGAGCGGCGGCGTGAGATGAATGGCCTCGTCCGACGCTGCGGCGCGGATATTCGTGAGCTGCTTCCCCTTCGTGGGGTTCACCCGCATGTCAATCCCTTTGGTGACGTTGCCGATGACCATGCCTTCGTATACTTCGACCGCCGGGCCGACGTAGAGCACGCCGCGCTCCTGGAGGTTTGCGAGCGCGAATCCCATGGTCTTCCCGTTCGTCATGGAAATCATCGAGCCGACTTCGGTCTTACTGATGCTGCCGACGTACGGGCGGAAGCCGATGACCCGGCTTGCGAGAATCCCCCGTCCCCTCGTTTCGATGACGAATTGGTTCCGAAAACCCAGGAGTCCCCGCGTCGGAATGATGAAGCGCATCCGCGTCTGGCCGCCGAGCTGTTTCATGTCCTCGAGGATGCCTTTGCGCTTGCCGAGCGCTTCGATGACCGTGCCGGAAAGTTCCGCGGGAGCGTCAATGATCGCTTCCTCGAACGGTTCCCGCTTCTCGCCGTCCGCCTCGCGGATGATAACCTGCGGCTGGGATACCTGGAGTTCGTATCCTTCGCGCCGCATGTTTTCGAGCATGATGGCGATGTGCAACTCCCCACGGCCGTAAACCGTGAAATATTCGGGGGAAGAGAAGTCAATCTTGAGCCCGACGTTCACCTCGAGCTCCCGCTCGAGCCGTTCCTTGATTTGCCGTGAGGTCACGAATTTGCCTTCACGCCCCGCGAACGGCGAATCGTTCACGAGGAACTGGAGCGAAATGGTCGGCTCGTCAATGGAAATGGCCGGAAGCGATTCCTGGTCAGCCGAGATGCAGATGGTCTCTCCGATATCCACCTTGGCAAGTCCGGCGATCATCACGATATCGCCTGCGTATGCTTCCGGAACCTCGCGCCGCTCGGTGCCGTGAAAGGTATATATCTTTACTATAGTTCCGCTCTCAACGCCACCGCCAAGTTTTTTTGCAATAACGCGGTCGCCCATCCGCACCGTTCCCTCGTGGATGCGCCCGATGGCGAGACGCCCGAGATAATTATCGTAGCCGAGGTTGAAGGGCTGCATACGGAGTGGCTTTGCGGCGTCCGCCGGAGCCGGATGCACGACCCGGAGGATAGTATCGAGGAGCGGCGTGAGATCCTGCGACTCGTCCGTGGGTTCCATCTTTGCAATACCATCGCGGCCTACGGCATAGACGGTCGTAAAATCCAGTTGCTCGTCATTGGCGCCAAGGTCCATGAAAAGCTCGTACACCTGCTCGTGAACGATCTCGGGTCGGGCGGCCGGCTTATCTATTTTATTGATAATAACGATGGGCTTGAGCCCGAGCTCGAGCGCTTTTTTGAGAACGAACCGGGTCTGCGGCATCGGGCCTTCCTGCGCGTCCACCACGAGGAGCACGCTGTCAATGGCGCGGAGCACGCGCTCCACCTCGGAGCCGAAATCGGCGTGGCCGGGGGTATCAACGATATTTATTTTCGTTCCTTGGTAGATGAGTGAAGCATTCTTCGCGTAAATGGTAATCCCCCGCTCCTGCTCCAGGGCGTTTGAATCCATGCTCGTACCTTCCTCCACCATGCCGGTTTGCCGCATCAGGGCATCGGTGAGCGTGGTCTTCCCATGATCAACGTGGGCGATGATCGCAATGTTTCGGATTTCCATATATTTTCCATTCCCCTGGCCAAAAATATGCGGGCGACCTGCGCCGTAGGAAGTAGGAAGCGCGAAGTGTTTTCCTAGCTCCGGATTTCCACGATTCGTTACGCTCCGCCCAAATTTCGCGAGGTGTTCCGTGGCGGAGCAACGAGAAGTACGATTCCCCGCACCAGTATTGCGAGGCGCCGCAGCGTAGCGCTTCGACCGTCCAGGGTGCGCTATCCTTCGACACGGCTCAGGATGGTGAGCTTGTCAAACCATTCGCGCACGGCTCCGCAAGTATTCGCCGAGACCGTTTCGCCAGAGAGCAAAGGCGCTCCCCCTTGGCAATATTGGTGCGGGGCCCTCGCCGCTCCATCGCTCCCCGTGATCGCGGGAATGTAACCTTTCGGTGCGGCTCAGGGTTGCTTGCTTTCCACTCGCTACGCTCGCG
>Ga0209541_10011377_pt1 | contig 13949 bp, 17 predicted proteins | sample RifCSPlowO2_01_FD_184027 | JGI IMG/M metagenome (GOLD analysis project Ga0209541, IMG submission 184027) | Groundwater microbial communities from Rifle, Colorado - Rifle CSP2_plank lowO2_0.1 (SPAdes) (version 2) | ecosystem: Environmental > Aquatic > Deep subsurface > Groundwater | place... | reverse complement strand
TTGCGGCTGCAGCCATGTCAGCGCGCGCGAATGTTGTATCAGCTATACCAATTCGCATGTGAGTTTATCCCCGTCTTTGAGGCCGATCGTGTTTCGTAAATCAACAGATGCAATGACCTCTATGATATCATCACCATGCCGTGTTTTATGTGGAATAACAATTGCACCATCAAATTCATCGTTAATACGAACTAAGTAACAGTCAACCTGCGCAAGATCTTTTTCAGTTGGCATAATGGTATATTTTTTTGCGCCGTTGAAATCGAGCTTCTTTTTCACGTTCATGTTCAACGTGCCCGGAAAACAAGTAAAGCCAAGAACAGTTTCAAAATAAGGGAGGTACTTATTTACGTAAAAGCTGCCTTGCCCGAGGCCGGATACCACCTCACCAGTTATCTGCATAGAAAGCGAAATAAGCTCGGTTATTATAAAGTTTGTGATAGTATAATTTAAAAAAGCAAATACTTTATGATGCTCATGCAAAGAGTGCGGATTGACTTGCGACCAAAAGAACTGCTCCGCATGTCCGTTGAGCGTGGCGAAGGTGTGCTGAGCAACAAAGGCTGCATTACTGTAACGACAGGCAAATACACCGGCAGATCTCCCAATGACCGATTTTTTGTGAAAACACGCGCAAACGAAAAATTGATCGATTGGGGCGACACGAACATGCCGCTGTCGGAGAATCATTTTGATAGGCTGTATAAAAAAATTACAAAATATTTGGCTGCACGCGAGCATTTTGTGCTGCATGCGACTGCTGGCGCTGATGAACGATATTCATTTCCGATAACTGTGACGACAGAATATGCTTATCAAAACCTGTTCATGCATCATCTGCTAAGGCACGAAAAGTTAAAAGGAGATCCAATAACCGTTATTTGTGCGCCAGGATGCGTAAGTAATCCTGCCACTGATGGGACGCACTCTGAAGCGTTTATTGTGATTCATACTGAGAAAAGGATTATTTTGATTGGCGGCACTAAATATTGCGGAGAAATAAAAAAAGCAGTGTTTACCTTATGCAATTATCTTTATCCACTGAAAGGGCTGCTGTCGATGCACTGCTCGGCAAATATTGGAAAAAGTGCTGCTTTATTTTTTGGATTGTCTGGAACAGGGAAGACGACGCTGTCCATGGATCCAAAAAGAAAAATATTGGGCGACGATGAGACCGTATGGACACCACATGGAATATTTAACATTGAAGGCGGGAGCTATGCGAAGTGCATCTATCTGAAGCGAAAGCACGAGCCATTGATTTATGATGCAATCCGTGATAGTGCAGTTGTTGAAAATGTTGTGATGAAAAAAGGAAAGTATAATTATGATGACGATTCAATAACAGAAAATACTCGCGCGGGATTTCCACTGAGTCATGTAAAAAGTGCGCTGCGCTCAGGAAAAGCTGTACAGCCGAAAACAGTTATTTTTCTTACTGCTGATGCGTTTGGAGTTTTGCCGCCGATTGCAAAGCTGACATTAGACCAGGCAATCTATCATTTTTTATCGGGGTATACAAGCAAGCTTGCGGAGACAGAACGAGGCATTACAACGCCGCGTGCAGCGTTTTCACTTGCATTTGGACAGCCATTCATGCCGCTGAAGGCGCAGGTGTATGCACGGCTATTACGCAAAAATTTATTGCGAAGCAAAGCGCAGGTATTTCTGATTAATACAGGCTGGTACGGCGGCCCATATGGCGTGGGCAAGCGATTTCCAATTCCAATAACACGAAAAATTGTAACGGCTGCGATTGAAGGGAGATTTGATACAGCGAAAATGAAGAAAGACGAGCTTTTTCAGTTTGAGATGCCGCTTTCCTGTCCAGGGGTGCCAGCGCGGATGATGCGTCCTGAATGGGCGAATGGACGAGAATATTTGAAGAAGAAAAAGATGCTTGCACAACTGTTTGAAGAGAATAAAAAAGGACTATTTTCTTAACGCGATGGAATCCTGGATTTCTGTTTCTATGAATCGCGACAAAAATCTTTCCATTTCATCAGGAATTGCCTTGCCATTTTTATGGTATTGGGCAATATATGCAATACGCTCCAGCATAAGGTCAGCAAATGCTGGATCATATTTGCTCCCGATATGTTCTTCTACTTGAGCTTTGATAGGCCATTCTTCCGGATTCATCGCACCATAGATTCTTTCAAATTCTTCACGGGAAAATGGCAGCGCATGGACTGATTCATGAAATACAGTATCGTCAATATAACCTGCATCCAAGGTTTTCCTATCGATGCGCCGCGCATTGTTGCCTATACAATATTCACCCGCAGGAATCTCATTTTTGATTACTTTATTCGGACCAAGCCAGTGATGGCGGAGAGGCGACTGCCGTAATATTTCTTGTGCTTCAGGTGTAAAGCAGCGAAGAACACGCTGTTCAGACGCGTCGAGCTGCGCATTCCATTCACGGAGCTGCGGAAAGATATATCCATTTGGCTTATACCAAGGGTCTTGTGCCACCACAAAAGAAAAAAAGAGAATTGATGCATAAAACGTGAGAGACTTCTGGAGGTCACGCATGATTGGCTGATAATAGGCTATTATTTAACACTGTCGGCGCAAGGTTTAATAGCAGAGATATTTCTGAAAAGCCATGCACTATGCACGGCAGCTTTTGTTGTATGCGGCACTTATGTTCGGCAGTGGATGTCATTCATCATCGCACGTTGAACTCGACAATAATATTGAGCCGTGTGTGCGTGATCTGTATGCAGCTATGGCTGACAAAGGGCATGAAGAGAATAATGAGTATCGATGGCAGTCATCTGATGGGCGATTTACTTTTGATGTTGATGCGGCGACTGATGCAACCTATCTTCGAGCCGCAGTTAAAGATACACGAAAAAAATATGGTGTTTTAATCTGTGACGAACCGCTTGATGGATGTATAGATAGAGTAGTGCTCTGGGTATGGGAACCAGACTTCAAGAGCATTCACTTTAGACCACCTGCATTTGCTGCACGGTTCGTCGATAAAGCATATCATGACCTTGCGCGAAAAATAATCCGACACAGCGATAAACATAAAAACAGAATTGGCAGATTCAGATTCCCAGTGAGAACGGCATTCGATTAGAACGACATCACTTTCACAATCGCATCAACAACACGCTGCGAGTTTGGGAGATAAAAATCTTCTAGTTTGCCCAACGGAACAACAGTATCAAAGCCGGTAACACGAATGACAGGAGCTTGCAGCGATGAAAGTGCTTTTTCGTTTATTCTCGCAATAATTTCTGAAGCTAAGCCGCCGGACATTGGCGCTTCCTGAACGATTACGCAGCGGCCTGTTTTTTTGACTGATGCGAGAATTGTTTCAGTGTCCATTGGTTTTATAGTGCGCAGGTCAATCACCTCAACGCTGCAGCTGTCTGCAACTTGCTGCGCTGCCTGTTTTGCGACATGAAGCATGCTGCCCCATGAGATAAGAGTGACGTTTTCCCCCGATTGAATGATGTTTGCTTTGCCTAACGGAATAGTATAACGGCTGTCAGGAACTTCTTCTTTGATTGCACGATAGACACGCTTGGGCTCAAGGAAAATAACCGGGTCAGGATCTTGGATGCTGGCTGCGAGAAGACCTTTTGCATCGTACGGGGTTGCTGGAATGACAACTTTTAACCCAGGTGTATGTGCATAAATCGCTTCCATGCTCTCGCTGTGATGCTCTAATGCACGAATGCCTGCACTATATGGAGCACGCAGGACTAATGGGCATGTCATTCGGCCGCGGGTTCGGTTACGGAACCGTGCTGCATGGCAGATTAATTGATCAAAACCAGGATAAATAAAACCATCAAACTGAATTTCTGCGACCGGCTTGAATCCGTTGATTGCCAAGCCAATAGCTGTGCCGACAATTGCTGCTTCTGAGAGCGGTGTGTCGATGACACGATTGTCGCCGAATTCTTTCCAGAGGTTGTCAGTAACGCGGAAGACGCCGCCGTCTTTGCCGACATCTTCGCCGAGGATGATTACTTTTTTGTCAAACTTTAATTCGAGCTTCAATGCGCTGTTGAGCGCCTGCACCATTGTCATCAGTGTCATTTGTGCACCTGTGTGCGCTGCTCTTCATATTCAGGCAATGGCTTGGCGTACATGTAATCAAATATATCATTGGGATCGGGTTTTGGCTGAGACTCGAATAATGCAACTGCTTCTTCAATTTCTTTCTGGATGTCAGCGTACATTTTCCCTTCCTGCTGCTTGTCCCAGAGCTTTTTCTTTTCCATATACAAGCGGATACGTGTAATAGGGTCACGCTTTTTCCAGTGCTCGAGTTCTGCATCACTGCGGTATTTTTTTGCGTCGTCGCTGGTGGTATGATCGCCTAGACGATAGGTGAATGCTTCGATTAATGTTGGTATGCCTTTGCGTGCTTTTGCAAGCGCTTCTTTTGTTGCACGAACCATCGCGAAAAGATCATTTCCGTCAACTTGGATGCCTTCAATGCCATATGCGATTGCTTTTTGCGCGATTGTTTCTGAAGCAGTTTGTTTTGAACGCGGAACAGAGATTGCCCATTGATTGTTCTCGCAGACGAATACAACAGGAACTTTAAAGACACCAGCAAAATTCATTCCTTCATGGCATGCACCTTCACTGGTTGCACCATCGCCAAGATAACAGAGAACAGCTGTTTTTTCTTTTTTCAGCTTTGCTGCCCAGGCGAAGCCAACAGCATGCGGAACTTGTGTTGCGACCGGAATACAGACAGGGAAACAGTTTGTGCCTTTTGGCAGCTGCATGCCCCGCTCGTCGCCTGCATTATATTGGAGAAGCATATGCAATGGATAACCTCTCGTAATGTATGACGGCCAATTTCTGAAATAAGGCACCATCCAGTCGTCTTTTTCAAGCGGCCATGTGCTGCCGATGTCAGCTGCTTCCTGACCTTTGGATTGTGCGAAGGTGAATAATCTCCCCTGCCGCTGCAGGCTGAGCATCTTTTCATCAAACATGCGCGATAAGACCATTAAACGGTAGAGCTTTTTTATTACTGGTGATGTTAATTCTTTTGGCTTGAGCTTTTCATCGCAGCTGCCGTGCTCATCGAGAATCTGCAGGTATTCAATTTGGAATTTTTGGATGGTTTTTTGCAATTCAATCACGCTCTGTGGCATTTAAATGAGGGGGATTTTTAAATGTTGTGGGGGAGAATAGAAAAATATTTAATAGTGATTGTGTGGAGTTTATTTATGTTGCGCAACCCTTCGGATAAAGAACGGGAAAGTAGAGATGAACATTCTGAGTTATTATTTGATGAACTGTACAAACAAGTTATTAAAAAGAGAGAAGACGAATTTGCAGTGAGGACTAATGAGTTACTGGATTTGGGTAAGAGAGATAAGCACAGAAAGAAAAATGAGGGTTATGGCTTTCCTGATTTTTTGTTATCTATAAATGGGCAAAAAATAGTTGTGGAGGTAACAACTAATCATAATTTGGAAGATATCAAATCATCAAATGTGTTTAAACCTGGGGAAACAAGAGTCTTAGAAGTAGGTATTGGAGAAAATTGTTTTAAACTTATCAAAGATAAATTAGAGGAAAAAAATTTCAGGAATGTTTCAGACTTTCATATCCCCATCATTCTGGTTATAATGAATAATAAAAGTAGTACCGATATTGATGAAATACAAATTCAATGTAGTTTAAATGATGAATTTCCAGAACAAATAGAAAAGTCTATCCTAAATAATCCAGATATTGAATATAGAATGACTTTTATAAAAAATAATCTAACTTCGATAAAATATATATCTAATAGCAAATCTCATAAATTATGGTACTTATAGAGATTTGCTAGTATAGATAAAGTGCCTTTTGAAATGTTCCATTATTTATGCACTTTACTATAACCATAGGATAATTTCGGGAATCTTATTTATTGAACATTTTTTAGGAAAAAACAGAATTAAGTATTTTCATTCAAAGCGAGGGAAAAATCCAATCAATAACGAAATAATAACATTTTTAGAAAATCCCAACATCAAATAACCAACTTCACCAACTGCGTCACGTCCATCCGTTCACATTGACTTATTAATCACCGTCTTCACTTTATCAACGAACAACGCAGCTTTCAACCGCAGCTTTTCAACAGTATTTTTATCAAACATCCGCCTGCTTGAATAAGACGCTTCTTCTCGCTTGTTCTTCGATTCGACATAAAACAAGAGGTCGTGATAGTCTATAAATAGTGAGTCAATTAACTCGATGTCTTCTTTGTTAACACCTCGATTGTAAAATTCTTTGATTAGCACACATAAAGTCGCAAGGTGGTTCTTTGAGCTGTAGCCTTTCGTAAGGATTAATGCGAGGACGATGTGGTAAGATGCGTAATAGCAGCCCGTAATACACCAATCGTTATAACCAAGTTTCAGGACATCGCCGACAAACTGCAGATTGTGTTCGGCTTTAGCAACGTGACCATTGATTTCTGCTTTGTCGATGTCTTGGTGTTTGAGTGCTTCTGTTTTAAGAAACTCATTTGTTTTTAGCTGAAGTTTTTATTCTCGAGTAGTTGATGAAGGTCATATTCTTTCATTGTTAATCATACGGTAATATTCAATGTGATTAGTAATTGGATAACCAGTATTTATTGCTGATTGTATAACGAGGTCGTTCTTCAATTTTAATTCGAGCTTTAATTCGTCGTAAGTGATTTGTATGGGATTAATAGCCAGTGCGGTTTGTGAGTCTGCATATTTTTCTGCTTTTGAAGTGTTTATTTTTTTATTGACTATAAGAAGAATATCAACATCTGATTGATTTGAAAATGTGCTTTTTGCGGTTGAACCGAATAAGAACGCAATAATGGGCTGGTCTCCTAATTGCTGGAGAAAATAAAGAATTGCGTTTTTTCTGATGTTTGGCAATGAATTGAAACGTTGAATGTCAAAATAAGATAATATTGAGTATACTGCATCATTTTTTTGAAGTCCGTATTTCTTTAAGTTTCCTTCTTTTTTTGAGGATAAAATGTGCTGTTTTTCAAGCTGATTGAGAAAGCGATATGCACTATTTTCGTTGAGTTTTGTTTTGCGTGCAATTTCTCGGAGATGGATTGATGCTGATTTTTCTGCATAGAAGAGTGATAGTATTTTCTCTTGTCCAGATTGAATAAGTGTTTTCATTAGTTAAACAATTGTTTAGTTTATTTAAACGTTTATAAATGTTGCTTTAAAATGGAGTTATATAACCCGCTTCACCAATCTTGTCACGTCCAACGTCGTCTTCGCAACCGACGCGCCGTCATCTTTACTGATTTTCAGATTTTATCGTCGAAACATGTCAAGAACCATTAGTTCATAACTATAAATATGAATGTGATGGTTCTTGAGCACCTCGGAATTCCACCTCATTTAGACGGGTATTTTCCTGGTGGAATTCCAAAGGTTTAAATAAGTAATTATACTTATTATACGTATGGTGAACATATGACAAATATGACGTTAGCACTGCCTGAAGACCTGCATAAGATGATGAAAAAATATCCGGATGTAAAATGGAGTGAAGTTGCACGACTTGCGATTCGGCAAAAAGCGCAGAAGCTTGAATTGATGGACAAAATTCTTTCAAAAAGCAAGCTTACTGAGAAAGATGCGGAGATTATTGGACATAAAGTTAAAAGAGAGATTGCGAAAAGACATGGGCTTGTATGAAACTTGTTGTTGACACCAACCGAGTTATTGCGGCACTCATTAGCCTTTTTCTCCGCAAAGTTTATATAAATAAATAGCCCCATACTTTTAATAATGAAACAGCACGACTATTCTGGAAAATGGATTGCATTACGCGAGAAAGTGGTAGTTTCAAGCGCCGATGATTTTAATACTCTTATTGAGCAGCTTAAAGCAGTTGATATTTCTGCACTTACGTTTGCTAAGATACCGAAAAGAGGCACTGTTTGTGTCATGTGATGACAGAGATAATTGTAAAATATAATGATGTTCCGCCTTCAGGTCATCCTAATGTTACGCTTCATCTGTTTCATAAAGGCAAGTTGAAGCATAGTGTTGTCTGTCTTGTCGATTCTGGTGCTGATTGCACAACTCTTCCGAGCAGCATGAGCACATTAATCTATGGTTTTAACATATGCGCAATGGCCGTGGCTTTTCTGAAGCGCATTGGTGCGCAGATGAATGAATCCGAATGCTTCTGTGGTGATAGGATAAAATCAGTAAAACTTCCACTGCTGATTAGTTTTGATAACTATACTTTTCCTATAAACATCAATTGGGTAGATAACCCAAATGCAATGCCACTTTTGGGAAGGGAAGATTTTTTTGAATGTTTTAGAGTGCAATTTGATGAGCTGAACAAACAAGTATTATTTTGCCCTAATCAGGAAAGAATAGAGCAGAATAAACAAAAGTATGATTTTGAGAGAATTAATGACTTGATTATGAAATTAAAAACAGATTGAATAAAAATTACAACGCTTTCTTCACCAATCTCGTCACATCAAGTGTCGTCTTCGCCACAGATACGCCTGCGGCTTTCAGCGCGTTCATCTTTGCCTGCGCAGTTTGGCCTGCACCATATGCAATTGCGCCTGCATGGCCCATCTGCTTGTTTGGCGGTGCGCTTTGACCGGTAATATAGGCAACAACCGGCTTTTTCATTTTTTTTATGTATTGCGCAGCTTTTTGCTCCAGTACACCGCCGATTTCGCCCAGTAGCACAACGACTTTGGTTTGTTTGTCTTTTTCGAACATGCGCAGGATTTTTTCAAAATCTGAACCAATGATGCGGTCACCGCCAATGCCAACAATGGTTGACTGGCCGATGCCCGCTTCCGTAAGCAAATTGGCAATTTCATGCGTCAATGTGCCACTGCGGGAGACAATGCCGATGTTTCCAGCGGTAACGACATTGCCTGGGATAATTCCAAGCTTGCATTCGCCTGGCGTCATGAGCCCCGGACAGTTTGGACCGATGATTGTACAGCGCTGCTTTTCACCAAACTTAAGAATGTCGATTGCATCGTGAATTGGAATTTCTTCGGTGATGATGACAAGATTAAGATGTTTTTTTAACGCTTCAAATGCTGCTGCTTTTGCGAACGGCGCTGGCACGAACAGGATTGACCAATTTGGATGATGTTTTTTTACTGCTTCTTTTACGGTGTTGTAGACAGGAACGCCTTCGACGGTTTGGCCGCCTTTGCCTGGCGTAACGCCTGCGACGATGTTTGTGCCGTAAGCGAGCATCGCTTTGGTGTTGATTGTGCCGTGGTGGCCTGTAATGCCCTGGACGAGTACACGAGTGTTTTTGTTTATGAGGATTGACATGTTCACCTACAGATTTCTCTCACTTTTTTTATTCCTTCAGCCATTGACGACACTGCGTGAAGCTGTGCTGTTTCCAGTATTCTCTGCGCCTCTTCGACGTTTGTGCCGGACATCCTGACTACCAATGGCACTTTCATTTTTAATTTTGTTTTCGCAGCAACGATGGCGCGCGCAATCTCGTCGCACAATGTAATGCCGCCGAAGATGTTAATGAAAATGCATTTGAGTTTTCTTTGTGCAAGAATTTGCAGCGCATGAAACATCCGCTCCTCGCCTGCGCCGCCGCCGACGTCGAGGAAGTTGGCGGGCTTGAGCTTGAAATGATGCAAGACGTCCAATGCAGCCATAACTAAGCCAGCGCCATCGCCAATAACTCCAACGTTGCCGTCGAGATCGACATAGTGCAAACCAACATGCGCAGCTTCGAGCTCTCTGCCTGTCAGCTCGCGATGCTCGAGCAGCTGGAATTCTGGATGGCGATATAATGATTTGCTGTCGATCACGACTTTAGAATCGAGGGCGATGATGCCGGATGTTGTTATTGCGAGCGGGTTGAGCTCGATGAGCTCTGCGTCGGATGATTTCATTAATAGGTAGAGCTTTTTAATGAGTTTGAAAATTTCTTTTTTTTCAGGGATGGGGAGTTGTGGTTTGGATAGTGGAAATTTAAAAATTGCCTTGGGATATTTTTTTGCGACATCTTCGATGTCCATGCCGCCGCGTGCTGAAAAAATGACGATAACATCCTTTGTGATGCCGTCAATCATCAGGCTGAGATAATATTCTTTTTGAATTGGCGCAATATGCTCGACGAGTACACTGAAAACGCCATTTTTTTTGAGGAATTGTTTTGTAAGCATGACTGCTTCTGCTCTCGTTTTCGCTTTTTTTATCAAGCCAGACTTGCCGCGTTTGCCTGAAAGAACCTGTGCTTTAATGATCGAAGGGGCGAATATTTTCTTAAAGTCTTTTGATGACTGAATGAGCACTGCGTGAGGGATTCTTATTCCTGCTCGCCTGAATAACTGCTTTCCTTCAACTTCTAATAATTTCATGCTGCCTCTTTTGACTGCAATTTTTTACTTTGTTATAAATTCTACGCCATTCAAATCTTTGAATTCTTTGTCGCCAGTAACAAATAATAGATTGTTCTCTCGAGCAAAAATATACCCCACACATCCGAAAAACGATAAATTTGATTTTTTATTGTCCACACGAAATCTGACTGCTTGAAATAGTACGAGACGAGAAACAGGCTGTGCGAAAGGATTCAACTTTTTATTCCAATACTCTGCAGTTTTTAATCCATACCCTCTGTAGAGGAGATAGTAAAATTCAGTTAATGTTATGTCGTTGATAACAAATTTTTCTTGAAGAAAATGCGTAAATTTGGAATTGCCTTCAGCTATTTCAACGAGAGCATACGTGTCTAAAGACCTCACTTCATCCACCGACTTTCTAGTTCTTTTCGCATTTCTTTTACTGCTTTTGCGCTTAAGCGCCCGCCTTTGAAAGCGCCAAATAATTCTTTAAGTGGATTTTCAGCCTGCACAATTTCAACTACTACTTTTTGATTTTCATGAAGCTTCATCTGCTCAACTTCTTCTTTTGGGATGATGATTCCCAAGGAATTTCCCCATTTGCGGGTCGTTGTTATCATAATTAGACGTTGTGTATAATTAGATATTTAAATATGTTGATGGGATATATTTAACTTATCCAATATTCTTTTTTAACCTATTTAATATTCTTTTAGAAATCTTTATAAGTAGATTAACCTATCTGATATCTGCTGGTACATTTGAGAGAAAAAGAGGACATTCAGGAATTAAAGGAGTCATTGCGACAGCTTCAACAGATTGTGCTCTCTCATGAGCGAGCGCTTGGGCTCATTCGAGAGGATACTATTCCCGCGTCAGTTTTCTGTACGGAGTTAGGCGCGCTCGAATCTATTGTTGTCTATTTGCGAGAGCTTCATCAATTATCTTATGTTAATATTGGAAAAAAACTTTCACGGTCAGCCGCTGTCATTGGCGTCGTTTATCGCACTGCACGAAAAAAGTACCAGCAGCCTCTTTCTGTGACGAGCGCAGTTGCAGTGCCAGTGGCAATATTTGCGGATAGAAGTGTGAGCATGCAACGGCATCTTGTACGCTATTTGCACGACCAGCGAAAGATGCAGTTTTGTGACATTGCGCGATTAATTCATCGAAATCCGCGAACAGTGTGGACAGCATATCACGCACGAGGTGATAAGCAATGAGCCGGCGTGCATTTATCTTTGGATTCATTGCACTGATGGTGATTGGAGCACTCTATTTTGCTGCATCTGGCGGCATAACGGGATTGGCAATCCTTGATACAGGCGCAATCATTAACTCAAACAGCACGTTTGATCTTGGCGAAAATATCACATCGCTGCGTATCATTGGCTCAGTGTCAGGCACAGGTAATATGATGCTGTACTTGGGTGACAGAATAGTTGTAGATACGCGAATACTGAATGAATCGTTGGAGAATTATTGCTTTGATACATGCGAAGTTTCAACAGGTGTATCTGAGTTGCGAGCAGTTGTTGATGGGGATGTGCTGCTGATTGTGACGAGCTTTAACTATACGGTTGAAACTGTTGAGGAGACAGTGAATATACTGCCGATTGAAGAAAATGAAACGATGAACGAGACGAATCAAACGAATCAAACTAACCAAACGTTTAATCAGACGGATGGGGAGCAAATGCCCGAACCTGTTACGTTATCGGAAGACGTCGGCATCGAAGCCGTGTTTAACACGTCCAATTCAACGCAGTTTGATTCGGGACGGTATAATAGAACGGAGTTCAATACCTCTGGATTTGTGCAGCTGAATCAATCAGACCTATTACAAGAACTGCCGAACAATCAGTTGAATGAAACGAATTATACATTTGGTGGCATTGATATGACGGGAAACGTATTGTTGTTCCATTTTAATAACGAGAGCGGGAAAGAAAATACGACGCAGACAGGTGTCCACGACTGGAGCGGGAACAATCACAATGGCACATGGTTTGGTCGTGGACAAAGCAACGGCACAGCGAAGCTCGGCACATTTGCAGGTGGGTTTGATGGCGTGAATGATTATATCAACATTACCAGAAACATCAATGCAACCACCGGTCTTACTATTACCGCATGGATTTATCCACGTGGATTTAGAGGGAGTGGTAGTGCCAATAGAATCGTAAGCAATTTCATGGATAATGAAGCTAACCGCTCTGCTAATGGTGTTTTAGACACTGCTGGTGGTAATGGTGACGGATTAAGATTCTGTAGATATGATTCTACCAGCACCATAGCATGCACTCCTGCAAGTGGGACACTGTTAAATAAAAACAACTGGTATTTTGTAACAGGCAGATATAACGGGACACATCTTACCACCTATCTGAACGCAGAGCAGAAAGGCATTGTAGCATTTCCAGAAACAATATTACACAATCGATATGTAACAACATGGTCAATCGGCGAAGATTCACAGGTAGGTGCTGAAGAATTCTTCAACGGCTCCATCGACGAAGTCGCCATCTGGAATCGCTCGTTGTCAGCCGCCGAAATAAATAACATATATCAGCGCCAGAAAGGCGCATTCACATCCATAGGCCAGTATGATTCACAAATCTTTGACGCCGGCGAAACGCAGAACTGGACGAATATTACTTGGAGAACGGAAGTTCCCTATGGCAAGAATTTGGTCGACTATCGGGCTAATGAGACTGGTAATTTTGAGCGCGGCTTTAACATGTCAAGCACATCTCCAAGCAATTACCTTTTGTTCCATTTTGATAATGTGTCTGGATTAGAAAATACCACGCAAACGGGAGTCCACGACTGGAGCGGAACGAATCACAATGGCACGTGGTTTGGTCGTGGACAATCAAATGGCACTGCAAAATTTGGTTCCTCCGCAGGGTGGTTCGACGGCAATGACGATTACATCAATATAACAGGCAACATCAACGTCAGCGCGCGACTGACCATTGCCGCATGGATTTATCCGGTGGGATTTAGAGATGGTGCTACTGCCCACAGAATTGTTTCAACATACACAGGCGTAGGAAATCTTACCGGCACGGGTCTTCTTGATACGTATAGCGGAAGCGCCGCAGACGGCATCCGTTTTTGTCAGCATGGATTAGACGGCGTTACCGTCTGCACGTCCAGCAGCGGTCCAGTGCTTCAGAAAAATACATGGTACTTTGTAGCCGGAACATTTGGCTTTGCGGACATGAACACGTACCTCAATGGCGTTAAACTTACAGATGCGGGCATAAATTACCCTGAAACATTCATCCGCCCAAGACATGACATTGTATGGGCCATCGGAGAAGACCCTACTGTTGGCAGTGGTATGGAGTTCTTCAACGGCTCCATCGACGAAGTGGCGATATGGAATCGTACGTTATCAGCCGCAGAACTCAAGGATCTTTATCTGCGCGGCGTCGCTCGTCTCAATTTAACTGCACGAAGCTGCAACGACGCATCCTGTGACACCGAAACATTCGCGGATGTTGTAAACGACACATCGAAGCAGTTGTACATCCCCGTTGCCTCAAACAGATATTTCCAGTACCGTTACACGTTCACGACAGAC
>Ga0209541_10011376_pt1 | contig 13950 bp, 12 predicted proteins | sample RifCSPlowO2_01_FD_184027 | JGI IMG/M metagenome (GOLD analysis project Ga0209541, IMG submission 184027) | Groundwater microbial communities from Rifle, Colorado - Rifle CSP2_plank lowO2_0.1 (SPAdes) (version 2) | ecosystem: Environmental > Aquatic > Deep subsurface > Groundwater | place... | reverse complement strand
GCGGAGAGCGGCGTGGGAAAGACGTGCACGGAATGCTGCACCGTATGATCGGCATTGAGCAGCCTCCCTCCTGCAATTGCGGCGCGGGGACGCGCGTCCAGAAAACGCACCACATGGGAAAACCCGTCGCCCAGCACTTCCGCATCGGGATTGAGAAATCCGACATACCGTCCCCGCGCATGCGCGATGCCGATGTTGCAGGCGCGCGCGAATCCCGCATTGGAGGGTAAGCGAATGAGGGCTACTCCGGGAAATCGGTCGCGCACCGCCGCCGCCGTGCCGTCGGACGAAGCGTTATCCACCACAATGACTTCCGCTTCTATCCCTTTCACAGACGTAGGAATCGAGAAAAGACAACGGTGGATGTGCTCTCGGGAATTCCACGTAACGATGATAATCGAAAGGTCCATGCAATTGAAATGTTTCCTCGTTACCAATCCTTATCCCGCATGACGGGTGAACCTGCACGAGGATGTTTTTTTATAAAATCACTAAAATACTCTTTGCCGAACGCATCGGGAGATGCCCGAAGATGCGCTCCCACCGCATCAATAACCTGATTCGCTTGCCCGGACAACACAGGATCCTCAAATTCAAATACATACGATCCTGCTACCATTCCTGCGCATTGTTTCCAAATCTCTGGCGACAACGTATCGCCATACCGCGAAGTAAGCTGATGCGCGATCTTGATATGCCATTTTAAGGCATCAGGCATCACAATGCGTTTCCCTTCAAATGGTGCGGATCCCAATTCTGAAGAAATGTCAAGCAATGTATTCATAAAATCTTTCATAACTTCCTTAGTCGCGTCCGCCAGAGCCTCGTCAAGGCTATCGGCGCGAAGGAAATCGTATACCCCGCCAAGCGCGTGTTGCGCGTGTTCCTGCAGAGCCGCAAAAGGCACTGGCAGACCTTGTATGCGCGCGAGCGCGTCTTTGACAAGCGTAAGGCGGAATATCATCTCTTGCGGAGAGACTGGCTTTCCAGAGCGCGCGGCAGCAAGAAATGACGCAAGATGCACAGTGGCAAGTTCAGATTGCACTTCGTGCGGAAGCAACCCCGCCAATATGTCGAGCCGCACGGCTTCGCGCTCGAAATACGCCGTATCCATACGCAGCGCGGCGGGAATGTTAGATGGAACTTCTTGCGGCAGACAGCCGAGGGCAGCTTCGTTTACGGCATAAATAAACTGATACGTGTCAAACACCGTACGCGCGTCGCCTGAGCGCGCTACCAGCTCCGTCAGCATTGTCCGCATTTCATCGAGCGAAATACTGAATGCCAGCGTGGTATACTCTTTAATTTTTTCTAAACCGCCTGTTGCACACTTTAAAAAACCATTTTCACCCAAAGTATGCCATAATAAATCATCTCCCCACGTTTTCTTTGCATCCGATGCCAAATCACTTGAATATTTCCCGGATTGAATCTCTCGGGCATGGATACGCGCAAGCGCATTCTCATTCAACCACCGCGAACTATGCGATGCACGCAACGCAAGAAGACGTTTCTTGTACTCGTCATAGACGCCAGTCCGGTTGAGCAAAAAGGGCACCCTGGCAATATCTTCATATTGGAAGCCCAAATACACATTTTCTGATTCCTGAATGCGCTTCCCCTCATCCAGGCTCCGGGCAAACGCATCCAGAGCACCGGCCCCGCTCACTTGCAGCATCAGCAAATCCAGATAAAAGCGGCGCGCACGCGTGAGAAACACGCCGAGCCCCTCGGGGGTCTTTATTCCCTCTTCCAATGCTTCTTTGCTCTTTATAAGTGTTTCGCTATTTTCAGTGAGATACGTAAGCTGCGATTGAGGAGATAGTTTCGTGATATCCACCCCGCTTTCAGAATCAAGCTGCATACTACCGATCACATATTCAGGAATATTCCAATTCCAATCCGTTCTTCTCAATAATTGAACCCTGGCTTCAAATGGAAGCCCCTGTAATAGTTCTCTTTTAATCTGCAAAATATGCTTCACCGCTCCATGCCTTCCTTCAAATTCCGTACCAACGAGGTGCATTGCGGTAAAATTCTCAAACGAAGTAAAAAGTTTTAAGCGTTGCTGCAGCGGGAACACGCTTGACGCCGCATTCAACGTTTCAAAATCGTTCAAAAACGTTTCAAACGCTTCCCGCGTACAACGCGGATCACAGGAAACTTCCCTCAGGAAAAAACGAGCAAGCCGCATGCGGTTGGAAACGGAGACCGGCGCTGTTATACCCGTGCGCCCCGCTGAATAACCCAAGAGGCCGGTATAATACCTGTGCTCATCCTTCTCGTCTCGCTCGCCCATCTCCGCGCCCTGCTGCAAATCAGCGCTCAATATGCGCCGGAGCACTAGATTGCGCAGTGCGCGATCGGTCACGAAATTCAGGTCCGCGCCGAGATCAGAATGGGAGTATCGCCCCAGTATGCGCACACCGGCAACGTAATCGATAAGCTGGCCGATTTCCTCCGCCTGAAGCGCTTCGCCCGCCTGCTTGGCGCGCGCGACATAGGCATGGGCTTCTGAAACCGCCTTCTGCAAAAACTCCCTGAGCGCTTCAACCGCTGGACCGTACGGAGCGCCAATATCCTCTATCACTTCTTTCCAATGCGCGTAATCTTTCTTTGTTATCTCCTCAAGCGATCGGATGATTGCCTCACGTTCTGCGGGTGTCAGGCGTTTCTGCGCCTGGCCGTCACTCCGCGATGACGGTAATGGACTGCAATCATGCTCTTCCCAACGGTCGTCGACAACCGCCTCAAACCATCCGTGTCCTTCATTGTATCCAAACTCGCTCCACCCATCATGATCGGCGTCACTCCCGTCGTCATGTACGCCCGCGTGCAAACGCACCGGAATGCCCATGCGGCGTGCGCCAAGAATGGCGATGGAGTTAATGACATCACAATCGCCGCGGGGATGGTCCAGCATAAAATTCAAAAAATCCTGCGCTTCCTTTTTTTCAAAAATCGTCGTTATAGTTTCACTGTCGTCTGCAACGATATGCTGCCGTACCCACTGCGTCCACCGGCGAAACACCTCGCGGTTCCCCGCGAGTGTACCAGAGGATTCTTGCGCGCCCAGTGAAATGAGAATTTCATCAAGGCGGCGGTAATCAATCGCAGCAGGGAGCTGAAGGTTTTTTTGCCGGTCCGCCTCCGCAATTTCTCCACGTTCTTCATGTGTGCAAAATTCAATCTCGTGCTGCGCGTCAAAATCAAATCCGGAGCCCAGCATAAGCTGGTAATCACCAGTGCGAGGATCATGCTGCAACGAAGCACCATCAGGCAATCGGTCGGTGCGCGGCGCCGTGCCGCGCTTGCAGGGCACGCGCTTGCAGGGCAGTGAAATCACCGTATCGCCCGGTGCCGCGCGAAAACGCAAGGTGCGTATTGTTTCGCCGCTAAATGCTTCAGTAACGGGAGTAAACTCTAAATTCAGTTCCCAATAATTGCCGTCAAAGTGCGAATATGTGGCGCCGCCAAAATAACCCGCTTGAGGAGGGCGCGCTGAAAAATCGTACTGTTCGAAATACGACGCGCTCTGATTGCGCGCGACCGAGGGAGCCAGCCGTTGTTCAAAGGCACGAGGAGAAATTTGACGCTGCTTTTCAATGCGTCCCCGAAGCTTCTGCGCACGCTTATTTTCATACGCCAGGCGGGTGTGGCGCGCCTCTTTATATTCCTTTGTATTCAATACGGGGATCGCGGACGGTGCCTTGTCGATGTGCTTTACTTTTTCCAACATTTCCTTCTCTTCTTGCGCTGGTAGGTGCAACGGTTTTTTCTCATGTCCTTTTTTCTCCGGCTGTTCCGCGACAAGGGCATCTAAAGACCCCTTGTATTTTTTCCAGCCATACCACCCAAGCGCCGTGCCGGCCAGCACGGCAGTCAGCACCACCCACTGCACTGCGCGGTGCGTACGCAACGAGAATGCGCGCGGCATGCTCAATGGATGCTTTGCGTTCCTTGCCTGTTGTGTATCATTTTCCTTATCGGCAGTGATCGAGCGCCGCGCTTGCGGCAACACACAACCGGACGTAAGCGCGTCTGCAGAGGCGCGAAGCGCGCGTTCCAGTATCTGAATATTAAACACTTCTTCGACCGGGTCATCATCCTGCGGCGAAGGCAATTCGAGAATCGTTTTCGCGTGTTCGATCTCCCCCTTTTTCGCTTCGAGGTACGCGAGCAGATCTTCCGCGTCCTCATACGTAAGATCGGGAAAAAGATCTCGCACGAGATACCCCGCGCCTTTCTCTATTATCTCCGGCTTGGCAACGATCTTTTCAATGATCGCTATGATTCGTTCAAGACGCACGCGTGCATGGCTAAGCGCGGGAGTATCCCAGGCGAGGTGCGAAAATTTTTCTTGCGAGGATGTGGGAAGGTGACAAAGGATACCATTCGCAATGTCCTGAAGGCGCGCTTTGAATCGAGAATCCGTCTCGTCGGAGACTGGGCAGGCGCATGCAATATCCTCACGCAGTTTATCGCACTGATCGAAGGCAACGTCAAAATCAAGCTCTGGATACCGATCTTTATAGCGCACGAGTATTGTCAATCTTCCCCATAAGCGTTCCACCTCGCTAAACAATGAAGGTTGAGACAGGATCTCTTGATCGACACCTCCATATTTATTTTTCACCTCATCCCATAATGCGGCGTCCTGCGGAGATAATTTTTCCTGCGTAATATCTTTTCCCTCCTTCTCCTCTCTCAACGCCAGCGGGATTTCGCTTATCAACAACGTTTCAATCTCGCGGATTTTGTCAGTCGCATCCTGCATCATGGCGCAGTACGCATCCGTATCTTTGGTCGCGAGAGGATCGATGCGATCCACATATAATTTAAACTCGTGCACGTCCTGATACTTTTTTTCAATCGCGCGTTTAAGCTCACGATTCCCCACTTGATAGATATTCGCGCGATACAATGTGTCAAGGGATTTCAGGGAGGCTTTGAACTGAAGCTTGCGCGCAACCGCGTCTTTGGTGCGTACATTCAATAATGGTTCAAGCGTCTCGGTCGTGATGCCGAGCGTCTCTAAAAATTTCAATATGTATTGTTCACTCTTCTCGATCTCACCCCCCGACCCGTTACCATCAGGCCTATACAATAACGCCAGGTGTCCATCAAGCGCTTTTTTCAGTCGTGCGGACTCGTCCTTCGAAATGGTTTGGAGTGTTATTGTATTCTGTTCAAGCAGGCGTGCGAGATTATATGTATTGGTGTACGTCAACGTCTCGTTGTAAACCTTCGTTCTTGCCTGCGCGCTACACGCCGCATTGCCATTCATCAGTACCTTAAACGTCTCAAGCATCTCGGCCCATGCGCGCGCTTGTCTTTCGCTCATGCAGATCCCGCGCGCTTTAATCGATCCTATTTTTTTCTCGGTCTCTATAAGAGCAACATGGGCAGTATTTAAATCATTCTGAACCTCCGACGCCGCGTTTTCCGCGTCTGGCTTCAATTCCGCTCTCTCCAATTCGGATGATGAAGGTGATTCTTTCATGGCATTAATGTTGTTACCTTGTTTTTCCATGTCGCATACAGGGCGCGGAGTTCTTGCTGGTGCGTGCGCGCGATGCGCATGAGAATGCGCGCCACCTCCTCACGCGCCGCATCGTCTAGATGAGCGAATTGAACACGATACCACTCCCGCTCTTCCGAGGAAAGAAAGGGAAGCGCCTGGATCGCAGTGTCGAGCGTGCCCTGATTATACGTATCCATGTTTTTGTCGTATTATGCGTTCAGCTTCTCTGTAGTTCTCCATTGCAGGAATACGGATACCATACTGAACAAGTGGCAATTTATATACTACCGACGGAAGCCATTTACTCATGGTACCTGAAGTTTCTATCGTAAACAATACATCAGAAATATACACGCCTTCGTATCCCCTTTCAAATAACGTCAGATACAAATCCCAATCCTGCAGACGCTTTAAAGATTCGTCAAATGGCTTCTCCGGCAGTGCCTCGCGGCGGATGAGCGAGGTCGTGTGAATATACGGCATGCGCTTCAAACGTTCCGCGTCAAACGGAAATGAAGAAAATTTCTTCCATCCCCATTTAAAGGAACTATAGGAGTAGCCTATTCCAAACTTTTGACTTTTAACTTTTGACTTTTGACTGAGCGCTTCGTATAAGCGCTCTATCACATTTTTTTTCAACACCACATCCGCATCGAGAAACATCACATAGTCTCCTTGCGACGCGGCAAATCCTCGGTTGCGCGCGGCAGAGGCGCCGGCGTGATTTTGAAAAATAAACGTGATCGGTATCAGGTACGCGTCCTGCATCCGGCCGATACTGTCGCGCGTGCCGTCAACCGAGCCGTCATCGACGATAATGATTTCAGAAGGCTTCAACGTTTGCGCAGCAACCGATGCCAGACAGCGCGCAAGCGCATGGCGCATGTTATACGCAGGGATGATTATTGAAATGCTTGGCATATTTTTTCAGCAACGCTTTTGGGATCGTCTGGATTTTCGACGAGTAAAGTCTTTCGACATTGTTGCAATGCTTCTCCGGTCCCCCCGCTCACGCATCCGACAATCGGCAGGCCGTACTGATCCGCCTCACGATAGACGATGCCGAATCCTTCTGCATCGCATCCCTCTTCGCGCGGAAGCAAGATAAATGCGTCCGCAAGAGAATAATACGCCGCCAACTCCTCATCGCTCACCTCACCGACGAAATGTACGGGCGCGATTGATCGCGCCCCTACCATTGTTTCCAACTTTTGCCTCTCTTCCCCATTGCCAACGATTATATAATGCAAGTCCGGCATCGCCTTCCACACCTCCGGCAACGCCGCCAACACGCGGTCAACCCCTTTTCTCTTAACCAGCCTGCATGCGGTCAAAAGCACTGTTGCCCCTTCCGGTATTTTCAATTGCAATCGCAATGCCTTCGCTTCCTCGCGCGGAACTTCCCGTTTTGGCTTCGGCTCGGGGAAGATCACCGCAATTTTTTGTCTCAAGCAATGATTCCTCATTCCTGATTCATAATTCCTCACTATTTCTTCCCTCGTCCACTCGCTGTTCGCGGTAATGAGCGCCGCCCGCTGCAAAATTTTTCCCACGAGCCAGCGTCTGCGCTTCGACTTCAGCGGCATGAGCACATCCATGCCGTGCGTCGAAACTATATACGGTTTTTTCCATACGAATGACAGCAGCCACACCACGGTCCCGACCGGCAGCACTTGACCCGCCCACCACGTGTTAGTTTTGAGTTGATGAGTTTTGAGTAATAAGGGGAAAATGATAAGCGGCCAGAGCGGCGTCATTGTCCACCTTCCCGCCTTAAGCACCTCGCAACGCTCCCTCCCTCTTAAGATAAGAGGGAGTTGGAGGGAGTTATGAACTGCGTCACTCTGCGTGAAGTCCGCGTTCAGTCCGCGAACAAGATTGTAGTAATACCAACTCACCCCGCCCTTGCGCGGCGGATAATCATTGGTAATCAAAAGCAATGTTCCTTGAGGAAATTGGGGAAAATCCACACTAACATTGTACCTTTATTCCATAATAAAATTAAGAGACCCTCACGGGCCTCATAAACAGATTGCGTATGAATGCGATCTTATCGTTTGCTGAATTGAGGAGCTCTGCGCGCTCTCTTCAAACCAGGCTTCTTGCGCTCTTTGGCCCGCGAGTCGCGGGTCAAGTATCCCAGCGCGCGCAATTGCGGACGCAGATTTTGATCCTGCTTCACCAGCGCCCGCGCCGTGCCCATGCGCATCGCGACCGCCTGCGCGTGCGCGCCTCCTCCGCGCGCGTGCGCCACGATCGAAAACCGAGACGCAGCGCCCGTTGCCTCCAGCGCAGCCATGGCGATATGCGCATACCCAGGGTACGGGAAATACTGCAGGAACGGCTTGCCGTTCACCGACGCCTCTGGGTGTGAAGAGACGGGTATTAGTTTCACTTTCATGATCGCTTCTTTCCGCCTTCCCACGCCAGTGAAATAATGGCGCGGTGCGCTTCGCGGCTCCTCTCTGGGGAGCGCGTTTCTGACCGGAGCAGGAGCAGGTACCACCGGTTTTGCGCGGGGCGCTGCCGTGCGCGCGGGTTCCTTGGCGACCGCCGCTTTCATGGGCGCGAGGGCTGCCGCAGCCGGCCTCATCCGAGGCGCGGCAGGACGTCGCGGCGCACGGGGTACGGTGGGTTTTTTGGGTTTCGTTTCTGCCATAAATTAAGATGAAATATGCAACGCTCAACTCAAAACTCTAAACAAATTATACTCTCACGTTCAAATATTTTGAATTTTGATCATCGGTTATTGGAATTTATTTAGAATTTAGGATTTAGGATTTCTGATGTATCAATCACACTTCAATAGTGAGTCTCTTCAGCATCTCTTTTCTCAATTTGTTTTTCGGCAGCATCCGCGACACCACATCGTGAAACACGTTCCCCGGACGCTTCTCCCACTTCTCCTTGAGCGTTGCCGTCTTCATGTTGCCGGGATAATTGGTGTGCCGGTAATAGATCTTGCCGGTCATTTTCGAACCCGTAAACTTTGCCTTGCGCAAATGCTGAATCACCACCCGCGCGCCCGCGTCGATATTGGGGCTCCAGGTCACGGCGTGCTTGCCTTGCAGAAAACGGGCAGTCTCGGTGGCGAGTCTCCCCAATGACTTGCCCGAAGCGTCCAAGGTGATTGTTTCTCGTGGCAATCCATTCTTCATAACCTGTGTCGTATTACACAAACTCAATCACCGCCATCTGCGCCGCATCCCCCCGCCGCACGACCGTCTTCGTAATTCTGGTATACCCGCCTGCGCGTGCCTGGTACCGCGGGCCGATCACTTCAAACATTTTTTTGACGGCGCCCTGGGTCAGCAGCTGGGCGAGGATCAAGCGGCGGTTGGCAAGCGTCGGGATTTTCGCCCGCGTCACCAGCCGTTCCACAAACGGGCGCAGCGCCTTGGCCTTTGCGTCAGTCGTATTCACTTTTTCGTGCAGCACCAAGCTCGTCGCCAAATTTTTCAGCAGGGCGCGGCGATGGCTTGCTTCACGATCAAGAGTTGTCTTTTTCTTCCGGTGCCTCATACCCGCTAAAACATAGATTTCTGATTAACCGTCCTCTTTCTTCTTCTTCCCTTTCTTCTTTGACGGAGCCTTTTCTTCTTCCTGCGCGTGTGGAGTCGGCGCTTCGTGCTCTTCCGCCGCAGTGCGATCTTCCCCTGCGGGAGCGTCTACAGGCGCGGCCTGCGCGTCCGCGGCGGGGATGCCGTCATCCAGCGTAAGCCCTGCCACCTGTGTCCGCAAGAGGGAGAGCGCCTCTGCCATGGCTTCGCGCGGCGTCAGGCTCCCGTCCGTTTCCACCACCAGCACTACTTTATCATAATTGGTCATCTGGCCCACCCGCACGTGATCAAGCGTAAAGGCGACGTGCCGTACGGGCGCGTACAGCGCATCCATGGCGATCGTGCCGATCGGGAGTTTCTCCTTTTCACGCGCCTCGACGGCGAGGAATCCGCGCCCCCGCGTGAGCAATGCGAAAAGATGTAACCTTCCTTTTGCGGCCGTCAGGGTGGCGATATGCGCGTCGGGCGTTACGCAGGCAACACCGGTGGGGGTCACGAATGCGGACGCCTTCACCGGGCCGCTTCCCTGCGCATCAATCTCCACTTTCACCGGTTCTTCGTGCTCCCCGTCCATGCGAAACCGCACCTTCTTGACGTTGAGCATAATATCCACCACGTCTTCCTTGACATCGTCCAGGCTCGAAAACTCATGCTGCACGCCTTCAATGGAAATCGCGTTCACGGCGCATCCCGGCAGCGATGACAGGAGGATCCTGCGCACGGCATTGCCGAGCGTCGTGCCATACCCCGGGTAGAGCGGCTCGATCACGAAACGCGACCGCACCGGCGTCTCCACCTCTTCCTGAATCGGTTTGGGGAGAATGAGAGAGTCAGTCATACCCGCCTAAATTTTGCGCGTTATCAACGCAAAAAATAATTATCTTTTAATACAATCAAATGCAGTGAGCGTACTCCATGTATGCCTCGCAAAACTTAGGCGGGCACACTCCTTACCGCGAATAGAACTCGACAATGAGCCTGGTATCAATCCCCTGTTCGCATTCGCCGACGTCCGGCACGCGCACCACCGTGCCCTTGAGCGCGTCGTAATCAAATCCCAGCCACTGCGGCGGCTCCAAATGCAGCGCGGTGCGCGCGGCCAGGCGTTCCTTGATCAGCCCCAGCGCCTTCGCTTTGTTCCGCACCTCGATGGCATCTCCGACGGACAGCTGAAACGACGGCACTGTCACCCGCGCGCCGTTGACGGACACATGGCCGTGGCTGACCAGCTGGCGCGCCTGGGTGCGGGACGAAGCCAGGTGCAGGCGAAACACGGCGTTATCCAGCCTGCGCTCCAGCATTTCCAGCAATTTATTTCCCGTCACGCCTTTGTAGGTCAGCGCTTCGCTGATATAGCGGCTGAACTGGCGCTCCATGATGCCGAACAACGCCTTCACCTTCTGCTTTTCCCTCATCTGCACGCCGTACTCTGTTTTGCGTCCGTAGCCTTTGGGGCCGTGCACGCCGGGAGGATAATTCCTTCTGGTATACGCGTGCTTCGCGGACAGATCGCGCTCGCCTTTCAAGTGGAGCTTCTCGCCGATGCGGCGGCTGATTTTCGAACGGGGATACAGGTTTCTGGCCATAACAACGGCATTAATTTCAAATTAAACTCTTCTCGGCTTCTTCGGACGCACGCCGTTATGCGGCATCGGCGTAATGTCTTTGATCACCGTAATGAGAAAACCGTGTGCGGCGAGCGCCCGCACCGCAGACTCGCGTCCCGCGCCCACGCCGCGCACCAAAACTTCCACTTCGCGCATCCCCATCTCCTTCGCTTTGTCGGCAACCGCTTTCACGATGACGCCCGCGGCGTACGGCGTCGCCTTCTTGGGGCCCTTGAACCCGCACTTTCCCGCCGACGACCACGCAATCACATTGCCCGCCTGATCGGTGACGGTCACTATGGTGTTATTAAACGTCGCATGGATATGCACCTGGCCTTTTGCGTGCATCGGCCGCGCTACCACCTTCGCTGCCGGCTTCTTGGCGGGAGGCGCGGGTTGTTTTTCGGATTCTGGCATATGATTCGAAGATCGAATAACGAAGTCAGAAATTAGAATATTCCTACAAAATCAACGTAACGATATTCATAATTCCTTAATTCGTCATCCGCATTTCATTTACGTTTTCTGCGACGTCGGTTTCTTGCCGGAGCCCATCGTCCTGCGCACATTGCCGCGCACGGTGCGCGAATTCGTCTTGGTTCGCTGGCCGCGTGACGGGAGATTTTTTGTATGCCGCGTGCCGCGGTAACTGCCGATTTCTTTCAACCGCTTGATGTTCAGCATCACTTCGCGTTTCAAATCCCCCTCCACCTTATATTGTTTCTCGATGTATTCGCGCAGCCTGCCCACATCGCTCTCCGGCAGATCTTTCACGCGCACGGACGGATCCACCTGCGTGGCGGCGAGAATTTTTACCGCAAGAGGCCGCCCTATGCCGTAAATATAGGAAAGCCCGATGTCGATTCTTTTCTGCGGCGGCAAGGTAACGCCTGCGATGCGAGCCATAGCGATAATGCAAAACTCAAAAATCAAAAGTCAAAATTAGGGAATGCCGCGTAGCGGCACGAAACACCTTCATTTTGCATTTTGAGATTTGCATTTTGAATTTTCATAATCATCCTTGTCTCTGCTTGTGCTTCGGATTTTTGCACACGACATACACCCTTCGACTTCTGCGAACGATCTTGCACTTATCACAAATTTTCTTGACTGAACTGCGCACTTTCATGAAAAAAACTCAAAATCCAAAACTCAAACCTCAAAAATCATAATTATGGAAACCGTTCCGCTCTGCGGGACTCCTTCATTTTGACTTTTGCATTTTGGATTTTGCATTCAAAAACGGTAGGTAATCCTCCCCTTGCTCAAATCATACGGGGTCATTTCCACCTTCACCTTGTCGCCGGGCAGGATCATAATGCGATGCATGCGCATGCGCCCGGAAAGATGACAGAGGATCTCCTGCGCGTTCTCCAGCTTGATCTTGAACGTCGCGGCGGGAAGAAGCTCGATCACCTCGCCCACGGTCTCAATAAAACCCTTGCGATTCGCCTGCACCGTAATACCCGCGGAGGAAGGCGAGGGAGAAGATGCGGGAGAAGGACGCTGCGGAGGAACCGGTACGGCAGACGCCGGTGTGTCGGTAATATGAGCCAATGCCATGCGTAAAATAGTATTGCCGGGCATAAATAAGCCACTCATGCCGTCTCCCGGCAAAGAGGGCATAGGTGAGGAAATCTAATTCTTGTGCGCGATAATCACTCGTTTTCTTGCATTATGTATGCGACGGAAAGCATAGAATACTTCACCGTATATGTCAAATGTTATTAGGCGCGCACGGCGTTCTCGCGCGGTTATTCAATTCTGATCTCAATCTTTCCGGCGTCTCTTGGTAGAAAACCGCGGATGCTCCTGCGAAGTATGATTCTCACGTCGTTGACCTGCGGCGTGGAGAGTACCAGATGGCGCGCGTCTTGTACGCTCATGCCGGCGATGCGCCGCGCAAGGTCGTCTGCTTTGATTCCTGCGCGCACCGTGCGCTCGAGCCGCAGCTCTCCTTCCGCACCGCTCGATGCAATGGTGCGCGGCGCTATGTTAGCGGCGGCAAGGCGGCACAGGCTGCCCGCGCAATCCTGCGCGCGCAGCTCAAACAGCCACAGGACGTCTTCGCGCGAAAGCAACAGGGCCGTGACGGTGCCGCGCAGCGTCAGCGTCATCTCATCGGCTTCCTCGCCGATCGGCGGCTGGACCTGGACCTCGGTCGTCGTGGCCATGGTGAGCGCCTCCACCTCCCACCACGCATCGTCGCCGTCCGGCACGACGATCATGCGGAGCTTTTCTTTGAGCGCGTCTTTCGCCTGCGGGAGCGCCTGCGCCACATGCGCATCGCTCACCACTTTTCCCAGACGATTGGCGCCGCCCGTAAACGGGAAGGCAATGACGGCGTACACGCGGGACTGCCGCGCCGCAGGCACCGAGCCGATCATAAGGCGCCCGCTCGCGCGGTTCCCCTGCACGCCTGGTTCGCGCGCGCGCGCGCGCGCGGCAACGGCGCCGAACACCACGCTGTTATCCTCCGAGACGGTGGCGGGAGGGATCGTGACCGCCTGCGCGACCGCATACCCCGTGCCGTCTTCACTGGTGAGCGGCGTATCCGGCGATACGTCCACCGGATTCCCGGTCTGGTTTTCAAACGCAAGCCCGCCCTCCGCGCGCGTGCCGCTTTCCGACAATGCATCGATGGGCACGCGCACCGTGACCTCCGCACGGCCTTCCGCAATCGTGCCGCGCAAATGTCGCACATCGGACGGCGCAGTCTGTACGCGCGCATCGGCGGTAAATCGCTCGCGCCGTTCCACGTCTCTCGTTTCCACCACGACCACCACCTCGGCGCGCGGCAACACGACGGAGAAGAGAAACAGTCCCGTCACCGCCGCGACAACCGCGCCGATGACGTACGATTTCTTCAACAATGGCGATTTACGTTTTCGTGGCATAGTGAGGGCTCCGGCGCTCCATGCTTCAAACGCACGCGCGGACGATGCCGTGTCCGCCGGCGCGCTCTCCCCGCTCCGCACGGTCATGCCGGCGCGTTTTAATTGTAGCCTAATTTCCTTATCTCCGCACACGGCCGCCACTCCTTCCCGCACGCCGAGCGCCTGCCCCAGATACGCGACCGCCACTGCGGACGCGAGCGCGGGATGGTCGGGAGGAATGATCACGTCAATGCGCCGTCCGCGCTTCACGCGGCATACCTGTTCCACCAGCTCCCCCAGCGTCGTCTCGCGATCAAAATGAATCTGAAGGCATTCGCGCTGCGGTTGTTCGATTTCTTCCTGTTCGTTTCTCTTGCTCACAT
>Ga0209541_10011374_pt1 | contig 13951 bp, 19 predicted proteins | sample RifCSPlowO2_01_FD_184027 | JGI IMG/M metagenome (GOLD analysis project Ga0209541, IMG submission 184027) | Groundwater microbial communities from Rifle, Colorado - Rifle CSP2_plank lowO2_0.1 (SPAdes) (version 2) | ecosystem: Environmental > Aquatic > Deep subsurface > Groundwater | place... | reverse complement strand
ACGAATTTTTCAACTTTTATGCGTCTACAATGCTTCCGCTTTAATGACGATAAGTCCATTAAGCGGTAAATAATGAAAAAATCACTTTTTCCAAAAAAAGTGATTTTTTCAAAGTTCTCTATATTTTTTAACCCAGTTAAAAACAGTTGCTGAGCATATTCTTGCTTTGCCATACTCCCTAAAATGCTTGCTTACAGAATTAAAACTCATCCCTCTTTTATAACTTGAGCATGCTTCTGCAATTACTTCTGGCTTATGCTTCATTTTCCAAAAACCATCATCTTGTGTAAATCTTCTCTTACAAGCATTGCACCACAGCATCTGTTTTTTACCTGACTTATTATAACGCCAGCCTTTGCACCACGTTCTCTTATGTGAAGATATAGCATAACCTATTTATATAGGTATCGGAGATTAAATATTATCAAAAATAAATAAATTTTTATATGCGCTATGCCCATAGATTTGCTATGGGAAGCAAGAATAAAAGATACATGCTGGTACTTCTCGCATTTTTTGTTATACTTATAGCTGGATGCGCGCGAAAAGCTGAAGAATTCCAAGTTGAGCCGCAGCAAGAGCAGGCTGCTGACACAGGTATTCTCGCAGTTGTGTCTGCGCCGAGCCAGGCTCATGTTTATATTAATAGCGAGTTGAAAGGAGAAACGCCATTAACATTGTACAACATGCCTGTCGGCGCTTATAGTGTAGCAATAAAAAAAGAGGGATATGTGGATTTTGAAAAAACAGTTGCTGTAAAGGTCGGAAGAACAGAGGAAGTAAGCGCGGCATTAGCTCCTTTAACTACTCCAAAGGCAGTTGAAGAGAAAAAGACAGCTCAAGAAATAACTCCTGAAGATATGCCTGCACTGCCTGCAAAATTGAACACTATCAACATAAGCAAGAGCTTTATTATATACTTTGATTTTGATAAGGAATTATTCACCAACATAGCAACACCGACTCCTGATATTTTTTCTTCTAGATACGACACTTATGTTTATTTTACGGCGATTAGCCCTGCAAACATACTTCTTGTGAATAAGCAAATAAAAGATGTGAAAAAAGAGGATTGCACTAAATCTAAAGATGTGGTAGCAAACGTGTATTCCGGGCAAACGCTTTGCGTGAGAACCAGAGAAGGGATTATCGCTGCGGTAGGCGGAAGCTGGACAACCACGCCAAGCGAATTAGAGTGGGTTGTCTTCAGCTGAAAAATGCTAAGATCAATAGCAAAAAGTTTAAATAATTATCTTGATCTCTCTTTAATAAGTGACTACAGTGAACTATGATAGAATACATTTTTTTGTTAATGGCATTGGCATAGACTTAGGTGTTTTTGAGTTAACACAAAAACCCCAAGCTATACCCTTTCAAGGCGGTCTAGAAGCAAGTCTTCAAGCAACGTATAATTCTAATAGAAGTGGTAATAATGCGGAATATTTTCATCATATCAATCTCCCATGGAACAGTTTCTATTCAATGATTGATGCAAAGAAGAGGGGACATGGCAATCATTATAGTGGAGCTAATACAACATTAGCACATGAAACTTATGCAGCAAGAAAAAGGCAAAAAGAACCTGTAGCTATTATAAATACACCAAAGACTAAAAGGGGAACTAAAGCAAATAGACCACCGCATACATCATACATTCCATTAAGAAAATACTCCAGTTTACTAAAACAAAGATGAAAGATATATTGTAGATTAGCCAATAGCCCTTCTTACGTCAGTAACTTCAACAGACTCTACGCCATCAATGCTGCTTATCTTTCCTTCCAAGCTTTCTGTGCTGCCTTTAGACTCGTCCATAACAAAAATAATATTCAATGCCTTTAAACCAAAGGCTATTGGCTCAATCTGCGTCTTAAACTCTTTTGAGCCGCAGAAATCAACTATCTCTTTTTTTGCCATAGCCTCAATTTTAGATAAATCTATATTTGGGCTGCTCGGCATTATCCTAAAAGTGATTACTACTCTGGCCATCTTAGTTAGGGCCTTCAAAACCACATGCAGAGCACCTGTATTTAGCAGCTATCTGCCTGCAATGGTAGCACCTAACGACCTCAACCTTGGCGCATTTAGGGCACATAAATCTTGTAGAACCGATAGTATTAGTGATTCTCTTTTTGCATGAACTGCATAATGCTTGACTTTCTGCCATTTTAGGATAAAAAACTTCAATATTTAGTGTTGAAATTTTTTAATTATTTAAAAAGGTTGTTATTTTTTAGTGAATATTTCATTTTCTTGCTCATTTATTTCAAAAATCTCTCCAAGAAATTTTTGAATCGCATAAATGTTGGTTTTGCAATGCTCTGTTATTTCGGATACTTTTATTTTAGAGCTTCCAAACATGGCCATAAACAGCAATAATTGGTCTGCCAAATGCTTGTCAACAGGGGATTTGCTCTCGATTTCCTTGATTAGACTTAATGCGGCCTCTTCTCCAACAGATTCTGCCATCTTTCCCTGCTCGCCTAGGCTGTCTGAGCCTATTCTGATGGGGTTATTTTCATTAATATCATCTTTATTTTTTGAAAAGATTGCCCAGAGGGTTATGCCAGAGCCCGTTGACAGTGTATCTTGATAGTGGGAGCTTATAGTGATAGGCACATTAAACTTTTTGGCCAATGCGCTTTGAGCTGCATGAGCCTGCCTCTCAGCAACACGCCCTTTTTCAAGATTGATTGAAGCGTGTGAAATTCCTTTTATCTGTATCAAGTGATGCTGCTCAATCAAATTTATCTTATTTGTATTATCACTTGATTTAAATTTTGGGTTTATTTTTATCTCTACTTTGCCGTTTCCCTTTGGGTAATATCCGCGTTTCAGCAGCTTTGCCTCAATTTTTGCGAATCTCTGTAGCTGCGGCAACAAAACATTGTTGAAGTAGTCAAAGCTTGGGCTCCACCTTACATCAGTGCCTCCTGTTATGCTTAACGTGGTGCTTTTGCCGGCAAATAATAATGGAGGCAGCAAGGCCTGCAGTAATAGGGTTATAGAGCCTGCTGTTCCTATTTCAATAGTCAAATTTTTAGCGGCAATACTATCGGGATAGAATTTCAAAAATAAAGAGCCTAGATTTGCGCCTTCTGCTTTAGCATTGCATAAATCTTGCAGAGACTTAACGCAATAAAGATGCTGGTTTTTCAATCCAGGCTCTTTGCGGCCTTTTCTTATGTCATAAACTTCAAATGGCTTTTGTGTTATGGTTGAGAGGGCTAAAGCAGTCCTTATGATTTGGCCGCCGCCTTCAAGATAAGCGCCATTAATACTAATCATAAAATAAAAGAAATGTGTTTTTTATATAAACCTTGTCAAATGTTTTCTACATCCATAAGCCCGGAATCTAAATCACTAAAATCATCAGTTCCTAAATCTTTCTCGTCTTTATTTGAATTGTCTATATTGCTGCCAATTGAGTCTATATCGCTGTTTCCTGTTGAGCCTGTTTTTTGGTTTGACCCTATCACGGGGCTGGGGATGTTATCTAACGGACTTGCAGAATCTCCTTTGCTTTGAGCAGCATCTTTTTTAACAGCTTGCTGGCATGCAGCAATAGAAACAACCATAATCACAAAGACTAATGACAATACTTTCTTCATAAGCGACCACCTTAAAATTTTTAATTTCTGCACAATATTTAAATTTTTCCAATCAAGCGGTAGATGCTTCTTCAGCAACCTCAACAACCTCAACTTCATTTTCTTCTGATAAGTTCGCAGCAGGGTCTGCTTCCTTTAATTTCTTCACAATAGATTTAAGTATTTCGTGCGCGTCTTTAACAGCATCTCTTGCCTGATTTAGCAATTCTTTAGACTCGTCAACTAGTTTCTTTATCTGCTCGTTATTAGCTGCATCATTCTTCACGCTCAAGCCAAGAGCTGCCGACAGCTTATCCTGCGCCTGCTTATGCTTGTCTTTTGCTAATGCAATCTTCTCGCTGAATGAAGCAACTTCCGCGCTTACATCAAGAGTTATGCCTTTTTCTTTAAATTTAGCTAACATTCCATCAAGCCTTTTTTCAAGAACTGCTTCTTGATTAACAAGCCCTTCAACTCTGGCAGACACTACCCTATTAGAATATAAGTTTACTAAGTGCTTTAGGCTATTCCATTTATCCCGAAATTTCTTTGCCTCTTCTTTTAGCTGCTCTTTAGTTGCTGATGCATCTATCTCGGATTTCATTGTTTTTAGCTCGCTAATCTGAGCATCTATCTGGGACAATACAGCAGTTGCACTGTCTTCTGGGATGTTCTTGTTTTCCCCTATCTTGGCCTTTATTTTTTCAAGATGCGCTATTAAATTATCAACTGTTTTTGATAGGTAGTTCCTAGCATTTTCAATTGTTAGCTTATCATCTCCCTTTTGCTTAGATTCCGCTAGTTTTTGCCTTGCATCTTTCGCTTCATCTTTCGCTTCCTGGAAGTCTAGCTTGGACTTTTCATACGCATTTTTTAACTCTGCCAGCTTCTCTTCAGATACCTTTCTTTTTTCTAAATCTTCTGCCTTCTTTACTTTGACAACCTTGAGTGTTTTTAACTCTGCCCTTAATTTCGCAGCGTCTTCTTTAGCCAGCTTATTTAGCCTTGCCCTGCCCAATGCGGCCATTTTATTCAGCTCTTCGTCAGTTAAATTTGTGACTTTATCAATATTATCCTTATCCACCTCTGCAATTCTGGCCATTTTTTCTTCGCTGAGCTTTGCTAATTTGTCCAGCCTCTCTTTTTTGAGCTCAACAATTTTATCAATGTTTTTTACATCGAGTTTTGACAGCCTTTCTACCTGCGCTTTGTCAAGAGCAGCTATCTTCTGGAGCCGCTCCTTGTTTTTTTCTTTCATATCCTCTAATCTATTTTGCGCATTGGCAGCATTATCTTTTGATGGCTCTCCAGCCTGCGCAAAGCCTAATGGCACTAAACTAAGGATAAATATTGCAATAATCCCAAAAGCAATTGTTTTTTTCATTTTAATGGGCCTCCATGTACGCTCCGATATTTAATATTTTGTATTTTATGCGTTTAGATTATTTAAAAATAAACTTATTTTGCTGAAAAATTAAAACTGCTTGAAGGCTTTTAAAACTTTATAAAGCTTAATTTCAACTCCGTTTACTTTAAGAAGATAGATTTTTCGTTATATTTTTATACCAATAGTATACACTTAATTTATGCTCAAGTTGAGGATTCCTGCTTATATTGCTGTGTTTATATTATTAGTTATGCCGACAAATGCCGCTGTTATACACGGCACAATTTATGATTTATCATTAAAAAAAATTAATAATGCGAAGGCTGAGATAAGCACTTCGCCAAAACAATTGCTTGTTGCCCAAAATGGCTCTTACTCATTTAATGCGCCAAATGGCAAATACACAATCAGTGCCCAATTAATGCAAAAAACTACAGTGCTTGCATCAACAGAGGAAAATATCACCATTAAGCAGGATGGCGATTATGTGCTTGACTTAATTTTATTTCCAGACATTGAAGAAGGGGTCGAGGATATAAATTTGGATTTTAATGGAAATATTATAGAGCCAAATAAAAGCAGCTATATACTGTCTGTTGGCATATTTTTATTTTTAGCTGCACTTGCTCTTTTGACAGTTTACTATTTAAAAGATAGAATATGGAAAAAAGAAAAAATAAGAGTTAATCAGGATAAACAAGGAGAAGGATATGAAGATGCCTTAGAGCAAGTAATTAATATAATAAAGAAAGAAGGTGGAAGGACAACTCAGAGATACATAAGGCAGCAAGTTCCATTATCGGAGGCCAAAATAAGCCTGATAATAACGGAGCTTGAGCATAAAGGGATTGTTGAGAGAATAAAAAAGGGAAGGGGAAACATTATTATTTTGAAGAAGCAATAAAAGAGGTTTGTTTTGCATGGTTTTTGGAATAAATATTGCTAATTTATTTGGCAAAAGGAAAAAAAGGGTGATGGAATTATTAGAAGAGAGTGAAAAACTGTCAGCAGAAGGATTAAAAAGAGAAGAGGCCTTAGCAATATTATTCAAATATTTTAATGAATTTCTGCAGGAATCCAAGCAAGAAAAGATTGAAAATGAGCTTCGAAAAGAGTATAAGGATGTACAATCAAAGGAAGTTCTTTTGCCTTATTTTAAGAAAGTATATTTTTTGCTGAGAAAAATAGGCAAAATACTTGGTCTTATGGGCAAATTCAACAAAAGGCTGTTGGGAAATGCCGAAGAGCTAAAATTGCTTGTTGAAGAGCGCAATAAAGGATGGAGAATTATCCCTTTAGACGAGAGAAAATTCTTTTTGGAATTTCAAAACTTATGCAATAAGAGATATGAGGAGCTAAGCGCAATAGATATCCTGTTGAGCAGGGCATACGGCTCTATTGATAGAATGTCGCGTACAATAGAGCTAGAATTAAGGGATATAGAAAATTTTGATACCAGAAGGGTTGTGGAATGTATAAATTCAGAAAAACAACTTTTCTTGGAGATTGCTAAAGCGCAGCTCAAAAAGCTTGGCTTTGAAGTTGAGTCTCTAGAGGAGATACTGAAGTTAGAAGGGCTGAACCAAGCTGTTTTTGATAAGGAATTTCTAAACAATGCAAAACAAGGGACAAAAATTGTGAAATGGAACAAGAGAATAAGAAGAATAGCTGCAACTTACATATTTCTGTTTTATGCAGGATTTCAAATAGTGCTTCCCGCTTACTTTACAAGCATGCAGATAGATGCGGCAACAGTTAATACCTTCCATCAAGATGTATATAAAAGAATTCAGCAGAATTCCCAAAACATAAGGTTTAAGTCTTATGATGGCATAGAGCTTTCAGGAATTCTGATAAAAAATAATAGGAATATGCCGACAAATAAGGCCATGATTCTAGTGCATGGCCGAAGCGCTAATGCAACTTGGCTCTTGCCTTATGCTGAAAAGCTTAGAATGCTGAACGAGGGATTAGACTTTTTTTCCATAAATCTAAGGAATCATGGCCCAGACAGGCCAGATGAATGGCTCAGAAGCACGACTATTGGGCTGAAAGAAGCGCTTGATGTTGTTGGCGCAATAAACGAGCTTGCTGCAAGAGGCTATACAGAAGTAATTGTTTATGGCCACTCCATGGGCGGGGCCGCTGTCATAAATGCTCTCGGCAAGCATCAAAATCTGCTGTCGAAGGATATAGCTGTAAAAGGGGCTATAGTAGAAAAGACATTTGCTAATCTGCATGATTTTCTATGGAGAAGCCATAAAATATTATCCTCTAACTTAGGGTATAATGCATATGCCGCATTTAGCGGAGAGAAGGAATATTCCAAGCAGCAGGTAATGCGGCCAAGCAATGCTCAATCATACTTGTCGGAAAACTTGATAGAGAGGCTAAGCAGTTTTAATACAGCAGAAAACAATCCAGCTCAAGCTATAAGAAATATAAATGCTCCAGTAATGGTTATAGGCGTTAAAGAAGGCGACTGCTTTATGACAAAAAATGATGCTGATGAGCTGACAAAAAATGCGAAATATGGGATTGAAGTGCTTGTTTCAAGGCCCAACGACTCATTAGTTGATCGCCATAGGCCAGAATTCAACAACTCAGCAGTAATTGGCGATATGGTAAATTTTATTAATCAGGTTATGCAAACAGGCAGGAATATGCCGATATAGCGCAAAATGAGATTCAAAAAATTGAATGAAGCTTATATTGTAAGGCTGGACAGGGGCGAAAAGATACTTGAGGCTATAAAAGATTTCTGCAATAAAAATCAAATAAAATGCGGCTATTTTTTCGGCATTGGCTCTCTTGATGAGGCAGAGTTGGCGCATTATATAGTAAATAACAAAAAGTATACATCTGAATTGCTCAAGCAGCCATTAGAGATAACAAATTTAACTGGAAACATAACAACAATGGACAATGAAGTTTATCTGCATTGCCATATAACATTAAGCGATGTCAACATGGAAGCTATTGCAGGCCATCTGAAAGAAGGTGTAGTAGGCGCGACTTGCGAGATTATACTAACAGAGCTAAATGGAACGATAAACCGAAAGTATGAGCAGAAGATTGGGTTAAACTTATTGGATTTATAGTAATTACACAAAAACAAAAGCCTTATAAATAACAATGTGTATTTCATATTAAAAGGGGATGGTTTTGATGAGCGCTGAAAAAGAGATAGTTAATTACTGGTACAATAAAAAAGGATTTTTTACTATCAATAATATTAAGACTAACAGCAACAGGGATGCAGGACTTCTGGCCTTAAAGATTGATAAAGACAGAATTGATGAGGTTTTCCATGTAGGCGTAAGCTGCTCTATAACAAGCAATATATCGGACACTGCAAATCTCCCAGCATCTATAGGAAAAATTGTTGATGAGAAATTTGAGGACAAAAGCATTTCAGTGGCAATAAGCAGGCACTTAAACCATCTTTCTATTCAAAAGCAGAAAATAAAAAAAGTTATAGTAATAGGCTCTGTGCCAAAATCAAGAAAAGGCGAAATAAAAAAGGAGTTTGTCCAAAGAGGGATTGATGTAATTGAATTTGAGGATGTGATGTATGACACCCTAGAGCAGTTAGACACGCAATACTATAAAAATGATGTGATAAGGACATTGCAATTAACAAAATTCCTGCTTTTAAGCGAGCCAAGCAAATTAGCCAAGCTCCTTGTCAATAATAGCTTTACTTCCAGCTCAATAAAAGAATTTTTATCTAACATTTTGGATAAAGACGAGATTATTAAGGAGTTTAAGAAAACAAATACAGAAAGGCTTGGCGCGATATTGAAAAGCTCGAGCTTAAAGCCAAGCGAGTTGGCAGAAATGATTGAAAATAACATCCTAAATAAAAGAACGAGAGGAATATTCTTGAAATCATTAATGGAGCAGGAAGGCGCAAGAAAGCTTATTAACAAGACAAAAAGAGTAAAGAAATTGAACGCTAATTTGGGAAAGTTTTTTTAATTTTTATATTTTAGACGTAAATAATTTAGCCATTCCTAAGCACTTTGATAATGCTGTCAACCGCCCTGAATGCGTATTCTTCAATTCTTTTTTCTGCCTGCTGCCATGTGATGTTAGGGCCTGATATCCCCAATGACACTGGCTTGCAATATTCGCATGATAAGTCAAGCAGTTTTCTTGCGACAGAATGGGCTACAACTGCATCATGATCTGTGCCGCCTTTTATTATTGTGCCTATTGTTATAACCCCTTGTATGCTCTTGTCTTCCAGCATTTCCTTAACAGCTAAGGGTATTTCAAATGAGCCAGGCACCTCAGCTATTTTGACAATTCTTGCGCCAACCTCTTTTGCCCTCTCTCGGGCCTTCTTCTGCATTTCTCCTGTTATTTCATAATTAAACTGCGATACTACCATTCCTAGCTTTTCTGACATTTTCAAACCTCTATTGGACCCTCGTCTTCTTTGCCTTGCCTTCTGCCCATTCCTGCATATTTTGTAAGCGTTGTCCTGCCTTTAAGCAGCGCCAGCGCATTTAGAGCATGCTTCGCGGCCCTGTTTTTGGCAATTTCATAAATTTCTTTCTCTTTTTTTGCCTCGTCCATATGGACGAAAACCTCAAGAATATGCGTGTTTGTCATTAACTGAACCATCTGCAAGCCAAGCGATGCTTCATGCGCGCACTGCTTATCAATAGGCTTAGCGCCTGCCATTCCTAAAGCTATGACAATGCTGCACTTGTCTTCTTCAATAAGCTTTTTGCAGGCCACAGGCAGGTCCTTGAAGCCTGGAACAGTATACCTAATTAGCTCTGCATCAGATCTGCTTTTTATAGCTTCAATGACAAACTTGGCCATATCAACCCTAGCGAATGTAGTATCTGCTATTCCTATTTTCATCAAATCATCTCAATTTTTATTTTCTCCCCATCCCTTATCATTAGCTCGGATTTTACATGCACAGGAGCAATAAATTCTATTATATCACTATGTTTTGTCAGCTCAGGCACAATAATTGAGCCATTTATATTTTTAATTTTTGCTTTGTAGCAGCTAGCTCCTCCAAATTTTTTAATGCCTAATTTATACCCCCTTATTTCAATCAATGGTATAGACTTCAATAAGGCCATTTGCTTTTCTCCAATTTTTATATTTAATGTGCCGGGATAAGCATCAAAACCGAGCTTTTTTTTTATTTCTTTTTTATAGTGGTTCATTGACATGAAGCAAGCGCCTTCATCAAAACCGCTGGCTATAACACCTTCTAAAACAATGATTCTGCTGGCCATATAAATCTTGTGGCGTAATTCGGCTTATAAAGCTTATGGAGCAAAGATTTTTAAATTTACAAATTATATTAAAGTGCAGATGAATGACAAGAAACTTTTAATTGTAGGTATTGACCCAGGAACAACTACTGGATACGCGGTTCTCGATATCGAAGGGAGGCTAATTCATCTGGATTCTTCAAAACAACTCAATTTAAGCTTATTAATCTCAAAAACTATAAGATTTGGCAAGGCTATTTTGGTAGGTACGGACAAGGCAAAAGCGCCTCATCTTGTTGAGGAATTTGCAACCAAGCTTGGCTCTAAGGTTATAACTCCGCAGGAGGACATTAAAGTAAATGAGAAAAGAAGGCTGATAGAAAGCTTTGAAGTAGGCGATGAGCATCAAGGCGATGCTTTGGCATCTGCATTGTTTGCCTACAAAGAGGCAAAAGCGCTGCTTGACAAGGTAGAGATTTTTGCCAGAGAAAACAAAAAGGAGAATATAAAAGACAGGATAAAGGAGCTTGTGATTACTAAGAAGATAAGCATAAAAGCGGCGTTAAGCCTAATAGAGAAAAAAGACGAAGAAGATAAAATAGTTGAAAAAGTTATTACAGAAAAAAGGCTGAGCGAAAGCGACTTCTTGAAGCTGTATAACAAATTAAAAAAACACGAAGCTGAGATAATGCTCTTAAATAGATACAAAGATAATCTGAAAAATAAGATTGCGGACTTAGAAAAAGCTCAATTAAAGTATGAGATAAAAGCTGATGGAAAGCGAGTGGCTGATTTTAGAGAAAGAAGGATTATGGCGCTAGAAAACAGCCTAATGGTTAAGGAGCATGAGATTGATAATCTAAAGTCCCTTGTTAAAAAATTTGATTATATGGTATCCCACATCAATAATTTTTATGTGCTAAAAAAGCTTAAAACATTAGGGGCAAAAGAGTTTAATATTAAGAGTAAGGTAATCGATATACAAAAAAATGATATTCTGCTTATTGATAATCCCAATATTGCAAGCGACAGTGTTATAAGCTTTCTAAAGGATAAAGTTTTTGTCATTGTCCATAAAAAACCAATCAGTGAGTATATTGGGAAAAACGCCCCTTTTGTTTTTATAAACGCCAAGACTCTCAAGATTAGAGAAGACAGGTATTTTGGGTTCATAGAGAAAAAATATTTTGAGATGGAGAAAAACAAGATTAACTGGGCCAAAAAGATTATTGAAGATTATAAAGAAGAGAAAAGGCAGCTAATCCTGAGGTAAATCGCCGCTCCTTATCGTCCTCCTCTTTCCAGTTTTTAAGTCCCTTGCAAATATTTTTCTTCCAAGGCTTATGAGCCTGACCATATCACCTCTTACTGAAACTATATCTCCTTTTTTGTGCTTTGCAAGCCTAAAAAGCACATTAACTCGGTAAAGCTCCCTACCTTGCTTGTTTTTTGTATGGAGCTTTGAGCTTATCTTTAACTCGCCGCCAAAACTCTCTTTTAGCTTTTTACCTATAGCTTGTATATACTTTTGAGAAGTTATGTATAAGTCAAGCCCATTAGGAAGCTTTACTGTTTTTGTTACAGCAACATCGCTCCTTTTGCCAAGCTGATTGTGCACAAATCCGAGCACATCCTCATTTATATCCCTAAGCTGAAGTATCCCTTGGTAATAGTTTGGACGAGACAATTTCATTTTAATTTTTAAGATAAAAGCAAACCTTTTTATTCTTTTTGTAAAGAAAGCGCCTTATGACAAGTTTAAAGAAGACTTTAAAAAATATATGGTATTTTATATGGGAGGATGATAGTATATGGAGTTGGATCGCTAACTTTATCCTAGCGTTTGTGCTTATTAAGTTTATAGTTTATCCAAGCTTAGGGTTTATGCTTCAAACAACACATCCTGTTGTTGCTGTTGTAAGCGAAAGCATGGAGCATAATACTGGATTTGACGAATGGTGGGAAAAGTCGCACAACTGGTACGTCAGCAACAGCATAAGCGAAAAAGATTTTAGAAATTTTCCGCTAATGAATGGATTTAACAAAGGGGATATAATGGCCTTGAGAGGCAAAAAGGCCAGCGATATCAAAGTTGGGGATGTGATTGTATTCTGGAGCGCTAAAAGAGACCCTATAATACACAGAGTCGTTAAAAAATGGAAAGAGGGCAATGCTTATTATTTTCAAACCAAGGGCGATAATTATAAAACCAACCCAGTGTCTATAAAAAGCATATTGCTTGATGAAACAAGAATCAGTGAAAACCAGATTGTAGGAAAAGCAGTATTAAGAATTCCATTCTTAGGGTATATAAAGATATGGTTCGTTGAATTTGTTGATGCAGTTAAAATGGTTGTACAAAAAGGGATAATGTCTTTAACCTAAACTTTTGCACTTTACTCATAAAAGAGGCGTAAGCTATATTAACCTGTTTTCTATAGGATAGATTACAATGAATAATTCTACAATTCTAGGGGTAAAAAACAAAAAAAGAGGTGTTAAACATGTCTTTGCCCCTAGTGGAAGTGCCACCACAGATTAGAAGCTTGCTTGGCTGGTACAAAAAGAACTTTAAAAGGAAGCAGTATAAGCATTTCAGAAATCTGATAACAGGATTGATAGCTTCAGACAACAAGACAATACAGGAGATTAACGACTGCTTTGGAGACAATGACCAGAGCAGTTTGAACAGATTTTTAACAAAATCCGACTGGGATATAAATTCAATAAACGACGCCAGGATATGCCAAATCATTAAGATGCGCCCTTTAGGGCGAGGCATTCTTATTTGCGACCCCACATTATTGCATAAAACTGGCAAGCATATGGAAAAAGTAAATTATCATTACAGCGGCATAACGAAGAAAAAAGAACTGGGACACTGCCTTGTAAACAGTTTTTACACTGATAATAAAGATAATTCTTTTCCTGTACGTTCTGACATTTACATAAGAGAAATTGATGCTGACAAAGAGCACACATTCAAGACTACAAGGCAGATATGCCTTGAGCAGTTAGACTATGCCATAAGCAAGCTTCCAATATGGCTCTTCATGGCAGATGCCGGCTTATATGCAGATTTCTTGATACAGGATATTAAAGCGAGAAGGCTAAAGTATGTAATAGGCATTAGGGTTACAAACAAGATAAGTATTGACGGCAAGAAAAGAATCAGCGTTGAGGAATACCTCAACACTCTAACTGACAAGGATTTTAAGTTTTATTTCAAGGATGGAAATGCCTACTTCTTACATACAAAAGAAATAATGACAAGGGGAGTAGGCAAAGAAAAGCTTATTATTTCTTATAAGTCTGGAGACGAGGACACGATAAAGATTTATACAACTAATCTGATAAATGTCAGCGACGAGGCTTTGATGATGCTCTTATTGAAAAGATGGGAGATAGAATGCTGGCATAAAGATGCCAAGCAAAACTTAGGTCTAGAGGACTATCAGGTGCGCAAGTTTGGTGCAATACAGAAAGTCGTATGCGCTGTTCTTGTCGCCTATACTCAGATATTCCTAAGCAAGAAGCCAGCAATTCTATCACCATTTAAAAGAACATTGAATACAATCGGAGAAGGTTGTAGATTTCTAAGGCTGATAGCCTTAAAGGGATGGAGATGGGTTAAAGAAAAGTCAAAAGATATTGTTGAATTCTCAGAAATATTGAATAAACAAGTATTTGTTAAAAACGCAAAAGTTTAGATGTAGTAAGTTTTAAAT
>Ga0209541_10011373_pt1 | contig 13951 bp, 19 predicted proteins | sample RifCSPlowO2_01_FD_184027 | JGI IMG/M metagenome (GOLD analysis project Ga0209541, IMG submission 184027) | Groundwater microbial communities from Rifle, Colorado - Rifle CSP2_plank lowO2_0.1 (SPAdes) (version 2) | ecosystem: Environmental > Aquatic > Deep subsurface > Groundwater | place... | reverse complement strand
TTTTTAAAATTTAAATCTGATTTTATTGGCTTTTTTATTATTTCAAGATTATAAACAAAACCTGAACAACCTCCTGAAAGAACTGATACTTTTAAAATTGCATTTTTATTCTTTTCATTTTTAATAATATTTTTTATTTTTTCTATCGCCGTTTTTGTGAATTTTAATGAAAAGTTTTTTATATTTTTAGGTTCTTTAACTCGATCACTCTTGGGGGAGTTTGTCAAAAAATTTCCTGTTTTTTGTTTCTCTTCAGATTTTGAATTTTCTTCTAAGACTTCATTTATCTGTTTAACAAGCTTGTTTAAATCAGCTTCGGAATATCCGTGTCCTAAAACTCCTTGTTCCAATGTTTCAAATGCAGCTGCTCCGCACCCAACACAATGAATTCCAAAATCAAGCATAATTTCAGAAAGCAATTGCGCTTTTTCTGGATTTTCTGCAAGAATTTCTGCAATGAGGGTATTTTTTGTTATTTTATGAGTTTGTTTTTGATTTTTCATTTTTATTATTTTTTAAATAATTCTTCAACTTTTTTCCAATTTACAACATTCCACCATGCTTCAATATATTCATTTCGTCTATTTTGTCTCAACAAATAATACGCATGTTCCCAAACATCTAATCCTAAAACAGGTATTTTCCCTTCCATTAAAGGAGAATCCTGATTTTTTGTGAAAATAATTTCTATTTTTTTGTCGTTGTTTATGACTAACCACGCCCAACCGCTTCCAAATACTTTCAAAGCAACTTCAGTAAATTGTTTTTTAAAATTTTCAAAACTTCCAAATGTTGAATTAATTTCTTTTGCTAATTGTTTTCCTGGTTTTCCTCCTCCTTTTGGAGACATTATTTCCCAAAATAAAGAATGATTTGCATGACCGCCTCCATGATTAATAACTGCCTGCTTTTTTTCCTGTGGAATTTTATTAATGTTTTTTAAAATTTCAGAAATTTCCATATTTTCAAAGTCTGTTCCATTTAAAGCTTCATTTAATTTATCCACATAAGTTTGGTGATGTTTCTTGTGATGAATTTCCATCGTTTTAGCGTCTATATATGGCTCTAATGCATTAAAAGAGTAAGGTAAATTTGGCAGTTTGAACATTTTATCTTAACAATAGTTAATAAATAGGATATATAAATTTTTTTATGTTTCCCCCAAGATTGTAATTTTAAAAAATTTTAGTGCCCGAGGCAGGATTTGAACCTGCAACCTAAAGGTTAGGAACCTTTCGCTCTATCCAGGTTGAGCTACCCAGGCTTATTAAGAAGTGCAGGACATTATTCGAAACAGGTTTCTCATCGTGCATATTCTCTAACGAAAACATGCAGGAGAGAGGATTCGAACCTCCGAACTCACTAAGAGACGAGATTTTGAGTCTCGCGCGTTTGACCACTTCGCTACTCCTGCATAAAAAATAGTGGTCAAACTTGTTTAAATCTTTTCTGGCAAGAAAAGTTTAGGCGAAAATTTCCTATTTTCAGCCTGACCACTTCGCTACTCCTGCATAAAAAATAGTGGTCAAACTTGTTTAAATCTTTTCTGTAAGGAAAAGATTTTGTCAAAAAATTTCCTATTTTTTGTTCTTCTTTAAATCTTTTCTGGCAAGAAAAGTTTAGGCGAAAATTTCCTATTTTCAGCCTGACCACTTCGCTACTCCTGCATAAAAAAATTAAGTCCAGTAACATTTTAAAACTTATCATAAAAAATATAAAGCATGAATTTTATTTTTTAATATGCAAAATAAAGATTGGAAAAAAATAATTCTTGATTTAAATGCAACCAAAGAAGAAAGAATTCAGGCGGCTTTTCACTTAGAAAATGCAGGAGATGATGACTCTGTTAAAATAATGGGAAAGGCCTTATTTAACGAACCCTCTCCAATTGTAAGGCATGAAATAGCTTTTTCTCTCGGAGAATCTTGCAATCCTGCTCTTGCATCTAAATATTTAATGAAAGCAATTGAAAAAGATGAAAATATTTTTGTTAGGCATGAAGCGATTTTAGCGTTGGCAACTTTAGGAAAAAAAGAGTTTATTCCGTTTATTAAAAAATATATTAATTCCCCTGAATTAGAAATCGCCGAATCTGCAGAGATTGCTTTGCAAAGATTAGAACAAACCAGCTCTTAGGCTCTGTTGAAAATCTCAATTTTTTATTTGTTTTTGAGTTCAAATTCCCACTTTAAACTCAGACTTCGTCTGAGCCCCGCCCTTATCTTACAATTAATTGCCAAGAAAGTTACGAACTCAAAACTTTTTCAACAGGGTCCAGCTCTTAGAAACCTTTAAAAATCTTAAATTCCCTAATTTTTTGAAGACAGCCTTAGTAATCGTGTTATACCTGATCTCATTCCGAACTCAGAAGTCAAGGCGATTACGCTGACTGTGTTAGTGGCCGACAAGCTGCGAAGCAGCAGTGCTGTCTCACCTTATTTTTTTATGAAAAATATTTCAAAAAAAGATGCAGAAAAAATAATTGAAGATTTTTTCTTAGACATTAAAAATAAAACTTCTAAGCAAGTAAAAAAAATTAAATCTCTTGCAATGAATAAAAAAATTTCACTGAAAGACAAAAGAAAACTTTTTTGCAAAAAATGTTTAGCTCCTTATTCCGAAAAAGAAAAAATTAGAATAAAAAAAAGCATGAAATCTATTGAGTGTAAAAATTGCGGGAAAGTGAATAGATGGAAAATCGGATGAAGTTCTCTTAAAGAGTCTTATCAAACCATTCCAATGCTTTATTGATTGCAGTTTTTCTATAGTTTTCGTCTGTAAAATTGTGATCTGCGCCAGGAATTTCAAAATATTTGTCTTTTGATGTTTCTATAAATTTTTTTATAAGAAGAGGATTATATGAAGGATCTTTTGTTCCTTGTATAATTAAAGTAGGAATTTTATTTTGTTTATGGATTTTCAAAACTTTTCCTTTTTCATTTCGCATTTCATCAATCCATTCTTTTCCAATCTCAAAACTTCCTCTTCCTGAGCCAGACATAGCTAAAGAATATCCTCGCGTCTTTAAGTTTTTCATATCCATGGAGGGCTTGTACCTTTCAAGCAATCCGTTAGGCTTGTATAATGGCGTAGGGCTTAAAAAAACTTGAGAGTTCGGTTTTTCTGAAGATAAAACTGCGGCGCTCGCCCCAAAACTTATTGCATAAATTCCTATTTTTTGAAATTTCTTTTCTCTTAAATAATTAATTGCCGAAGAGATATTTTCAGAAATAGATTTCCAAGATACCTCTCTTAATTTTCCGGAGCTTTTTCCATGACCTAAAAAACTAAAATTAAGAATTGCATATCCTTTTTTTGAGAATACTTTTTCTGCGTCCAAGCACGCAGGCTCGTTCATATCATTTCTGAAAGAATGCGCAATCACTATAGCTTTTTTAGAATTTATTGGAAGATTAACTCTCGCTTCAAGATTTTTGTTGCTTTTTAAAATAATTTTTTTCATATAATTTTACCAAATATTTTTAAGATTTAATCTTTAGATTTTTAATTCTAACTTTTCTTAAACTTGCTGATTAATTCAAGAGTATCAACCTGTCCTAAAAATACTGAGCGACAGCACATTCTCTCCAACCCCATTTCATCAAGAACTTTTTTTTGGTTTTCTCCAGACGCTACTCTTTGTTTGAATTGCTCCCACAAATGTCCAACCGGCTTTCCGCATCCGAAGCATCTCACTGGAATTATCATCTAATTAATCTTTCAAATTAGTTTTTAAAACTTGTGATTTATCAAATTTAATGCAAATATTTAAAAAGAATTTAAATTTAAGATTTAATTAAAAAGAGAAGATGGTAAAAAAATGTGTTTATTGTCTGGGCGATATTTCAGATAAAAGAGCAATAGATGTATGCAATAAATGCGGAGTCGGGGTTTGGGGCGAAAGAATGTTTAACGCAATTCTTCAGGGAATGAATCAGGCAGATGAAAAAGGAGATTTATGTTTTGAGCACGAAATTCCTGAAGAAATAAAGTAGATTTAATTCTAAAAACTAAAAGATAAGTTTTTAAATCAGTTCTTTTTTGGTATTTATAGAAGATTAAAATGGTAAAACGAAAAAGAATCAGGGAACGTGGAAAACTCCAATTTAGCAGGGCTTTTCAGGATTTTAAAGCAGGAGACCGGGTTTCAGTCGTCGCAGAAAAAGCAAAACAGCCAATATTTCCAAAAAGAATTCAGGGAAGGTGCGGAGTTGTTGAAGAAAGGCGCGGAAATTCTTTCATCGTCAGCATAAATGATTTAAACAAAGAGAAAAAATTTATAATTGATCCTGTCCATTTAAAAAAAATAAATTTAGCTAACTTATCAAAATGATAATAAAAAGCGACTCTTTAAGCGCATCAGAAGTCGAAGAGTATTTAGGCAAGGATCAGGACGATCTAAAATCCTTTTTAAAAAAATTTACAAAATTAAATGTAAAACAATCAAAAGATTTCAGGAGAAAATTGGAAGAATTAAATTTAATGAAAATGAGCGCTGGTCACATTTCTAAAATAATTGACTTATTTCCGGAAAATTTAGAAGAAATAAACAAAATATTTACAGATGTAAGTTTAGATGAAAATGAGGCAAATAAAATCATGGACATTGTCAAACAATTTGAATAACAAAGAAAATGAAAGTAAAAAGCAAACGAGAAGTTTTCATTCGCTTTCCGAAGACATCAAACGAAACAGGAAATTTTTTGACACATTTAATTTTTCAGGAGAAAAACTAAATGAAAGAAGAAACTGCAATAGTGCTGGAATACTTGCCAAACGGCTACCCCTTAGAAAAAAAAATGATGCCTTTAGCGCAAGCTATCGGAGAAACTAATTATACTCTTTTAGAGCTAATTCCCAGGAGAGGAATAAAATTAGAACCTGGAGAAATCGTTTATATTGGTCAAGGCAAAAGAGATAAAATTTATTACATTCTTGGAAGATTGCCCAAAGAAAAATTAACAGAGTCGGCAAAGCAGCAATTAGAAGAATTTATAAAGAAAGTTGTTGAAAAAAAAGAACAAGAATTCGCCGCTTTTTTCAACAAAGCAGACGCAATTAGTAAAAGATTTCACCAAATTGAATTGCTTCCGGGATTTGGAAAAAAACACATGAAAGATATAATTAAACAAAGACAGGAAAAGCCATTTGAATCTTTTGAAGATATGAAGGCGCGAATTCCAAATTTGCCTGATCCAAGAAAAGCAGTTGAAAAAAGGATGTTTAAAGAATTAACGCAGGTAGAAAGGTATAATCTTTTTGCAAGGGAGAAATAATATGGCTGAACAAAAACAAAAAATTGAAGATAATCAAAAATCTAAAGATAAAGAAAAACAAAAAAAAGAATTTGTAAAAAAGATACCTCAGAATTCTGAACCAGAACGCTACGGAAAAATAATAAGGATCATGCAAAAAGATATAGAAGGAAAGATGAAACTTTATCCGGGTTTAACAAAAATAAAAGGAGTTTCATGGAGCTTATCTAACGCTGCCTGCAAAAAACTTGGAATAGACGGGAATATTAGAATAGAATCTCTTACAGAATCTGAAATAAAAAAAATTGAAGAATTTTTGAAAAATCCAGATATTCCAACTTTTTTAAAAAACAGGCAAAAAGATTTTGATACTGGTGAAGATAGTCACTTAACCGGCTCTAATTTAGAATTAAGAAAAGAATTTGACATTAAGAGGTTAAAGAAGATAAAATCTTATAAAGGGTACAGACACGTTGCAGGGCTTCCTGTAAGGGGCCAGAGGACAAAAGCTCACTTTAGAAAGAATAGATCCAAGGGGGCAGGAATTAAGAAAAAATAGATCCGTCCTTTCGTAGATCCGCGATTCAAAAAAATAAAAATGAAACGAAAACACAAATTATATTCAAATCCGAAAAAACCTTTTGATAAATTAAGAATTGAAGAAGAAAGAAAAATTATCGAAGAGTTTGGGCTGAAAAACAAAAAAGAAATTTGGAAGACTGAAGCAAAATCAAAGTTAGTAAGGGAAAAAGCAAGGAACTTGATCAAGAGCTCCCAAGAAAAGCAAAAAGTTTTATTTGAACAGTTAAATAAGATTGGAATTAAAGCCAACTCTCTTACAGATGCTTTTGCAGTGGATACAAGGGCTTATCTTGCAAGAAGACTCCAAACAATTGTTTTCAAAAAAGGGCTGTCCAATACAATAAAAGAAGCGCGGCAAAAAATTGTCCATAGAAAAATTTCAGTTGATGGAAAAGTTATTAACAAGCCATCTTATATTGTTCCAGTTGAATTAGAAGATAAGATTACAATTAAAAATAAAAAAAAATCAGCAATTAAAAAAGAAGCTTCAGAAGAAAAACCATCTGAAATAGAGGCTTAATCATGGAAAATAAAAAAATAAAAAACAAGGAAAAAATTTTAGATGAAAACATCGGGCAGCCTGTTAAGGTTTTAAGTCAAGAAGAAAAAAGCAGGGATTTAGGCTTAAACGACGAGGTTGAGATAAAAGATGAACAAAAAACAAAAAAAGAAAGAGAAATAGAAGCAGTCATACATGTTTATTCTTCTTATAACAATACAATTGTGCATGTTACAGATATGTCAGGCAGGACAATTATCAAAGTTTCAGGGGGAATGATAACTAAACATGACAGGTTAAAAGCAAATCCTACAATCGCAATGTTCATTGCAAAAAGAATTTCTGAAAAAATGAAAGAAGAAAAAATTAAAAATATATATTTGAGAATCAGGGCAAAAACAGGAAACCCTACACCAGGTCCAGGGGCAAACGCATTAGTGAAAAGCCTTTCTAGAGAAGGCTTCAAAATAATCAACATTTTAGACAACACAAGAATTCCAAGAGGCGGACCAAAAATTAAAGGAGGAAGAAGAGGGAGAAGACCTTAATAATTAATAAATACCTTTAAAAAACAATTTTAATAAATATTCATATGGAAACAATAAAGAAAAAAACAGACAAATTAGTTTTTTCAACTGAAATGGATAACAGCCTTGCAAACGCAATTAGGAGATATGTAAATAAAGTTTCAATTGTTGCAATTGATGAAGTAGAAATATCGAGAAATGATTCTGCATTGTATGATGAAGCTCTTGCCCACCGAATTGGATTAATACCTCTGAAAGCAAAAAAGCAAACAGGAAAAATGAAATTAGAATCAAAAAAAGAAGGGGTTGTTTATTCAGGAGAATTAAAAGGCGATGCCGATGTTGTTTACGATAAAATTCCAATTACTCTCTTGGATAAAGGTCAGGAGTTAGAAATAAAAGCAACCTTAAGATCAGGAAGAGGTTCTGAACACGCTAAATTTTCTCCAGGATTAATGTTATTCAGAAACATTGCTGAAATAAAAATAGATAAAAAATTTAAAGACAAAATTAAAAAAGTTTGCCCTAATGCAAATATAAAAGAAAGCGGAAATCAAATAACAATTTTAGATGATGGAGAAGAAGAAATTTCAGACGTTTGTTCAGGCATTGTTGAAAAAACAGGCGAAAAGCCTGAAATAAAAGAACTTCCAGGATTAATAATTAAATTAGAAAGTTTTGGTCAGATTTCTCCAGAAGCAATTTTTGAAAAATCAATTTATGAATTAAGAAAAGATTTAGAAGATGTTTCTAAGAAGTTGAAATAATTTATTTAATTAATTTAATCCATTTAATAATTTAAAATAATTAAAATTTTAAAAATACCTGTTTTCGCAGAATTAATTTGCTCCGAAATAGCGCAAGCGCAGATTTCTACGCTAAGAACAATTTACTGCTATTTTTAGAGGTTGAATTAATAATCAGAAAAAGCTGTCTGGAGCAATATTCTAAATAAATCTGAGCCAGAAGGGCGAGCAATTTCGCGAGAGAAATTTTAATTTATTAATAACGAGAGAAGTTGCGAGCAGAGTAATTTCGCGAGACAAACTTAAAAAATAAATAAGTGAGTGGGCTCGCGAGCAGAACAAGTTCACAGGATAAACTTAAATATTTTTTTCTTTCCGAAAAACAGGAAATATTTTAACCCCCTTTGGGATTGCATATTGTTTGCTTGTTTCATCTATGTATTTTAACTCTCTGAAAATCCTATTTGCGCGATTTCTGCGTAAAATATTTTGTTTGCAAGTTTCTGGGTCATTCTCAAAATACAAATATTCTGTCTTAATTTCTAGATTTAGCTCTTTTGCTATCTTTTTTATTCCTTCTTCGGCGTTTTTTAATCTTTCCGTTTTGCAATATGCAATGTCAGTAAGTGCAACATCTTTTCCTTCCTTCAGTGCTTTTTGCATATCATCATAAAAAAGGCTATCTTCAAAACATTTGGATTTTTTATAACCCGATTTATGATAATCGTCGCAAATGAAAAAATCTCTAAATTTTTCGGCATTATCCTTCAGATACATTGTTTTTCCTGAACCTGGAAGACCAATAATTATTATTATCTTTGACATATTATTCTTTATAACAAATTAACTTTTAATATTTTTACATAAAGAAATACTTTTAAAAGCCATTTCAATTCTATATTTTAATGGAACCAGAACAGGAAATTAAAAAAAATTGGCATGATAAATATTATAAAATTTTATTAATAATTCCGGCAATTTTAATTATTTTTTCATTTGTTTATATGATTAATTTCTATAATCAGCATGGAGATTTTATTAAAAAAGATATTTCTCTGACGGGCGGAACTTCAGTTACTCTATATGAAAAATTAGATGTCTTTGAATTAAAACAGGGTTTGCAGGACAAATTGCAGGATGTAAATATTCGGGAGATTTATGATTTAATTTCTAAAGAACAAAAAGCAGTAATTATTGAAACAAAATCCGACGGAGAAACAACCAAACAAATTTTGCAGGAATATCTTAGCTATGAATTAACTGACGAAAATAGCAGTTTTGAATTTACTGGCTCAAGTTTAAGTCAGGGTTTTTACAAGCAATTATTAATTGCAATTTTAATCGCATTTGTTGCTATGGGGCTTGTCATTTTTATAATTTTCAGAACATTTGTGCCGTCTATTGCTGTAATAGCTGCTGCTTTTACAGATATTTTAATGACATTGGTAGTAGTTAATATTCTCGGCATTGAAGTTTCAACTGCAGGCCTTGTTGCTTTTTTAATGTTAATTGGATATTCTGTAGATACAGATATTCTGCTGACATCAAGAGTTTTAAAACGCGAAGGCGATTCATTAAACAAAAAAATTTTTGATTCTTTTAAAACAGGAATGACAATGACCCTCACAGCTTTATTTTCGGTTTTAGTTGCCTTATTTATTGTGAAATCATTTTCAAGCGTTCTTGCCCAGATTTTTACTATTTTGGCAATCGGTTTGGGATTTGATATTTTTAACACTTGGATAACTAATGTTTCAATAATTAAATGGTATATGAAAAAGAAACATGGCTAAATTAACTTTTAGAATTTGGATATTAATCATTGTTTTGATATTATCTTTGATTTCAATTTTTGGACTGCCTCCATCTTTTTTAGAAAAAGGAATTTTAATTACAAGTGTTGAGCAAAATTCCAGCGCCTTTGAGCAAGGTTTAAGGCAAGGGCAGATAATAACTGCAATTGACGGAAAATCAGTTGAAACTATTGACGATTTTTCAAAAATTATTCAGGAAAAATATCTTTCTGGAGGCTCACCAGAAGGCACAGCAGGAGGCTCACCAGAGTCATCCCTTGGGGGAAAAGAAATTAAAACAATTATTCAGACAAAAAATTCTCAAATAATTTTCTTTTCAAAGCAAGCTCCCGAAATAACGATTTCAAATATTCCAAAAACAAAACTTAAAGCTGGACTTGATCTTTCCGGAGGAGCAAGAGCATTAGTTCAGGCTCAGGATAAAAAACTTTCAGCGGAAGAAATAAATGATTTAGTTGCTATAACTAATAATCGTTTTAATGTTTATGGAATTTCAGATATAAAAGTAAGCCCCGTTTCTGATTTATCTGGCGATAGATTTATGCTAATTGAAATTGCAGGAGCAACTCCAAAAGATTTAAAGCAATTAATTGAACAGCAGGGAAAATTTGAAGCAAAAATTGGAAATGAAACTGTTTTCATCGGCGGAGAAAGAGATGTGGCATCTGTCTGCAGAAATGACGCAACCTGCGCGGCAATAACTGCATGCGACGGCGTCAACGGCGAAAGCGTCTGCAATTTTCAATTTTCAATTTATTTAAGCGAGTCTGCGGCAGAAAAACATGCAGATGTTACAAAAAAATTAGGCATAAATGAATCAGCTCCAGAATATCTTTCAAAGCCCCTTGACCTTTATGTCGACGACAAACTTGTGGACACATTATTAATCAGCAAAGATCTTCAGGGCAGAGTTACAACGCAGATTTCTATTTCAGGCTCAGGTTTTGGAGAGACGCAGGAAGATGCATATTCTATTGCAAAAGAGAATATGAATAAATTACAAACGATTTTAATTACGGGAAGCTTGCCTTACAAATTAGAAATTGTCAAGCTGGATGCAATTTCTCCTGTTTTAGGAGAGCAATTTATAAAAATTATTCTGCTTGCAGGATTGGGCGCTTTGCTTGCGGTTGCGATTGTGATCTTCATCAGATACAGAAAATTCAAAGAATCAATGGCATTATTGCTGACGAGCTTTTCAGAAATTATTATTATTTTAGGGATTGCGTCAATGATTGACTGGAATCTAGATTTGCTGAGTATTGCAGGAATCTTGGCAACAGTCGGAACTGGAATTGACCAGCAGATTATTATTTTAGATGAGTCAAAACAAAGAGCTAGTTTAAGTGTAAAAGAAAAATTAAAGAGAGCTTTTACAATTATTTTAAGCGCTTATTTTACAGCGCTGGTTTCTTTGCTTCCTCTTTTATGGGCAGGCGCAGGATTATTAAAAGGATTTGCAATAACAACAATAATAGGAATTACAATTGGAATTTTAATAACAAGGCCGGCATTTACAGATATTGTCAAGAATATTGAGGAATAAAATGCTTCCAAAATATCATATTCTCTTAGGATTTTTATTTTCTCTCATTTTGTTTATATTTTTTCCTTTTATTGGTCTATTGGGATTTTTAATAATATTTTTTTCTAGTTTTTTAATTGATGTGGATCATTATTTGTATTATGTCTTTAAAAATAAAATCTTTAGCATCAATAAAGCGTATAAATATTTTTTTGAATTGAGAAAAAGAGCAATGACAAAAAGTTTGAAGGAAAAAATGGCAAAGGTTGCAAATCCCAGAATGTATTTTTTTCATGGAATTGAAGTTCTACTGATTCTTTTTCTCTTAGGATTTTTTATAAATAAAATATTTTTATTTATTTTTATTGGTTTTGCTTTTCATTTATTTTTGGATTTAGTTGAAATAATCTATTATGGGTTTAGAATTTCTAAGATTTCGTTGGTATATGATTTTATAAAGATTAAAAGATAATTATTTTTATGCTAAAAAAAAGAAAAGCGTTTATTAAAGAAGAAGAAAAAGATATAAAAGAAATCTATAGAAAATTTTGGAAAAGAGATTTTTCAGGAAATACTGGTCAAGCAATTAAAAATAGCGCATATAGCTTTTCAACAACTCTTGTTCAAAAAATAGGTGCCATAATTTTTACAATAATAATCGCAAGATTATTAATGCCGGAACTTTTTGGATTATACAATCTTGCGCTTACAACAATTGGAATTTTTGCAGTTATTTCAGATTTAGGAATTAGTTCAACATTAATCAGGTTTCTCTCAAGGGAACTTACTAAAAAGAAACCAAATACACAAGGTTATTACAATCATTTATTAAAAATAAAATTTCTTTTAACATTGTTTGCTTCTTTAATTTTAATTTTATCCTCTTATTGGATAGCAAATATCTATTATAATAAGCCAATTTTTTATGCTCTTTTAGCTGGAGGATTATATCTTTTCATAACAAGTTTTTTAAGTTTTTTTGAATCAATTTATCAATCATTTAATAATTTTAAAAAATCTTTAATAAGAGAATCTATTTTTCAAGCATTAAGATTAATCATTATTCCATTAATTATAATTTTTTCTTTAGAATTTTCTGAGAATATTTTATTGTTAAATATTGTCTTAGGGCTTTCTTTTTGTTATTTAGTCGCTTTAATCTTTTTATTTATTAAAAGACCTATTTTATCGGGAAAAAACTTAAATAAAGAACAAAAAAAACAGGTAAATAAATTTATATTGCCTTTGACTGCAACTGCTCTTTCAGGAGTTTTTTTTGTAAGTATCGATAAAATTATGCTGGGTCATTTTGTTAGTGCAGAATTTATAGGGTATTATGCTGCAGCTTTTTCTTTAATAGGCGCTGTAATGGGTTTTTTAAGTTTTTCAGGAGCTTTATTTCCCATCTTTTCTAGATTAAGTGGGAAAAAATTAGAAAGAGGTTTTAGAAAATCTATTAAACTGGTTTTGCCATTTTCTTTTATTATAATCTTAATAACTCTTATTTTTTCGCCTTTAATAATTAAAATTATTTATGGCGCGCAATATTCTTTATCCATTAATCTTTTAAGAGCATTATCTATATTAATAATTTCAGAGCCTATAGCCGCAGTTTATTCAAATTATTATATTTCAATAGGAAAAACTGGAAAAATGGTAAAATTATTAATTTTAACAGCTTTATTAAATATACTTTTAAATTATGTTTTAATTATTGCATTGTTGCCAAAAGGAAATTTAGCCGCAGTTTTCGGAGCAGTTATTGCAACATTAATTAGCAGATATCTTTTTTTATTTGGGCTTATTATTTTTAGAAAAAAATAATTTTGAGATTATTCATAATCATATAATTCTCTTCTTTCTATAATTAAAGCAGAATTTTCAAATTTTTTTACTTCATTATAACATTCTATAACTTGTTTTGAGTTTAATAGTTCATAAACTGGAAAAGTAACAATTTTTTTTAAAATTTTTGTAAAATCCTGAGTATGTTGCATTCCGGGCGTTAATGGTTTTTTTGATCCCACATTAGCCCTGATAATCACAGGAGTTTTAAATTGTCCATAAGACATTTTTTCAATTTTATCCAGATGATTAACAATAGCATCTAATCCATTAAGAATAAAATCATGCCTTTCAAAGAAAACTATTGGTTTATATCCCCCTAAAGACATCCCAATTGCTAAACCAACCATTAAATTTTCTGCTACAGGAGTTTCAATGCATTTCTCTTTAGGAATATTGCTTAAAGTCCCATAAGCTCTTGAACCATGATTTACATTATATCCTAAGAATCTCACCGCCTCTAATTTTGCAAGTTCTTCCATAGATTTTTTTATTGCATCTTTGTAGTTCATTGTATTAATTATTTACCATTTAAAATGAATTTTTAATTTTAGTTCCTGAAAAATTTACAAATTTTTCCGTTCCAACATGCAAGGAAGTTGATTTATAGAAATATTTATGCACACATTTTGGCCATTTCATCTCTGATTTCCCATATCTTTCTGATTTTGGAGTTTCAACAGATCTATTATTGTCTTCAACTATAAATACGCAGGGCAAATCCCACCCTTCAACATATCTTACAGCTTCGTAAAAATGCCCTTCATCTTCTACACCATCTCCTCCAAAACACCAAACTTTTCTTTTACTGCCTTGATTTTTTAATGCATATGCAACCCCTGCAGCAATGCAAGGAACTCCAGCAACAATAGCCGAAGTCAAAAAATTAATTTCTTTGTCAAAAACATACATGCTATCTCCTCTTAAAATCATTTTTTCAAGTTTTTCAGGAGAGCCGCCTTTAAGCAGATAATGATAATGAGAACGATGAGTTGAAAAAACATAATCTTCAGGACGAATATTTTTAAAAATTTCAATTAAAGGTTCTTCATTTCCGCCAGAAAAATGAATAGGATAAGGAATTTTTGCGTCTTCCCATAATTTTTTTATTTTATTTTCAAAATCAATTAATTTTTCTTTTGTTATTTCTTCCATCTT